>TARA_R110002020_G_scaffold445961_1_pt1 | contig 149317 bp, 136 predicted proteins | sample TARA_R110002020 | Tara Oceans TARA_R110002020 (sample SAMEA4396489) | marine metagenome | biome: Westerlies Biome; feature: [MES] marine water layer (ENVO:01000295) within the mesopelagic zone...; material: water (ENVO:00002006), including particulate matter (ENVO:01000060)...
CGACGGCACCAAAAAGGAGGCCAAGAAAGAAGTCGTTCAGAGTATCGAAATAAACTAAAATAACCAACCGAACAACACTATAGATACATGATAACCTTGGCCATATGCCTGTGCTTTACGGGTTTTTATTTCCTCTACGGCACTTCAAAAAGAGCGGAACTGGATTCCCGTCAACCATTTCGTAATTGGATCCGAAAACATGAAAATCCTGCAAAAATTATCGGATCGGCCCTTTTGCTCCTTTCCCTGATGGCCTGTATTTTTTCACTGGGCCAGGGTGCCGGATTCTTTTCCTTTTTGGTCATCCTCATGACCTTGGCCAGTTTACAGGTGCTGGTTTCCCCCTTGCGTTTTTTTAGTGCAGTTTCTTTGGTGTGCATAGGGATCGTTTCACTGTTTCTGGAACTTTATATCCAATAATATGCCGGCAAATCCAAAATACTTAACAAGATCCCCATTACAGCGTTTGGCCAAGATCACGGCAGGTTTTATTGGGGGTTATCTGGTAACACAAACATTCCATATGGCCATGGCCCTTTGGTGGGATTTGGGAAATATGGTCATGACCCTCAGATTTGGTGGGTTTGTCCTTTGGGCAGTTTTGATGATCCTAGCCTTTTTGGCCAAAAACGGATGGAAGGTTTGGGGTCTTTACCTGCTGATATCCCTATTTTTTTACCTGCTGATCTTTCTTGGCAAGACAACCGATACTTTCCTTTAAATTTTTAGATATGTCCAACAGAGTATACAATATAATGTTCCATACCCATACGATCAGCGGCATCATCATCAGTGCCGCCCTGTATGTGATATTTTTTACGGGGTCTATCTCCTTTTTAAGGGATGAGATCAACGCTTGGGAACGAAACGAGCCCATCAACAAGGATTATTTTGCCACGGCCGATTATGATGCGGCCCTTAAAAGCCTAGAAGGGGAACGATCGCTTTACGGAAGGGACATTTCCTTTACCCATCGGTATTTTGAAAGAAGGGTGTTCACCTCCATTTCCCAGTCAAAGGATACCAGTCTGCAAAAGGAATCGAAGCCCACGGGCAGAAGGGGCAATTTTATGTATATGGACCTGGAAACGAACGAACAAAAGGATTATGAAGCTACCTATTCCATGGGCGAATTTTTTTATAGGTTACATTTTTTTGCACAATTGAACTTTTTCGGCAGGTCCGGTTATTTTCTGTCCGGTCTGGTGGCCTTTTTCTTTTTGTTCGCCGTGGTGACGGGGGTCATTGTCCACTGGAAGAAGATAGTGCCCAGTTTTTACGTGTTCCGGCCCAAAGCCAAATGGAAGGCCATTTGGACAGATGCACATGTGGCACTGGGAATCATCGGGCTGCCGTACCAATTTATGTTTGCGGTAACGGGGGCGTACCTTATTATAGGTTATACGGTGATGCTTCCGCCGGTCCAATCGCTGCTTTTCGATGGGGATGCGGAAAAATTACAGTCGACCATGGCCTATGGGGAACCACCTAAATTTTCCTTTGTGGGCGAACGGCTGGAGTATCCGGTAAAAATGGGGCCATTTATAGCGGAGACCCGTAAAAAATGGCCTGAACTTGAACTGAACACGCTACAAATATTCAATTACGGCGATAAGGGAATGCATGTCCAAGTGGGAGGGTCGCCTTCCTTTCAGGATAGACTATTGGGGTCGGGGTACCTTATTTTTCGTGCCTCGGACGGTAAGCTGGTTTATCAAAAGGATCCCTACAACGATATTTCCTATGTAGAGGGGGCCACTGATATTTTAAGGAGGTTACACTATGGCGATTTTGGCGGTTATGGTATGAAACTTATCTATTTTATACTCGGCATTGTTACCTGCTTTGTAATCCTTTCCGGGGTCATGATCTGGTTGGTGGCCAGGGACAGAAAGGCCGTATCCGAATGCAAAAGAAATTTTAATTCTTGGCTTGTCCGCATCTATTTGGCCATTTGTCTAAGCCTTTATCCCATGACGGCGATCCTGTTCGTACTGGTAAAGCTCTTTGCCGATGATTTTGGAGATGGCAGGCGGGATTTTATATATCAGGTATTCTTTTGGGGATGGCTGGTCCTATCCACCTTCTTTACCTTGAGGCGTGACAATTATTTCACCAATAAGGCCTGTCTCATTTTGGGGTCCCTTTTTGGATTGATGGTACCCATTAGCAATGGGCTGGCAACAGGTAACTGGCCTTGGATATCCTTTGGTCAAGGATATTATCAGATTTTCGTGGTGGACATTTTTTGGACCGTACTGTCGCTGACCACTTTTATCACCGTATTTAGGTTAAAACGGAAAAAGACTTCCCCGATACGGACGGTCCCAGCCCCCGAATGACATTGTTCCCATAGAAAAGTGCATTATTCACTTCAAGTCCCTTGCAGCAATGTATAGGGAGGGAACCTCCATTGCCTTTGATCTGAGGAGATTTAAACAGCTCACCAATTAATAACCACTAAGTGATGCAACTATGAAAAAATCCGTTTATGTAAGCATGACCCTACTACTGGGTCTGCTATTTTCCAAAAGTTCCTTTGCCCAAGAGAAGGATGCTATTCTACAAGGAAGGGTAGCTACCGAAAATAACCTGCCAGTGGAGTCGGCCACTATTGGGGCACGGGGAACCGGGCATCCCTACGAATTTTTTGACCAATCTAACTTTAAAATTCTAGCATCTCCAAGGGAGGCAAAGGGTCTTATTATTCCGTTTTACGTATTTATTGCTCCGTTTGACGTATGTGGGCCTGTGGAGCAATAAAATATATTTGCATTATTATTTTAATTAAGTCTAAATAAATATATTCACGGGTATTTCATCCACTTAAAGACATGGTCGTTATGGACAGCTTGAACAGGGAAATGCTGTTAAGGACAGTTGCAGGATTGGGTTTGCACAATGGGCTGGAGATTCTGGAACTTGAAATCGGAAATAATGGGCAATTGGAACAACTTATGGAAATGCGACCACATATCATCTACTTGGACAAAGACGCTTCCCATCTGGAGGAACCAAATGATCGAACGGAAAAATGGGTTCAATTATCCGATGGCTTTCCCGCTTTCAACGATCGAACCTATGATAGGATAGTATGCATAAACACCATCCATTTCTGGAAGAGGCCCAAGGATCTTATGGGCCAACTCTACAGAGTTTTAAAGGATGGCGGCCTTATCGCCATTGGTTTTGTACAAGGGAGTATTTTGGAGCGCCTCCCCGCAGATGGGTATAAGCCTTACGATATCCCAAAACTCTTAAGGCTCTTTGGAGTATTTCCCTTTAAGTCGATCGACATAGCCAACCATATGATAAAAATAAAAGGTACTGACGGAACTGGGATAAGCACGGATTATACGGTACTGACACTGGAAAAATAATGGACGAACATCCGGAAGGGGCCATACCCCGGACAATGGAATTTATCTCAAAACCAAACTAATATACTCTATAAAATGCGTAATGGAATTGTATGGCACTTGTTGCTATGGTGCTGTTTTGTGCCCTTTTTGAACTATTCACAAACAACTGTCACATCCCTTGAGGGAAGGGTAACGGATACCGAAGGAGCGCCCGTGTTCGGGGCAACGGTAGCCTTAAAGGAGATTTCCAAAGGAACGGTGACCGATGAAAACGGCAGCTTTGTCATTACAGGGAACTTGGAGGGGGAGTATACTTTGGAAACGTCCTATGTCGGATTTGGGACCATCTCCCAGAAAGTGGTTCTTGCCCAAGGTGGGCCCCATACCGTTCAGCTGATCTTGAGGGAATCGGCAGTGGCCCTGGACGAGGTGACCGTCTCGGGCAAAAGCACGGTACAACAGGTACGGGAAAGGGCGTTTAATGTTGGGGTGGTGGATGCCAAAAAACTGCACAATACCACTTTGGATCTAGCCCATGCGCTGGACAGGGTCTCTGGAATAAGGGTACGTGAGAGCGGAGGGGTAGGTTCCCAAATGAATTTCTCCATCAATGGATTCCGTGGGAAGCAGGTGCGATTTTTTATCGATGGCATTCCTATGGATAATTTTGGGTCTTCGTTCCAACTCAACAATATTCCGATAAACCTTGCCGAAAGGGTGGAAGTCTATAAAGGGGTGGTCCCAATAGGGCTGGGCTCCGATGCACTGGGAGGTGCGGTAAACATCATCACCAACACCTATTCAAAAAGCCATTTGGATGCTTCCTATTCCTATGGGTCCTTCAATACCCACCGTAGTATGGTCAACGCCATTTATGTATCCAGATCCGGTTTTACGGCACAGGTCAATGCCTTTCAGAACTATTCGGACAACGACTACAAGGTGAGGGTGGATGTTGCGGATATCAACACGGGAGCCTATTATCCCGATCAGACGGTGAAAAGGTTCCATGATGTGTACCATAATGAAACGGTCATCGCCAACGTTGGTGTGGTGAACAAAACGTATGCGGACCAGTTGCTGTTGGGCATCACCTTGGGCAACAGTTATAGGGAAATACAGACCGGTGCACGGCTGGTAAGTGTTTTTGGGGCCTGGCACAGGAAGGGCAACACGATCATGCCCAGCTTAAAATACAAGAAAGATGATTTTCTTATCAAAAACCTGGATGTTCGCTTTAATGCCAATATCAATCTTGGAAAGGAAAAAAATATAGACACCCTACACAGAAGGTACAATTGGTTCGGGGAATTTCGGGAATACGAAAATCCCGGCGGAGAGCGCACCTATTCCCTATATGAGTTCAGCAACAATACGGGACTTGCCGTAGCCAATTTCAACTATGAGGTCAGCGAAACACATTCGCTGTCGTTCAGTAATACCCTTAATACGTTCGATAGAAAAGGCGAAAATCGATTAGATCCGGACAATGCCGTTTACGAACAGCCCCAAAAGACCCTTAAAAATATAGCGGGCCTGGGTTACGGATTTAAATCCGAAAACTGGAACGCCTCCCTTTTTTCCAAACATTATTTTCAGCAGAACAAATTTTCCCAGACCTACAACCCCTCGGGCGATTTTGGGGATGTGGCCTATATGGATCGGATAAATACCTTTGGTTATCTGGGCTACGGACTGGCACTAACGCATTTTTTTACGGATAACCTGCAATTGAAGGCTTCCTACGAAAAAAGCTATCGCCTCCCTGAAACCGAGGAACTGTATGGTGACCTGATAAACCTTCAGGGCAATCTGGAATTGGAGCCCGAACATAGCCATAACTATAACCTCGGCGTAAGTTATTGGGTTTCCCTCAAACAAAAACACCTTTTTAATTTTAATGCCAATGGGTTTTATAGGGATGCCACCGATTTTATCAGGCCGCGGTTGAACAACAATCAGACCATGCAGGTCATGGACAACTTGGGAAGTGTGACCAACGCCGGAATTGAGGCCGAAATTAGATACGATCTTGGCAACCGTTTTTCCGCAGGGGCCAATCTTACCTATCAAGACCTACGGAACAATACCCGTTTTGAGGAGGGACAGACAGTGGAAAGCGTGGTCTATCGCGATCGGATCCCCAATATGCCCTACCTATATGGGAATGCGGATGCTACCTATACTTTTTACGATGTATGGAAAAAGGGCAATACCCTAAGTATAGGCTACAACGCCCTTTACGTCCACGGATTTTATCTCTATTGGCCCAGTCTGGGCGACGATAAACTGGATATTCCCGAACAGCTATCCCACGATATCAACCTGACCTATACCTTGGACAACAGTCTGCAGTTTACCTTGGAATGTAGAAATATTGCCAATAAGGAACTCTACGACAATTTCAGTCTGCAAAAACCTGGTAGGAGCTTTACCGGAAAGATCAAATATACCTTCTTTTGATTCCTTTCGATTCCAGCCTTATATCCAAAAGATTACATTGATCCAATATCACATTTTTAATAATTAAATACTTGAACAAATGAAAAAGCACTATTATCACCTATCCCTATTTGCAACCGCTACCCTATTGTTTGCTGCCTGTAGCAGTGATGATGATTCTTCTTCGGGAACCGACGATGGGGATATCCCGGGCGAAGCGATCGCCAAATACGTTATCGCAGCTACACCAACGGCCTCCGAGGGAGTCGCCGATTATCTATTGACCGTTGATGATCTTTCCGAAGGGATGATCAGTACCGCCGGAAATGGCGTTGAACAGGATGGGACCTATCGTTATTATGTGACTTCCCATAATAAATTTTTTAGCCTTTTGTACGGACAGGGAAACCCAGGAGCGGTTACCACCTACCAATTGGATGCGGAAGGTAGTTTGGCAAAATTGTCCGACTTTCAATCGGAAACGGTACAGGCATTTGCCCCAGTGGACGATGAGGTTTTGTTGATGAAAATCTCACGGAACTCCACTTCCCCAATTGCCTCGTGGTACCGTTTGGATACCGAAACCTCCCAATTTGTGGGAGAGGGCCAAATCGATACCCAGGCCCTTACCGGAAACGGGGAACTGGCCTTTTTCTCTTGGATAACCCAGGTGGGCGACAAGGTGTTCCTACCCTACTTTACGGTAAAGGCTTGCTGCAATGATACGTTTGGGACCGAGTATCCCGATGAGGCCAATATTGCCGTCTTCTCCTATCCCGAAATGGAATTGGAAACCGTTATCCATGATGATCGCACCAGTTTTATAGGTCGGTATTTTACAAATGGGCTGAGCGTTGACGAGAATGGCGACGCCTATGCATTCTCTTCGGCCGTTTCCACCAATAACGGCGTTTTCACCGACACCAAACCATCGGCCATTACCCGTATCAAAAGTGGCAGTCTTAGTTTCGACCAAACCTATTTGTTCGATTTGGAGGAAGCCTCAGGTGGACATCATGTAACCACCCACGTTTACGCAGGGAACGGGAAGTTTGTTGTGAACATGGAGGAAGAAAAAATTTCTGCTTACGGTACCGGTAAAAAGTATGCCATCGTGGACGTTTACGATGAGACCTTTACCTGGGTAGAGGGTATGCCGGACACAGAGAACATTGTAAGTGTGACCTTACGCAACAATTATGTGTCCGAAGATGGCAGTACAGTGTATGTAGGTATTACCACGGCAACCAGTAGTTATGTGTACAATATCGACGTGGCAAGCGCAACCGCCACCCAAGGCCTGGAGGTACAGGGAGGGGTAATCACGGCCATCTCCAAATTGGAAGCAGTGGAATAAACAAACCCACAGTTTTAAAAAACCCAAGTTTTCCAATGGATTACTTGGGTTTTTTTATTGGACCATGGCCCTTCTTTGGATGGATATGTGTAGGTTGACCAACCTACAGACCTTATGGAAGCTTAAACGCTAAATAATTCAGGTTAAAACCTCCCTTTTCAAAATGTATTTTTACTTTGTTCGTTCCTTTTTGTAGGCGCACATCCTTGAGGGTTACGGTCTGCCAAGTCCCTCCCTCCCCCGATTTGGGTAGGGCAAGTGTCTCTGAAATGCGCCCGTTGCCATCGGCCAAATACAGTCGGGCGCCCCCTTTGTGATCAGAGATTCTGAGATCCACATCAAAAACGGCTTCCTCCGTAACGGTAACTGTATAAAGCAACCATTCCCCATCCGCTATATGCGAAATGTGGAACCCATTGCCGATCTTATCCGTGCATTTTTCAATATCAACTCCGTCATTTCGCATGGCACGGCCTTTGTTCCAAACGGTATTCTCCCCTGTGGAAACCCTATAATTGACGATGTCGGTATCAAAATAGGCATGTTCATGAGGGCCAAGGTCATATTCGGTTGCATATACGATCCCTGGTAAGGAGTGTTCTTTATATGCTTTTGTTTCCACTGTTTCTACTTGCCTGAACATGGCGTCGATGACGTCCTTATTAATGGTCAGGTTTTCCATTTTGTAGTTTTCGGCAATCTCCATAAGGGCCGAACGGGCATATTCTACGGATGGTTTTTCCCCGCCATGCTCCCAGTATGCAAGCAATTCGCTGTATTCTTTGGTAATGGGGACGGAGGTGACCCCGGCCGTATTGGCAATTTTTTTCATGGGCCAGAAAGCCCAGCCAATATTGTTGGTCTCAAATAAGGATATGGCATCCCTAAACCATACATTGGAGTTTTCCCCTCCTTCCCCCATCCAAATGGGCACATCGTATTTGGCTCGGTAGTCCAGTATTTGCCCAAGGGAGGCCTGATCGTTATAGTTCCAGTATTTATGGAAACTAAGGGCCATATTATCGTCCCAAAGGGGAAATATGCCATTGTAATTGTTTCCCCAACAGTTGCCCTCGATAAAGATCAAATGGTTGGTATCCACCTCTCTGATCGCCTTGGTTACCGCTACCATCAACTCCCTTAGCGGGGCATTGGAAGTTTCATCACATCCATTTTTATTGGTGCCCGTAAAATTCCAGTTGGGCTCGTTGATGATATCATAGGCACCGATCCATGGATTGTCCTTATACCGCAAGGCAAGGGTTCGCCAAAGGGCGATCATTTTCTTTTGGTTGGCCTCGCTTTCCCATAAAGAAGGTTTGGAGGTGTCATAATCCGAAATATTGGCATCGTTTCCCTGTCCACCAGGGGCCGCATGCAGATCTAGGATAAGGTACATCTTCTTGGCGGCGCACCATTGAAGTAGACTGTCCGTAATGGCAAAACCTTTTTCCAGAAAGCTGATCTCCCCTTCCTTTTCCTCAGCTATGGGCGGGGTATACAGGTTGTAGTGCATGGGCAATCGTAACGAATTAAAACCCCAGGAAGCAAGCGAATCCACATCCCTTTTGGTAATTCCATTGGCCAGATAGGCCTCATAGAATGCCGCTGTATATTGCGGACCGATCAGGTCCGTAATTTTTTGGCGGATCAGGTGCTGTGGTCCGGCAAACGACTGTGTTTTTAGCATATAGCCTTCCTGTACCATCCATCCGCCCAGTCCCAGGCCTCGCAATACGATGTTCTTTCCCTCGCTATCCACAATGTTTTGGTGGTCCCTGTGCAGGAATCCCTGTGAATGTAGGTGGTTGGTAATACAGAGCACAAGCACTAGTATGGATTTTTTCATGACAGCTATTTTTAATCCCAGATAAAGGTGGCCACAGAACCCGCATCCATTGCGGCGGTCACCCACTCCCCGTTAAATTTTATGTTGAACAGTTCATTCTTATCGCCATCGTTCTCCACGATCAACACTTTTTTCCCCTCGGGGGTCCGAAACGCGACATTCTGCAAACTCCCCTCCAGATCACTACCGATCCTGACCGAACCGGTCGGCACAAATTTAGAGGCGTGCGCAACTACATAATAGCCCACATTTCGGGTTATCATACCATTGGAATCAATGGTAAGCGCGCCCTTGCATACGGTACAACCACCCTCGGTATGCGGCCCAAAGGTCTCGTCATTTGCGAGGTTCCATTCGAGTGCGTTCCGACTCCAGTTCCGCATAGATCCGATGATGACGTTCTTTAAGTGCCATTTTAGATCTCCCTGAAAATCGGAGGTCGAGGAGGTATATTGTTCCGTAAAATAAAGATTTTTGTCCGGATGTGCATCGTGGACTATGGATAGGGCACTGATATCCCCATTGTACAGATGAAAAGCCGATCCATCCACGAACGGATTGGCCCCTGGATCGTTCAAAACGGTAATGGGATATTGGGGATTGTCACAATTATGGTCCCAAGCGATAATTTTAGTGGTAATATTGGCATTGGCAAAGGCCGGTCCCAAATGGTTTTTTATAAAATCGGCCTGTTCGGTGGCCTGCATTAACATGCTCGGATTGTTCCCCCCGTGAAGGGGTTCGTTCTGTATGGTGATGGCATCTATCAAAATCCCTTCCTCCTTCATCTGTTGTATATACTTTACAAAATAATCGGCGTATGTCCCATAATGTTCGGGCAGGAGTCTCCCCCCGATAAAACTGCCGTTGTCCTTCATCCAGACAGGGGCCGACCAAGGGGACCCCATGATCTTGATGGTGGGATCAATGGCGAGGATCTCTTTTAAAAGTGCGATTACCCCGTCCCTGTCCGGTTCTAGGCTAAAGTTGGCCAAATCGGGGTCGGTTTCGCCAGTGGGCATATCATTATAGGTAAAAGGGGATGGATTAAGATCCGAAGCACCTATGCTGATACGAAGGTAATTGATACCGATGGCATTGTTTCCGCTACCGAACAGTTCCTGTAACAATGTATTTTTGGCTTGATCTGTCAACCCGTTTATGACCTGGGCACTTCCCCCGGTAAGGGTGAAACCAAACCCATCCACGTTTTGGAACGCTTCAGAATCCCGTATTTCGATGGTTGGATAGATATTGGGTTTTGTCCCAAACTCCAACGTTACGGACTGTTTTTGGAGTTTGATGCTTTCATCCCCTTTGGTCAGCCAGAAATCCACTTCGTTCGTGGCGGCCGGAGATGTGGGCGGAGCAGGGGTGGGACCTGTTTCTTCCCCCTCATTGGAAGAGCTGCATTTTAGTTGTAATACTAATATTGTAAATAGGCAGATCGATTTTATATACAGTTTCATATGTTTGTTTTCGTTCCTTGGATCCATGTAATGGGTTTTGTCGCCCGCTGCCCCATATCTAAATAAAATAAGCATTTTTCAGTTGCACACCTCTTTGGATAGCCCTGGGATCGTTTGTCAAAATTTGTTCGCGGTCAAGTGGCCGATCGATAAGGGCCCATACCCATTACGGGCATGGGCCTACTATCAAAAACTAACTAACTAACAATTAAATTCCCCTCATTTCCACATTGGTCACGGAGATTCCGGAAGCCCCGATATTCTCTCCCCCACATTTGATGACCAGATACACCGTGCCCGATTCGCTAAAACTGACAATGTTGCCGGAACCTACACAGCCAGTACTTGATAATTTGCCATCAAATGGCCCCGTCGCACAGCCGTCCCAAGTGCTGAGTCCCATTCTTCGGCCCTCAGCTGAGTAGTCGGTGCCCTGTACGGGCGGGGTTGCGGAAACATATACTTCGAACCACGTGTTTACGGCACCACTGCCAAATACCCTCATGTCTATTTTATACTCTTTGCCCGCTTGCACTTCAACGGCTTGATATATTCCCTGTTGGTTGTACCCTCCTCCGGTTACCGTTGCGTTGCCGGAATTGAACGCCCATGAAGTGCCTGAGGCACTAATGGTCAGGACGGTCCATTTTTCATGATCGTTTCCATTCGCAAATTTTGCGCCCTGCACAATATTTCCCGCTTCGGGATCCGATTGTTCCACCACCAGCTCCTGTGTGGCGGTATTGGATTCGCCCCCCCTACCGATAGCGGTGTGCGTTATGGCATAGGTGCCTGCATCCGGCAAGAAAATCTGCTCGGTATGGTTCCCGCTATAGGTACCTTCGCCGATATCCCACTTGGACGAGATAACGTTCGTGCGCTGGGCCTCCAGGAGGTAGGTGTTGTTAGAACCTTCTACAGGGGCAATTGTAAAGGAAGCATCCACATTGGAATCGGACAGGCCATTGCCTCCGCCGCTGAACTCTTCAGGTTGGCATGCCCCCAGCAATGTGATAAGCATCAGGCATATAGGAAATGGACATAAGTGGCCGTTAAAGTTTGTTTTAAATTTCATATAACCGTATTATTATTTATATTTTTTTTAAATCCAATAAATGGGTCATCTTCCCCGATTGGCTACGTGGAAGCGTATTGGGTTTGTCCTGAATACCTTGGGGGCTTTCCCCAAGTAGTTCGGTCTTGCCCACTTGGGGTTTCTGGAAAAGACCAATTTCAATCGAGATCATCAATAATTGGGGTTCTGTACGATCTGGGTATTTTCGAGCTCCTTTAGGGGAATGGGGAAAATCTCGTTCTTTCCGGCGGTAAAGCCTCTTGAAGAGAGTACCGTGGAAGCCCGTCCGGTCCTTACAAGATCAAACCATCGATGTCCTTCCCCCGCCAGTTCCAAGCGGCGTTCCCTCATTATCGCATCCATTGAAATGGGGACGGATCCAAGTCCCGCCCTGCCCCTAACGGCATCCAAGAGTGCTTGGGCCCTGGCGCCCGAACCACCCAGTGCTTCCGCCTCCATAAGGTAGGTGTCGGCCAAGCGTATGGCGTAACTGTTCTGTTTGTAATTCAGTTCAGTAGCCCCACCCCCAGTGGTGGCATCGGATGTAAGGGGCATAAATTTCTTAAGGAAATACCCCGTATCCTGATATCCTGGCGAATAACTTGCATCCCCTTGCTCCGATAGGGCTTTCATATTTAACACCGTGGCATCAAAACGGGGGTCGTTTTCCAGAACATCGAAAAGATCCTGGGTGATGGGGTTAAAGCTCCATCCTGAAATATAACTGGGGACAGAGGAATCATCGGGACGTGAAAAACTCCTTGGTCCCACCATAATGTTGATACTGTTCCCTTCGTCCCTTCCCGACCCCCAAAAGCCCCAATCGGCATTGCTCTTATCGGTATGCGAGATTTCTAGGATGCCTTCTGAATTATATTTATTTTCAATGGTCCATAGGTCATCATAGTTGTCCAAGAGCCTGTAGCCGTACATGCTGGTCTCCCCTGGGGTGCCATTTACTTGGGCCAAGGCGGCGGCGGCTTCCGAATTTTTGCCCTGATAGAGGTACACTTTCCCCAAAATGGCTTGGGCGGCCCCTCTGGTAAGTCGCCCTGCCTCATTTTCCATATCGCCAATTTGAACGGGCAATCCCGGTAGTGCCTCATTAAGGTCCGATTCGATCTGTGCGTAAACCTGCTCTGGGGCGGCCTGTAGCACATTGTATATTTCGCTCGAAGGGATGGGTTCCGTTATTAGCGGGATATTCCTAAAAAGCCGGACCAGTTCAAAGTAATAATAGCCCCGAAGCGCTTTTGTCTCTGCCATATACCTACCTTTAAGTGCCTCGTCCATCGGTACTTCCGGAAGTTTTGAAATTAGGATATTGGCCCTAAAGATACCTTGGTAGAAATCGTTCCAAAAGCTGCCCGGAAGTGTGACCGGACTGAGGGAGTAATTGGAAAAGGACTGTATGCCGGTACCGTCCGTGGCGCCCCCGCCCCCTGCATAGTGATCATCCGACCCTGCATTCATCATGCATACCATATTCTCGAATCCCTTGGATTGTTTTCCAAGGATATCATAAACGGCCACCAATCCGGAATAGGCCTCGGTTTCATTCAGGTAATAATTTTCTTCCAAGGAGGTCCCTTTCGGTTCCACCTCCAAAAATTCCGTATTGCAGGATGTAATGGTCAGCAGCGCCGCCATTGCCACAAATAATTGTTGTATGATCTTTGGTTTCATATCTTCTTTTTTAAAATTGTAGATTAATCCCTAATAAGCCGGTCTTTGCCTGTGGATAAAAGCCCCTATCGATACCGAAGACACCTCCCCCTATTTCGGGATCGAACCCGGTGTATTTGGTAAAGGTGAAGAGATTTTCTCCCGTGATGTACAGCCGTAGTTTTTGTACCCCCAGTTTGCCAATGATGTCCTGTGGCAGGGAATATCCCAGCTGCAGGGTTTTAAACCGTAGGTAATCCCCGTCCTCCAAGTAAAAATCGGAAGGATTGTTGAAGTTTTTATTGGTGTCGTTCGTGGTCAATCTCGGAAAACTGTTGGAGGTGCCCTCTCCGGTCCACCGTCCCAAGGCTTTGGTCTGATAGTTCGCATTCCCTATGTCCAATCGCCGAAGTCCCTGAAAGATCTGGTTCCCACTGGCCCCTTGCGCAAATATCAATAGATCGAAATCCTTGTAGTTGAGGTTGACCGTAAACCCGAAGTTATAGGAAGGAATTGATTTTCCGATAAAACTGCGGTCCCCATCGGTGATGGAACCATCGCCGTCCACGTCCCTCCAGCGAAAATCGCCCGGTACCGCAGCGGGTTGTATCAGGCCGCCATCGTTATTGGTGTACGCATTGATCTCTTCTTGGTTTTGAAAGATGCCGTCCTGTTTAAAGCCATAGAAGGAGTTGTAAGACTGTCCCACTTCCACTCTGGTTATGGGATAAGTGCTTGCTTGTACGGTCTGTCCGCCCGATAGGAAATCGATTCCATTGCCCAAAAAGGTGACCTCGTTCTCCAGATAGGATACATTGGCGTTTACGGATATATTAAGATCGCCCAGGGATTTGTTGAACCCTACCTCCAGATCGACCCCTTTATTTTCCATATCGGCAACATTTCCTACCGGATTTCCGGTTGCCCCAACATATCCCGGGATGGGTACGTCCTGTAAGATTCCGATCGTCTTCTTGTTGTAAAGATCTACCGTTAGGCTAAAATTTTGAAAGAGGGTCGCATCCATACCAATATTGGCCTGTCTGGTCTCTTCCCATTTAAGATCCGGATTGGAAGGGGCATTGGGACTGTTACCAATGGTAACGGAACCGGAATTGCCGATACTGTAATTTCTACCGTCCCCAATGGTGGACAGGTACCTGAAATCGCCAATGGCATCGTTGCCTGTAACACCATATCCCCCACGAAACTTGAGCTGGTTCACTATATGGCTCCCTTTCCAAAAATTTTCGTTGGATGGTACCCATCCCACAGAAAAAGAAGGGAACATCCCATATTTATTGTTGGAACCAAAGCGGGAGGAACCATCCCTACGGATGATCGCGGTAAGCAGGTATTTTTCGTTGAAGTCATAGTTGAGACGGGAGAACAGGGAGGTCACCCTATGTTCCGCGTTGGTATAGGCCGATGCTAGGATCTGCTCATCGGGGACCGCAAAGTTAAAGGATGCTTGTTTGTAATTTGAAACGGGAATGTCGTAGTAAGTAATGCTCTCCCCACTGCTGATATTATCCACATAGGTTCCCTGTCCCAACAACAGGTTGAAATTGTGGCCACTTACATTTTTTGTGTAGGATATGGTATTCTCAATATTCCAACCAAAACCCTTGTTGTTCTGCCTGCTAATGTTGTTCTGCGAGACCACGCTAGAGGCGTTGAGGTAGGAAATAGGGGTAAAACTTTGACCGCCCCAGTAGGCCAATTTCCCCCCTAGGGTACTTCGGACCTTTAATCCCTCCAAAAGTTCCAGTTCCACATAGGCGTTGCCCACAAAATTATCGGCCCACCCATAATTTCCGAGCCTGGTCTGCCGATAGGCCAGGGGATTTGTCATTTCCTGTCCAACAAGCGAGGAAATGCCATAGGGGTTCCCGTTTTCGTCCCGAATGACCCCTGTATTGGTATAGGGAGATTGGCCTGCCAAGGTAGGATCCGTCTCCACAACGGGCGTAATGGGATCCAGATTAATTGCCGAGGCCAAAGGTCCCCCGAATTCACTGTTCGTATTTCCAAGACCGATATTCTTCTCCCGGGAATAGCCTATGGTCTGTCCAAGGGTGATCCTATCGGTTATTTTATGGGTAGAGTTCAGACGGATGTTCTTTCTGTTGTACTTGGAAATATCGGTGGCCACGATTCCCTCTTGGTCCAAAAATCCGAACGATAGGTAGAAGGTGGAAACCTCGCTGCCCCCGCTAAGGCTGATCTCATGGATATTTCGCTGGGCACTGTTGTTAAAAATGGTCTCCTGCCAATCGGTACCCGCACCGAGTGCTTCCGGGTTCGGGAAGAGGATATTGCCGCCCCCGTTTACGGATGCTTCGTTCATCAGGGTCGCATATTGGGAGGCATTTAACAGATCCAATTTTCGGGCAGGGGAAGACATGCCCGCATACCCATTATAGTTAACGGTCATTTTTCCGGATTTTCCCCGTTTTGTGGTCACTAGGATAACCCCTGCGGCGGATCTTGCGCCATATATGGCCTGTGATGCGGCATCCTTAAGGACTTCAATGGAAGCAATGTCGGCCTGGTTCAAATATCCGATGCCACCTGCGTCCACGACCACACCATCCACTACCCAAAGCGGTTCGTTGTTGCCAAAGGTGGTAATCCCCCGGACCCTTATGGTAGAGGACGAACCTGGCTGTCCTGAGTTTGCGGCGATGGTCAGTCCGGAAGCCCTCCCTTGGAGCGCTTGCTCCACCCTGGTAATCGGAAGATCCTCAAGATCGGATTGTTTTACGCTTGAAATGGCCCCGGTAACCACACTTTTCTTTTGTACGCCATAACCCACCACCACCACTTCATCCAAATTCTGAAGATCGGTAACCAAGGTCACTTCCACTTCAGTTTGACCGTTCAATGGCAGTTCCACGGTGGTATAACCAACATAGCTGATCACCAGAACGGCATTTGGGTCGACGGTCAGCTGAAATTTACCATCAAAATCCGCTGCAGTACCTGTTGAAGTCCCTTTGACCACTATGGATGCCCCTGGTACGGGAAGGCCGGCCTCATCGTAAACTACTCCGCTTACGGCAAGCTCCTGTGCCAATAGAAATATCGGAAACAGAAGGGACAACATACAAAAGGCACGTGATTTTGTTAATTTCATATTTTATAATTTTGTAGTTAAACAATTGTTAATTTGGAACAATTATATAACTAATTTTATCACATCCTCATTTAATAGGGTACTACAAAAACACATCATTAGGAAATTAGAATCTTACAAAAACACATCAAAATATTTTTAAATTATTAAAAATCAAATATTTAAATATTTTCATTTATTACAATATATTTTTTTGATATGCTTTTTACCACTACAAATTTGATTATCCAGTATCTTGTTAAGGAAAGCCTAATGAAGAAACCAATGTTGCCACATTTTCAAGATATCCTTTCTAGGGCCGAAAAGAAGGTTCCGTTGTTAATAATCCTTGTCCTACCGGCATTCATAATGGCCCAGGTAAAGAACATGGGCCTGCCCAAAGTCGACAACTTTAAAAAATCGGCCTATAATGGGGGTACGCAAAATTGGGGTATCGATCAAGATGTTAATGGGAATGTTTATTTTGCCAATAACAATGGACTCCTGCAATTTGATGGAACCACTTGGCGTACGTATAGGATAACCAATTCCAGATCGGTGAGGGCCGTTCGGGTTGATTCCGTTTCCGGTAGGATATATGTAGGGGGATATAGTGAATTTGGATATTTTGAATCGACGTCGAAGGGAGCATTGACCTATGTATCCCTTTTGCCGTTATTGGAAAAGACCGATCTGCGCTTGCTTGATTTTATCTGGAAGATCCACATCCATAATGGGGAGGTGATCTTTCAGTCGTTCCAAAGGGCCTATATCCTTCGAAATGGCCAATTGGCAGTATTGGAGGCCCCCGATCAGTTCCAGTTTTCCTTCCTTGTGGAGGGCAGATTGTATTTTCAGGACAATACGGAGGGCGTGCTAGAATATAAAAGTGGTTTTCTGTTTCCGTTAAAGGGCACCCAAGAACTCAATACCTCCGAAATATGGGGCCTTTTTGCCATATCCGGGGAACGATTGTTGATGGCGACCATGGAAAGGGGCCTTTTTGTATATGAAAACGAAGAATTGAAACCGTGGGATACGGAAGCCAATGAATTTCTAAAGCACAACAGTTCCTTGGGAGGAGTGGCCATGGATGGGGGGCTATTGGCGCTGAACTCGGTCTTGGATGGATTGATCATCTGTGATCTTGATGGAAAGGTCATACAGCACCTTAATTATGAAAGAGGCTTGCAGAACAATACGGTGCTGAGCTCTTTTGTGGACAGTAAGAACGGTCTTTGGCTGGGACTGGATAACGGGATTTCCTTTATGGATGTGAACGCTCCCTTTACCTATTTGGGATATAATTACAATCTCAGTGCGGTATACGCCTCGGTAATCCATAAAGGTTCCTTGTACGTTGCCACAAATCAGGGGGTTTTTCACCATTCCATGAACGGATCGGCGGTAGAGGATACCTTTACATTGGTGGAAGGTACTACTGCCCAGTCATGGAACGTAGAGGTGATCGGCGATCAACTTCTTTGTGCCAATAATATGGGGGCCTTGGTCATAGAGGGTGGCAGGGTGGTAAAAACCTTGGACAGGAAGGGCTATTATGGGTTCAAGGTGTTGCCATCCCGTCCAAATTTTGTTGTCGGCTCCAGTTATGGTGGTTTTGGACTTTTTAAACTCGGGAACAATGGGTTGGATTATGTGGGCCCTATAAAGGGGGTGGACAAATCCTCCAATTTTTTTGAGGTGGACAATGATTTTCTTTGGTTAAGAAGGGATCAATATCTGTACAGACTGGAATTTTCCCCGGATTTGAATGAATTCATCAATATGGAGACCTTTTCCAAGCTTGGCCCGGAAAGTAACGGAATAGGAAGCCTGCAGCGGATCAACGATAAGGTATATTTTCAGGCGAACAATCAATTTTATACGTACTCCAAAACGGGAGGGAGGTTTATAAAGGATGATGCCCTGAGCGCACTTTTTAAGGACCTGCCCAATATAAGTACGATGACCGAGGATTCTTTGGGCAACCTATGGTATACCTTTGACGAATCACTGGGCGTGTTTATGAAGGGGGATGATGGGGGATATACCAATGTTGTAGCCCCTTTTTCCAACCTTACCAATAATTTGATCACCAATTACCTTTCCATAAATACCGTGGATGAAGGCAATATCTTTATCGGGCTTACCGATGGCCTGGCACATTATGACCCCCAATTTTCGGGTAATTTTGTTACCAAGCCGACAGTGTTCATCAGAAGTTTTTCCTATCCCAATGACACCATTATCTACGGCAATCCCCAATTAAGGCCCGGGGAGCGACTTATTCCTTATAAGTCCAATAAAGTGCGGTTCACATTTTCTTCCCCTACTTATGAGAATCTGGAAAATGTGGAATACAGGTACCGATTGGAACCTTATGATGCCAAGTGGAGCGGATGGACAAAGGTACCCATGAAGGAGTATACCAATTTAAGGGAGGGCGCTTATACTATGAAGGTAAGGGCAAGGAACAGCTATGGGATACCCTCCAATGAAGCTAGTGTTAGTTTTGGGATTTCCCCTCCCTGGTACCGCCATTACCTCGCCTATACCGGGTATGTTATCTTAGCGGTCACCATTATTTACCTGATCTACCTCAATGTAAAGATAAAGATCAGAAAGAACAGGTACTATGAAACGGTGGAGCAGCGTAAATTATATCTGGAAAAGCAATCTAGGATCATGGAACAGCAACGGCAGCTGGAAAAAGAAATAGAAACCCTTAAAAGCAACCACCTCAAAACCAAAATACTGACAAAGGATAAGGAACTGGTGAACAATTCCCTACGTATCGTAAAGAAGAACAGGACGCTCAACAGTATAGTGCACAAGCTAAAGGATATAAATACAGAGGTGCTGGATGACAATACCAAAAACCAAGTTGCCAAATTGAAGAAAAGTATCGTGCAGGAGGTAAACAGTGATAAAAGTTGGAAAGATCTTGAAAAACATATCAAAAATGTGCATTTCGATTTTTTAAAACGCCTGAAGGAGAAACATCCCAATATTTCCCCTCGGGAACTGGATCTTTCCACATACCTGCTGTTAAATATGTCCACCAAGGAAATTGCGGAGGTCATGAACATATCAACGGGCGGGGTAGAACTGGCCCGGTACAGGTTGCGAAAAAAGCTGGGCCTCGGAAAGAAGGAAAACTTGACAGGCTACTTCCTCCATATTTAATGGGTACCTCCATTTTGGGATCCATATATAATGATTATATTTACTCGTCTGGGCCGATTTGGTTCGCTCCGGCGCAAGCCCGCCACTGGCGGACTTGCGCCGAAATGTTATTTTAGTTTTCCGTCATAGGTCTAGCGGGATTGTTGGCGGAAGGTCGTACAATTAAAACACACAACATGAAAAATAGGATATCCTGCATTTTTTTGGGCTTATTGACAGCCACTTTTCTTACACCTATCATGGCCCAAGAGGCGAACCCACTGGAGGACAGATGGGACATGGTCATAAAGCAGGAGGGCAAGGAGCTTCCCTCTTGGCTGGAAATCCGACATTCGGGAAACCACACCTTGGTGGGTAGGTTCGTATACGCTTTTGGAAGTGCCCGGCCCATTTCCGAGGTAAAGGTAAAGGATGGTAAATTTACCTTTGCCATTCCCCCACAGTGGGAACAGGGAAACTCCGATATGAAATTCGAGGGAATGCTGGATGGGGATATTTTAAAGGGAACAATGGTCTATACCGATGGAAAAACATATGAATGGGAAGCCACCCGGGCCCCCAAACTGGAATATGACCCCAATCCTACATGGGGCCAGTCCGTGGCACTTTTTAACGGGAAAGACCTGAGCGGATGGCGTGCCATGGGGGAAAACCAGTGGGTAGTGGAATCGGGCGTGTTGAAAAGCCCTAAATCCGGTTCAAATTTGGTCACGGAAGATAAATTCACCGATTTTAAGCTCCATATGGAATTTCGGTATCCCGAGGGGAGCAATAGCGGTATCTACCTAAGGGGACGCTACGAGGTGCAGATCACCGACAGTAAGGGGGCCGAGCCATCGGACGTAGAGTTCAGCGGAGTGTACGGATTCCTGACCCCTAACCAAGTCGTGGCAAAGGAAGCGGGGGAATGGCAATCCTATGATATAACCCTAATAGGGAGAAGGGTAAGCATTGTGGCCAATGGTGTTCCCGTAATTACGGACCAGATCATTCCGGGCATTACCGGTGGGGCAATAGACAGTAGGGAAGGGGAGCCCGGACCCTTTTTGATACAGGGGGATCACGGACCCATAGAATTCAGGAACATCGTGGTGACCCCCGTCTCCAAATAGCGGTACAGTTGGCCTGTGTGTGGCCTTCCAAGCTTTTTTTCATAAGATTTAGGGGTTAGGGCGAGGTATTGGCCTGTTGGTCCACCAGTTGCAACCGTCCTACAATACTGTTCATCCCAAGCAGCGTTCCCGGAGAAAGCACCGCATTGGCCCCTATTTTGGAGTGGTCGCCTATCAGGGCACCAAACTTTTCCGTTCCCGTATGGATTGTTTCAGATCCCTGAACCACAAAAATGGTTTTATTGACACGTTCGTTATAGTGGTTGGCCGCAATGGAACCCGCTTCAAAATTGATATGGCATCCCAATATACTATTTCCGATATAGTTCAAATGTGCTATGGCCGTATCGTGGCCCAGTATGCTGGCCTTTATCTCGCAACTTGGACCTATCTTTACGGCATTTCCCAACAGTACCCCTTCCCTAAGTACTGAATTAGGGCCAATTGAGCAGAACGCCCCTATTACCGCAGGACCGTTTATGGAAGCCCCCTTACCGATAACGGCCGTTTTATGGACCGCTATTTGGCCCTCAAAAATATAATCCCCTGAAAGGCCCAAAATAATCTTTGGCAGGCTTTCCAATAAGTTATCGGTTATCTGCCAAGGCGTGCTATGGATCCACTGGGGATAGGAACCGTAAAAATCGCCAATATAATTTTCCAGGGTTATCATATATTTTGGTTGTTTGATTTACGGGGTCCTGTATTTGTCAAACCACGTAAGTACACTACTTATTTTGGCAACAAGATTGCTGGGCCTGTTGGCTATGCCATGGGATGCGCCCGGTATTCGAACCATGGCCGTTTCCACATTCTGAAGTTTTAAAGCGGCGTACAATTGTTCGGATTCGGCAATGGGGGTCCTATAGTCTTCCTCTCCCGTCAGCAGCATGGTAGGGGTGGTAATATTGCCAACATATGATATGGGAGAACGTTTGATGTAACTACTGGGATCTTCCCATGGTTTGTTCGGAAACCAGTATTTGGAGAAAAAGGAGGCACCGTCGGCATAGAGCACAAAGCTGTACCAGTTGATCACCGGTTTGGCCACCACGGCCGCCTTAAATCTTTTTGTTTTGCCAACGATCCAGGCGGTAAGTACCCCGCCGCCACTTCCACCCGTAACAAAGAGGTTGTTTTCATCCACATACCCTTTGGAAAGAAGTGCATCAACACCTGACATCAGGTCATCGTAATCATGGTTTGGATAGTCGTGGTGTATGAGGTTCCCAAAGGTTTCGCCGTATCCGCTACTACCTCGGGGATTGGTGTATAAAACCACATATCCTGCGGCCGCATAGGCTTGGATCTCCGCTGAAAAAACAGCTCCATAGCTCGCAAAAGGACCTCCATGGATTTCCAAGATCATCGGATATTTTTTGGAGGGATCAAAATTGGGAGGGGTTACTACCCATCCTTGAATGGGCAGATCATCATAGGAGGACTTCCAATTCAGTTCGGTCACTTTGCCAAGCTCCTTAAATGAAAACAGGTCATCGTTGAGTGCCGTCAGCCTATTTGTGGATTTGCGGTCACTAACGCCCAAATCGGCTGGATGCTCCGTGCCACCCAAGGTGTAGGCGATCCTGTTGTTTTTTGAAACGGAAAAGCTGGCGGCGGTATAGGGCCTCCCCAGCGACAGCCCTCCCAAGTTTTCGACCAATGTATCCACTTTTCCGGAGAGGTCCATATACCCTATCTTGGTATCCCCTTTCCAGTCGTATTGGAAATAGATTCCTTTTTCATCGGAGCGCCATTGTATGTTCTGTATATCACGGTCAAGATCTTGGGATAGGATACGGGAGTTGGAACCATCCGAATCCATGATGTACATCTTCGTTATCTGATAGCCCTGATGACGATCGTCAAAACCCACATAGGCGATTTTGGCACCACTTGGGGAAATGGAGGGACTGGAATCGGGGCCATATCTTTTTGTGAGGGGGGTAATGGCGCCATCTTCAACGGTTACGCTATAGAGTTCGCTGTCCATTGGCTCCAGCTCCTTCTCCTCCTTAAAATTGGCCGAGAAAAATATTTTTTTTCCGTCCTTGGACCAAGCGGGACTATTATGATCGAAGTCGGAAAAGGTCAGTTGCCTTGGCGTTCCACCATTGGTCGATAGCATGAACAATTGTTTGTTCCCAGGTTTTATATATCCCGCTCCATCGCCCCTGTAGTTCAAGTTGTCTATGTATATGGGCGGACTGTTCCATTGGGCACCCTCCGGTTTTTCGGGCATTTTAATGGGGGATTGTTTTTGTTTGGGGACAAACATGCTGAAACAGATGTAGGCATCGTCATGGGACCATGACAGTTCTCCGGGCGTGTGGGGAGTGTTGGTGAGCGGTACCGTCTCCTTGGTGTCCATCCACATTAGGTAGACTTTTGTTTTTCCATCCGCCCTATTGGATCTGAACAGGACTTTTGAACCATCATGCGACCAAATGGCACTGTGGTCATTTTGGTTTCCGGTGGTCAAGGGCCTGTTCCCGCTACCATCAAAATTGATGATCCAGAGGTTGGAAAGGTTTTTATCCGTCATAATATCGGTAAAATTTCGGGTGTAGATGATCTTTGAGCCATCCGGCGAAATTTGAGGGTCCGATACGTATTCCATATCGAAAATGTCTATGGGCTGAAGGTTCGATTTTAATTGCCCATAACCAAGGCCTGCCCAAACCATTAGAAATACTGTAATGAAAATATTTTGTCTCATATCTTTCAGGTGTCCACTAAGTGGGATTTTAATGCAGCTACGCTTACATCGGATTAATTTTGATCGTCCCTCCAAGGTTTCCACTTGGCTGCTAGTTTATAGGGTTCAAGGCGTCACAATGGGTTTTCCATGTGCCTGTAAAAGGCCGTTCACTTTGGGAAGTTGGGTTTCCAAAGTTTCGCTCAGTATGTTCAAATGCTCCTCCAGTTCCGCGGAGAGTTCTTTAAATACTTGATAGGCACCATCGGTGGGACGGGCATCTCCATGCTCAACACTACGTCTTAGGGAGGCAAGTCGGTTGTTCAGTTTGATCGGGAAATTTAAGGGATCCTGTCCCGACTGGTTCTTTACCTGATATAGGTTTTCCTCGGTGATCGCCATTTCGGCCAAGAAGGGTGCCATGATTTTCTTAAAATCCCCATCAGGGATACCTTCCTTGTGGGCGTTTATTTTATCCCTGATAGACCTTATCTGGATAACGGCCTTGTTGGCGGCCGATGTTTTCTCCATTATTTGGGAGGCAAGTTCAAATTGCTCCTGCAGGTCGCTGGCCGAAACACCTTTTAGGTTGGGATCTATCAGAATGTTAAAGGATACGATATTTTCGTACTCCTTGGTCTTCATACGTACCTTGTATGTGCCCAAGGGCGCTTTTGGTCCTCGCTGCGGACGGGCACTCCAAATGATCATCCCATCAAAGGTAACGGCCCCTGGGTATCTAAGGTCCCATGTAAAGGTATTTAGACCTTTGGCGGTGGTGGGCTTTGAAGAACCGCCCCTTTCCCACCAAGGGAGGTTCTTGTCCACTTCATATTTTGGGCTGTTTCCCGAAAAGGTGGCAATCGGTTTGTCATTGACATCCAGGATTTCAAACGTAATGGAATCTTGCTGTTCCTTTAAATAATATTGTATGGTAGCTTCATTTATTCCCCTGATCGCATCCGCTGGTTGAAAAAGAACCGCACTTTGCTCCTTCATTTTTTCTTGGTATTGTTGGAGGGGCTGTATATTGTCCAATATCCAGAATCCACGTCCGTGGGATCCGATGACCAGATCGTTGTCCTTTACCACCAGATCCCTAATAGGGGTATCCGGTAATTTTAACTGTAAGCTCTGCCATTGGGCACCGTCATTTATGGAGAAATACACGCCATGTTCGGTGCCCAGGAAAAGCAGCCCTTCACGAAGGGGGTCTTCCCGGACCGCTCGGGCAAAATGTCCGTCCGCGATCCCCGTTATAATTTTGGTCCATGTTTTGCCGTAATCATGGGTCTTGAAAACATAGGGCTGCCGGTCATCCACTTGGTACCTATTGGCGGCCACGAACAGGGTTCCGGGCCTGTGCCGGGATTCCTCTATAATGCTCACCCTCGAAAATTTTGGCAGTTCCTTTGGGGTGATATCCGTCCAATTTTCTCCTCCATCCCTTGTGAGGTGTATTTTGCCATCATCGGAACCTGCCCAGATGGTATTGATGTCGTGGTGGGAGGGTGCGAGCGCAAATACGGTCGCATAGATTTCCGGGCCGTTCATATCCATGGTGATCACCCCTCCGGTCTTGCCCAAGGTACTGGGATCTGCATAGGTAAGGTCCGGACTGATCTTTTTCCAAGTCTGCCCATCATTGGTGGTCTTCCAAACATGTTGGGAACAGGTATACATTACGTTGGGATCTTTGGGGGCGAACATGATGGGGAATGTCCATTGCCATCTTTCGGGAAGGTCGCTAGCGGGTTCTCCCGAAAAGAACCTTGGGTATACCTGAATATCCCTGGACTGTCCCGTAGAGCGGTCGTACCGGGTCAACAGCGCCCCTTGGCTCCCGGCATAGAATATATCGGGATGTATGGGATGTTGTGTGATCCAACCGCTTTCTCCCCCTCCCACTTCATAGTACCAACCATGGTTTGGGCCGCTTGCCTGCATATGTTCCCATCCTTCGCTGGGGATGGCCAAGGTAGTATTGTCCTGCTGGGCACCTGCCACATGGTAGGGTACGTCGCTCGTGGCCATTACATGGTACAGTTGGGTGGTGGAGTAATCTTGTTCCGTCCATGTTTTCCCCCCATTTATGCTTACAATGCCGCCCCCGTCATTGGAACTGATCATCCGTTGCGGATTATTGGGGTCTATCCATAGATCGTGGTTGTCCCCATGCGGAACTTTGATCTCCAGATCAAATGTTTTGCCCCCGTCGGTGGATTTATAAAAATCCACGTTCAGACAGTATACGGTCTCTTTATCCCATGGGTCGGCATAGATACGTGAATAATAAAAGGCCCTTTGGCGCAATTTTCTTTCCTCGTTGGTCTTTTGCCAGGTGTTTCCCCCATCATCCGACCTAAAGACCCCTCCCTCATTGGCCTCCACTATGGCCCACAGCCTATTGGAATCTGCGGGGGAAACGGTAATTCCCATTTTCCCCAAAGGCCCTTGGGGCATTCCCGGATTATTGGTTAGATCCGTCCAAGTATCCCCTCCATCGATCGATTTCCACAATTTACAATCTGGGCCCCCTCCCCACATTTTCCAAGCTTTTCGTTGTACCTGCCATGTAGTGGCGTACAGGGTTTTGGGGTCGTTCCTGTCAATTATAAGGTCTACTGCCCCTGCCTTGTCACTTACATACAGTACCTTCTTCCATGTAGTGCCTCCATCCATGCTCTTGAACACGCCCCGCTCCTCATTGTCACCATATGGGTGCCCCAGGGCAGCTACATAAACGATATTTGGATCTGTCGGGTGTATCCTGATTCTGGAGACGGCCTGCGTTTCCTTTAGACCCAAGTGCCGCCATGTTTTACCTGCATCGGTGGTTTTATAAACACCGTCCCCTTGGGTAATACTGCCCCTTAGCTGAACCTCTCCCATACCTATGTAAACAATATCGGGATTGGTTTCGGCAATGGCCACTGCACCAACGGAGGAACTGCTTATCTGGCCATCCGTAACCGGGTTCCATTCATTGCCGCCATCCACTGTTTTCCAGAGTCCACCGCCAGTGGCCCCAAAGTAATATTCGTTGGGCCGGCCCGGACTTCCCGCCGAACCCAATGAGCGCCCTCCCCGAAGGGGTCCGATATTGCGCCATTCCAGTTGACCGTAGAATTCTTCACCAATGGTCGGGGACTGGGGTTTTGTATTTTTTTGGGTTCTTTGGGCAGAAATGGATTGGGCGCACAAAATGCCCGCCACTAAAAATAGGGTCTTTAAAAGATGGGTCATGGTTGGAAAATTAGTGCTAACAAGATAGCAAAAACCATAAAATTAACGATCATTTAATTTTCAATGGACCTACAAATAAACGAATTGACAGATAGTAGACCATTGGATTGGGAAATTGGCAGGAAACGCCCATTTATTTGGTCGGCTTATGCGAACCCTTTAAACCGTCAGCTAGAGGGAGCGGGTTTTAGGTATGCATGGGACAGAAACGGGGTGCTTTTTCGGGAGGGCAAAAAAAAACTCCGGTAATCAGCCGGAGTTTATTCATCAATCAAAAAACGAACAGTCATGATAACTGTTGTTATGGTGTACAAAATACAAATTATATGCCATATTAGCAAATATTGCCGCACGGGCCATGTATTTTGTAGGGGAATTTTATCCTAAATAGGTTTTTAATATCTTGCTCCTGGAGGTATGCTTCAATCTCCTGATGGCTTTTTCCTTGATCTGGCGCACGCGCTCTCGGGTAAGATCAAAGGTTTCCCCGATCTCTTCCAAGGTCATTGAATGCTGCCCGGCTAAACCAAAGTACAGCCTTATAACGTCCGCTTCCCTAGGGGTAAGGGTCTCAAGGGCCCTTTCGATCTCTGTCCTCAGGGATTCGTGCAGCAGTTCCCTATCAGGATTTGGCGATTCCCCACTTCGAAGCACATCATATAGGTTGGAATCCTCCCCATCGATCAAGGGGGCGTCCATGGACACGTGCCTGCCCGAGTTTTTAAGGGATTGTTTTACATCCTCCACGGTCATATCCAATTCCTTGGCAATTTCCTCGGCGGAAGGCTGCCTTTCATGTGCCTGTTCCAAAAAGGCAAATGTTTTGTTTATTTTATTGATGGAACCGATTTTATTAAGGGGCAGACGCACGATACGGGATTGTTCCGCCAATGCTTGAAGGATCGATTGACGTATCCACCAAACGGCATAGGAAATAAATTTAAAGCCCCTGGTCTCATCAAAACGCTGAGCGGCCTTGATAAGGCCCAAATTTCCTTCATTGATAAGATCGGGAAGGGTAAGTCCCTGGTTTTGGTACTGCTTGGCAACGGATACCACGAACCGCAGGTTGGCCTTGGTCAATTTTTCAAGGGCGGCCTGATCGCCCGCCTTGATCCGCTGTGCCAATTCCACCTCTTCGTCTGCGGTAATCAGGTCCACTTTGCCTATTTCCTGCAGGTACTTGTCCAAGGAAGCGGTCTCCCTATTGGTGACCTGTTTTGTAATCTTGAGCTGTCTCATTTAATTTGTTCCTTTCTAAATTAGATATGCAATGCGTAGACTGCATTAGGTTATACGTTCAAATTTCTAAAATGTTACATAACGGTTATCTTAAATGGACTTTTTTGTAAAAAATAGTGGATCTGTTCAATAAAAAGGCCCCAAGTTGGGTGCTTGGGGCCTTCATTTAACTCACTAAGTTGGATTTACTCGATAATCCTGGAATATTTATCGATCGGATCAGTCCCTTCTGGGTTTGCGATCCCTATCCCTATCGTTCCTTTTGCGATCGTCCCTACCACGATCTTCGCGTGGGGGCCGTTCCGTATATCCTTCCGGTTTTGGCAATAGTGCCTTTCTGGAAACCTTGTCCTTTCTGGTCCGTGGATCTACCCCAAAGTATTTCACTTCAAAAGTATCGCCCATATTGACAACGTCCGTAACGTTTTCGGTACGTTCCCATGCCAGTTCGGAAACATGTAGCAACACTTCGTTGCCCGGTGCTTCCAAATACTCCACTACGGCCCCAAAATCCAAAATTTTGATCACCTTTACCTTATAGGTGCTTCCCACTTCAGGTTTGAACAGTATGGAATCTATTTTGGCCAAAACGGCATCTATACCGGCTTGGCTGGTTCCCAATATTTCTACAAGGCCTTCTTCGGTAATCGGATCTTCGTTGATAACGATCGTTGTCTTGGTCGCTTTTTGCAATTCTTGGATCACCTTTCCCCCAGGGCCTATAAGCGCTCCGATAAACGAGCCTGGAATGGTCCTTGTCACCATTTTTGGTGAGTGGGGCTTCACATCGGCATTAGGCGCGGCAATGGTTTCGATCAATTTCCCAAGAATATGGATCCTACCGGTACGGGCCTGTTTTAGGGCGTTCACCAAAATCTCATAGGACAGTCCCTTTACCTTGATGTCCATTTGGCAGGCGGTAATACCGTCGGCGGTCCCTGTTACCTTAAAGTCCATATCCCCTAAATGGTCCTCATCGCCCAAGATATCGGAAAGTACGGCGTATTTGCCGGTTTCCGTATCGGTGATCAGTCCCATGGCAATTCCGGAAACGGGTTTTTTCATCTGTATCCCGGCATCCATAAGTGCCATTGTTCCCGAACATACCGTTGCCATTGAAGAAGAACCATTCGATTCCAGTACCTCGGACACCACACGTACGGTGTAGGGGCAATCTGCGGGGATCATTCCCTTTAATGCCCTTTGGGCCAAATTTCCGTGTCCCACTTCCCTTCTTGAGGTGCCGCGTATGGGCCGTGCCTCTCCAGTGGAGAATGGAGGGAAATTGTAATGTAGGTAGAATGTTTCCTCACCTTCAAAAGAGGGCATGTCTATCTGATTGGCTTCCCTTGATGTTCCCAAGGTAACGGTTGCAAGGGCCTGTGTCTCGCCCCTGGTGAAAATAGCGGAACCATGTGTGGAAGGCAAATAATCGACCTCGCACCAGATGGGCCGTATCTCATCCGTTTTTCTACCGTCCAAACGCAATCCTTCGTTCAGGGTCAGGTCACGAACGGCGGCTTTTTCTGCCTTGTAATAGTATTTGGAGACCAATGGGCCAATATCGGCGAGTTCCTCTTCAGAAAAACTTGCCTTTATTTCTTGCTTTATGGAATCAAAGGCCTCACTGCGTTCCTTTTTGGAGGAACCCGCTTTGGCAATGGCATATACTTTATCGTACGCCAGGGTGTGTATTTTTTTGGCGAGGTCGGCATCTTCGCGTTCGGGCTCATATTCGCGCACTTCTTTTCTGCCGAAGGCTTCGGCCAGCCTTAGCTGGGCGGCTACCTGTACTTTAATGGCATCGTGTGCAAATTTAATGGCTTCCACCATTTCCTCTTCGGATATCTCCTTCATTTCGCCTTCCACCATCATAACGGAATCAGCGGAGGCACCGATCACCATATCCAGATCGGAGGTTTCGAGCTGTGTCCTCGTAGGGTTGATGATGAACTTGCCATCGATCCGTCCCACACGTACCTCGGAAATGGCACATTCAAAGGGAAAATCGGATAATTGGATGGCTGCCGAGGCGGCCAATCCGGCCATTGCGTCGGGCATAACGTCTTCGTCGTGCGACATCAATTGGATCATCACCTGTGTTTCTGCGTGGTAATCCTTCGGGAAAAGAGGGCGTAGAACACGGTCCACCAAACGCATGGTGAGTACCTCACCATCGCTGGGCCTTGCTTCCCTTTTGAAGAAACCTCCGGGATAACGTCCGGAAGCGGCAAATTTTTCACGATAATCTACCGTCAAGGGCAAAAAATCGACATCACTTTGATTGTAATTGGAAACGACTGTACATAACAACATACATTTTCCAGACTGGACAACGACCGACCCGTGGGCCTGTTTTGCCAATTTTCCGGTTTCGATGGAAATTTCCCTACCGTCACCGAGGTCTATGACCTCTCTAAAAACTTTTGGAATCATACATTTTAATTAGAACCTGCTAAAAACAGATTAGTTGAACAATGGTCTTTCGTCTACCTGGACGGACAGTGTTGTGCTGTTGTTGTGAAGTGACCAATGAAAAACTATGTGCAAGCTTTTTATGTTGTCCCAATAATAAGGTATCGGGAATCTTTTGTTGTGATGGGCTCTGCCCTTGTCGGGAAAAACCTATAAAAAAGGGGAAGCACCGCTTCCCCTTTGGATTATTTTCTTATTCCCAATTCCGCAATAATGGCACGGTATCTCGTAATATCCTTTTTGATCAGGTAATCCAATAGACTTCTTCTCTTACCTACCAATTTTACCAGGGAACGCTCCGTGTTGAAGTCCTTTCGGTTCCTTTTAAGGTGCTCTGTAAGGTGGTTGATACGAAAAGTGAACAGGGCGATCTGTCCTTCGGCAGAACCTGTGTTCTTTTCACTTGCGCCGTGCTTTTTAAAGATCTCGGCCTTTGCTTCTTGTGTTAAATACATTCCAATATTGTTTAATAATTTTTATGTATATGACCGATTTTCGGTCAGGGCGCAAATATACGATTAATTTGTTTATCTCCTAATGGGATTGTTAGTAATCAGGTCGATATAGAGATTTACCTTCTTTTTAAGGTTTCTTCTGTGCACAATGAAATCCAAAAAGCCGTGTTCCATTACGAACTCTGCCGTCTGGAAGCCCTCTGGCAATTCCTTTCCGGTGGCTTCCTTCACCACGCGGGGCCCTGCAAAACCGATAAGGGCGCCGGGTTCGGAAATATTTATATCCCCCAACATGGCATAGGAGGCCGTTGTGCCCCCCGTAGTGGGGTCTGTACACAAAGAAATATAGGGGATTCCCGCTTCGGCCAATTGGGCCAGTTTGGCAGAGGTCTTTGCCAATTGCATCAGCGAAAGCGCCGCTTCCATCATCCTTGCGCCCCCGGATTTCGAGATCATTACGAAAGGGAGTTTCTTTTTAATGGAATAATCTATCCCCCTAGCGATCTTTTCGCCCACTACACTGCCCATCGATCCGCCTATAAAGGCAAAATCCATACAGCTTACCACTACATCCCTGCCCAGTGATTTGCCAACTGCGGTCCGTACGGCATCGTTAAGTCCGGTTTTTGCCTGTGCGGCGGCCAACCTTTCACTGTATTTTTTGGTATCCTCAAATTTTAGCGGATCTTTGGAAGTCAGTTTGGCATCCAGTTCCTTGAATTTGTTGTCGTCAAAGATGATCTCAAAATATTCCTTGCTTCCGATCCTCACATGGTAATCGTCCTCGGGGCTGACATAGAAGTTCTTGGCCAGTTCGTCAGCCTCTACGATCTTTCCGGTGGGCGATTTGTACCAAAGTCCTTTTGGGGTATCCTTTTTTTGATCTGTGGCAGTCTGTATTCCTTTTTCCTTTCTTTTAAACCAAGACGACATAAGCTGAATATTAGATTAAGACGGACCTCTCCCGAAAATTAAAGCGTATTTACATTGTTAAGATCTTCAAATGCCTTTTTAAGTCGCGCTACAAAGGTCTTTTCGCCTTCCCTTAGCCAACCTCTTGGGTCGTAGAATTTTTTGTTGGGCTCGTCAGGTCCGTTTGGATTTCCGATCTGCGATTGCAGGTAATCCTTTTTTCCTTGGATATAATCCCTTATCCCTTCCAGATACGCATATTGAAGGTCGGTATCGATGTTCATCTTGATTACGCCGTAGCCGATCCCTTCCCGTATTTCTTCTACCGAAGATCCAGATCCCCCGTGGAACACAAAATCGATATGGTTTTCCTTAACGCCATATTTTTTGGTGATATAGGCCTGTGAGTTCATCAAGATCTTTGGGGTAAGTTTTACGTTCCCCGGTTTGTAGACGCCATGTACGTTTCCAAAGGCGGCCGCAATGGTAAACTGATGGCTTACCTTGGAAAGTTCCTCATAGGCATAGGCAACCTCCTCTGGTTGGGTGTAGAGCTTGGAATCGTCCACATCCGAATTATCAACGCCGTCCTCTTCACCACCGGTGATGCCCAATTCTATCTCCAGGGTCATTCCCATTTTGCTCATACGCTTTAGGTAGGTCTTGCAGAGCTCTATGTTCTCTTCCAGCGGTTCCTCCGACAGATCGATCATATGGGAACTGTACAGTGGTTTTCCGGTTTCCTCAAAATGCTTTTCGCTGGCATCCAAAAGACCGTCTATCCAAGGCAATAATTTTTTGGCGCAATGGTCCGTATGCAAAATAACGGTCGCCCCGTAGGCCTCGGCAAGTGCATGTACGTGCTTCGCACCGGCAACCGCACCTAAAATGGCGGCTTTTTGGCCATCATTGGAAAGTCCCTTTCCGGCATTGAACTGGGCTCCCCCATTGGAGAACTGTATGATCACGGGCGCATTCAGCTCTGCCGCTGTTTCAAGGACCGCATTGATGGTGCTGGAACCTATTACGTTTACTGCGGGAAGTGCAAATCCCTTTTCTTTTGCGTACGTGAAAATCGCTTGTACCTCGTCTCCTGTGGCAACGCCCGGTCTAATGTTATGAGCCATAATATTTATAAGTGTTTATTTCTAATAATGGAAGCTACAAAAGTAATAAAATAATCGGGGTCTAAAAAGGATAATTTATACCGATGTTAAAGACCGCATTGGCAAAATTGTAATCCCGGAACCATCTTTTGGAAATTTCCTCCGCGGGGTTATAGGTTTTGAATCCAACGTCCAGCCTAAAAACAAAGTAAGTGAAATCATATCTAAGGCCGAATCCCGTACCCAGCGCAATATCTTTTAAGGAACTGATCCCGTTAAAAATGGCATCCGGATCCTGTTGGTCGTCAAAAACGTTCCAAATATTGCCGGCATCGGCAAAAAGGGCCCCTTTTACATCTCCCGCAATTGGGAAACGGTATTCTAGGTTTAAGGCTAATTTTAGGTTTGCCTCGTTAAAATCGTTTATGTCCTGGGTCTTTCCCGGTCCCAAGGAATAGGCGTTCCACCCTCTGTTGTCATTGGATCCCCCTCCAAAATAACTTCTTACGAACGGTACGTTGTCCGAATTGCCATAGGGGACGGCCAATCCCATAAAACTTCGAAAGGCCAGTACGTTCGCACCCGATAGGCGCCAGTGTTTTATATAATCGAACTCCGTTTTTACATATTGTGAATAGGGTACGCCAAAGACAAGGTTTTTTCCGTCGTTTTTGTTGAAGGGGATAATATTGGTAAGGGCCGATAACATGCCGCCTGCACTTTCCACTTTTATGCGGTACTGGTAAAAGTCCAGATCGTTCAGCCCGCTTTTGTTGTTTTTGGTAAAAGTATAGTTGGTGGCGAAAATCAGGTTGTTTTCGGTCAATCTGATCCTTCGTTCCTCAATATTGTTGACTTCCCTAAAATCGGGGTCCGTGGTAGGTATCAGCCCGTTGTCCAGTACCTCCCCAATAAATCCGTTGGTGCCCTCAGGGACTATTAGGCGGGGATCATTGGGGTCATCGGTAGCCTCGAAATATTGGGAAATGGATTCGAACCCGGGATATTCCCCCGGGGTATCAAAGCCATCGGCAATATCGTCCAGCCGCTCATAGGTGTTCTGGTAGACATTAAAGAACCGTTCCGGATTTACGTTGCGCACAAACTGTATGTTCAAAAGCTCCAGGGCACTTTTGGTGGCATCCGAAGGGGACCAATTATAACCGAACATGGTGTTGAAGGTTTGTTTGTCCAACCCGATATTCTGTTGGAAGCTGGTTCCGGCCGATATTTTTGTCTGGGGCGACATGTAAGGCCGTATGATCTTTTTGCTGTTGATAAGGGGAAACCATATCCTGGGGAAACTTAGGTTGATATCGCCCCCTATTTCCGAAACGAACCTTTCGTCGGAAAGGGAGGCATCGCTTAAAAGTCCCAAGGAACCCCTTCCCGAAAGGCTCAGGGTCTCCGCCCCGGCAAATACGTTCCTTATCACCAGGGATGAACTAAAGGCGACCCCCGCATGTTGGATGTTGGAATGGGTGATGTCCGTGTCCAGCCCCAAAGAATATTTTGGCCTGGCCGTCAAATAGATATTGGCATTCAGTTTTGTTTCGGTACTGTCCTCCAAAAATTCGATATTGGGGTACTTAAAGGTGTTCAGGTTGCCTATTTGCCTATAGGTCCTTACCCGGTCCAAGTCCCTGTAAATACTGTCCTTTGTGATAAATATGGCATCGGTGAGCGACTTGGGTTTGTACCTTAATTTGCCTTTATAGTAAATGGTATAATTGTCATATTCCACAGATTGCAGGGAATCTTCGCCATTGTCGAAAAGGTAATCGGCATATACGCTGATCTTATTGAACCGGTGCACTTTGTATTTGGAGGTGGTCACCGAATTCTCATCCCGTTTCCTCAAGTCCTCTATATTGAGCTCCACGGCCATTTTTGGGTCGTTGCCCGCTTTGGTGGTATCGCGGATGATATCATAGGAAATGGAGCTTTCCTGGAAGTTGTGTACCCCCGAATTCCTGAAAATCTGGGTCAAGCGCTCGCGCTCCAGGTTGAAGTTCGCAATATTGAACTGATCGCCCGTCCTTATAAGGGATGAACCGTTATTAAGTTGGTATAGGGAATCTATGGCGGGGGAGGAGATGTTCTGGGAAAGGGTATCGATCATAAAGGCGTTCCCCAAGCTTAGCCGATACTCGATAGCGGCCCGTTGTTTCCTTTTGCTGCTGTCGATCACATAGGTGGCATTGCTGTTAAAATATCCCAATCCCCCATAATAGGCCTTTAACCGTTCCAATGATTTTCGGGTCTTGGCCGTATCGATGACCACTGGGGCCTCGCCGATCGCCTTTAACCATTCGCTCGCCCCTTTTACCATAAAGGATTGGCCCAATCGCTCCACTTGCTTTTTGGAGAGCAATCTGTTAAGTCTTTCTTCCCTTTTTTCGGTTTTGTGCAGCCAGGCCTGAAAAGAGGAGTCCGGGTCTTTTTTGGCCAGATTGTACAGGTTCAGTTTAAGGGGATATCCCAAAAGGGAGCTATTGGGCTTTTGGATCAATAAACTTTGTAGGTCCTCGCTATTGACCTTGCCGTCGTTGGCATAAATGGTATTCTTGGTCAGTAAAAATTCATCGTCATCCACCCTTTTCAGTGCATTACAGGATACTATTGCCATTCCTAGCAATAATAAACCTATTTTTGCAAGGTTGTTTTTTAATCTGAAAAGCGTCTTCATAGGGGCCAAAAATACACTATTTGTATGGTTGTTAAAAGCCAAATAAAACTTATAAAAAGCCTGCAACAAAAAAAGTATCGAATTCAATATGGGCTGTTCGTAGCGGAGGGTACAAAACTGGTACGGGAGCTATTGGGGTCCAGGTTCGAGCTGTATGCGGCCTATGCCACCCAACCAGATCTCTTGCCCCAAGGGAATGGGATACAACAGGTCTCCGAAAACGAACTCCAAAAAATGAGCGGGCTCAAAACGCCCAATAAAGTGCTGGCGGTTTTTCATCTGCCCAAAGATGGCTCCCCGGAAAAAACGGATTGGTGCGTGGCCCTTGAAGACGTGGGCGATCCCGGGAACCTGGGTACCATCATCCGTTTATGCGACTGGTTCGGGATACCTCAATTAATCTGTTCGGAACATACGGCGGACTGCTATAGTCCCAAGACGTTGCAGGCAACCATGGGTTCCTTGGCCAGGGTGTCGGTGCGCTATACCGATCTTAATACTTTCCTAAGGGAAACCACCCTTCCGATATACGGGGCCTTTATGGACGGATCTGTGGTCTATGGACAATCCTTTCCGGAAAAAGGAGTGTTGGTCATGGGCAACGAGGCCAACGGGATATCAAAGGAAAACGAAGCATTGGTTACCGCTAGGATCGGTATCCCCCAATTTGGGGCACCTACCGCAGAAAGTCTGAATGTGGGAACGGCAACTGCCATCCTGTTGAACGAAATAAGGAGGCCCAAACGCTGATCGGGAAACCAATTCGTCATGGGATGTTTTATTCGAACGTAAAAACCACAAAGAGTCCCCTGGTCTTCATGGAATCAATGTTTCCGGTATAGGGACTGTTGGGGTCATTGTCGCGGACAAGTTCGTCCGAAAGTGCAAAAACGCCCCTTACCGATGGGGAAAACTTAAAGTATTCGGTATAAAAATCGATGCCAAATCCCAGTTCGTAATAGTAAGTGTTCTTTTTCATCCTAAAGGTGCCGCTACTGTTGTCGTCAAGACTGCTCTCATTGCTACCCAGGTTTAGGGATGTGGAAGCGCCCCCTACCAAATAGGGTTTCCAGTTGCCGATCCTACGGGTGCTTATCTTTAACAACAGGGGGAAATGGATATATGTTGATTTTACTTCCCTTATTTCCTGAAGGTTTACAAATCCAATGTCCCGCTGCGTATAGGCCAGGCCAGGTTCGAACCTCAGGTCCAAAAATTCGTTGATCCGCATTTCGCCGATAAGGCCCACATTGAACCCTATGGATTTGGCCACTTGGACCTCATCTATGGAGGTGGGGGGCTGATTGTATTCAAACTTGAAATCGTATTGGTTGAATCCCAGAAAATATCCCCAGTTGAGCGGGCGGAGATCTTCTGTTTGCAGGTTCATAATAGGTTTCTCTTTAAATTGTGCCCATGAGCAGTGGCCAAGAAGCATGCCGACAAGCAGAAAAAGGATATTTTTCATAAAACTATTTTGTAGCCACATATATTGATGCTACCCCAAATGTTTGGGGCCTGTTCCCTACAGCTATAAACCCGATTTTTTCCAAAATATTGTTGAAATCCCTTCCGTGGGGGAAATTAGCGGCCGATTCGGATAAATAGGCATAGGCCGACCGGTCCTTGGAAAACAGTTTGCCAATGGCGGGAAGTACGAACTTGGTGTAAAGAAGATAACCTTGTTTAAAAGGAACCTTGGTAGGAACGGCCGTTTCCAGCACCACAAAGGTGCCTCCCTTTTTAAGTACGCGGTAAATTTCCACTAGTCCCGTTTCCAGATTTTCAAAATTCCGCACGCCAAAGGCAACGGTTACGGCATCAAAACTTTCGTCGGCAAAGGGAAGTTGTTCACTATCTCCCACCACCATTTCAATGGTACCGGAAAGTTTTTTTTCCTGCACTTTTCTTTTGCCCACTTCCAACATCCCGGGAGATATATCCAGTCCCACAATCTTTGTTGCCCCTGTGTCCATCAAATTGATGGCCAGATCGCCCGTGCCCGTCGCAATGTCCAAAATGCTTTCGGGTTTTTTTTCCTTCAAAATGGCAACGACCCTTTTTCTCCAAGTGATGTCCGCCCCGAAGGAAATGACCCTATTGAGTCCGTCATAATTGCCGGAGATGGTATCGAACATTTGGGTTACCTGTTCTTTTTTTCCTAGCTCGGAATCCTTATAGGGGGTCACTTTTTTGGTCATGGGATCAATTTTGGGCAAAGATACTATAATGGCAGTATCCTATCGTACATGACCATCAGATTGTCATAAACCGTGCAAAGGGGCATTTTGCCGTCGGTTTAAGAGCGGGTGATGAAAATTTATGTAGTTTTGCATTGCGATTTTTCACTTGTTTCTGTACCAAGTGGTTGATTTTGAACGGACTTATTTCCCAGCAAAGATCATTATTGGGGAAGCGGCCGTTCGGAAAGTGGAAGGGAAGCATGTTCTATAGCGGGATTGGGGATTTAAAATGGGAACCAAAAAACCGACGGGCCCTTATCTTAGGGACATTTGTAGGGAATCTTTGTTTGGGATAATAGATCCTTTTGTTATGATCTTTAAAATTTAGCATGTGAAAATTATAATTGCAGGAGCAGGTGAGGTAGGGTTTCATTTGGCGAAGTTACTTTCCTACGAGTCCCAGGATATTACTTTGATCGATAACAGAAAGGAGAGCCTTGCCTATGCCGATAGTCACTTGGACATCCGTGTGATAAAGGGAGATGCCACATCCATAATGGTATTGAAGGATGCCCGTGTGGAAAGCTCCGACCTGGTCATTGGGGTCACTTCTTCGGAGACGACCAATTTAACCCTATGTCTCTTGGCCAAACAATTGGGGTGCAAAAAGACAATTGCCCGTATATCCAATGCGGAATTTATCCACAACAAGGATGAGATACGGTTTTCCGAGCTGGGAATCGATGAACTGATCTCGCCGGAGGCGCTTGCCGCAACGGAGATAAAATTATTGCTGAACCAGTCGGCCTTTAACGATACCTATGAGTTTGAGAACGGTGCCCTGATCATGGTGGGCGTGTCATTGCCCAGTGCCGCCCCGTTCGTCGGGAAGTCGGTAAAAGAGGCCGCACAGATCTTTCCGGAGCTGCATTTTATGCCCGTGGCCATTCAGCGCACCGGCACGCAGTTTACCATCATTCCCCGTGGTAATACCATGTTCAAGGAAGGTGACCAAGTATATTTTATCACTTCTAGGGAGGGACTGGACGAACTTTACAAGCTCACCGGAAAAATAAAGCGGGAAATAAAGAACGTGATGATCTTGGGAGGCAGTAAGGTGGGTTATAAGACCGCCAGGGACCTTTGTGCCGGTAAGTTCAATGTGAAACTTATTGAGAGCAACAAGGAAAAGGCCTTTGATCTTGCCGATGAACTGCCAAATGCCCTTATCATTAACGGGGACGGCCGAAATGTGGAACTGTTGGAAGAGGAAAGTATCGATGCCATGGATGCCTTTATAGCGGTGACGGGCAATTCGGAGACCAACATAATGACCTGTCTGGTGGCCAAATCAAAAAACATAAAAAAAACGATCGCCCTGGTGGAAAACATGGATTATTTCCAATTGTCACATTCCATTGGGATCGATACCTTGATCAATAAAAAATTATTGGCCGCGAACAATATTTTTAGGTATATCAGAAAAGGGGAAGTAGTGGCCATGACCCGGCTGAACAACCTCAATGCCGAAATTCTTGAGTTTATCGTAAAACAGTCCTCCGTGGTGAGCGGAAAGATCATAAAGGAGCTGGATTTTCCAAAGGAGGCCACCATAGGGGGCATTATCCGCGATGGGGAAGGGATCATCGCATTGGGCGACTTTAAGATCATCCAAGGGGATAGGGTAGTGGTATGTTGTTTGCCCACTGCCATTACCAAAATTGAAAAGTTCTTTTTGTAGATGGCTCCCAATTATAAAATAGTGGTACACCTTATGGGGCTTTTGTTGCTCTGCAACGGCTTTTTTATGCTCTTGTCAACGGTGGTGAGCCTACTGTACAGCGATGGGGTCACAATGGAAATCTTTATGGCGGCCATCGTGACCATGTTGGTGGGCATCCTAAGCATGTTCTATACCCGTAACCACAAAAAGGAGGTAAAGAGAAAGGAGGGGTATATCATCGTAACCTTCGGTTGGTTGGTGATGTCCGCTTCTGGAATGCTTCCCTATCTTTTTACCCAGAGCATCCCGGATGTCACGAATGCCTTTTTTGAGACCATTTCTGGCTATACCACTACAGGGGCTTCCATTTTGGACGATATTGAGGTCATTCCCAAAGGAATCCTTTTTTGGAGGAGCCTAACACATTGGATAGGTGGTATGGGGATCATCGTGCTGGCCATAGCCATACTCCCGCTTCTGGGGATAGGTGGGATGCAATTGTTCGCGGCCGAGGCCCCTGGTCCCAGTGGGGATAAATTACATCCCCGGATAACCGATACCGCAAAAAGGTTATGGTTGATCTATTTTGGGTATACCATTGCCGAGACCATTTTATTGAAATTGGCCGGGATGAGTTTTTTTGATGCCATAAACCATGCTCTGGCAACCCTTTCCACAGGAGGTTTTTCTACCAAAAATGCGAGTTTGGCCTATTGGAACGACCAACCGCTCATACAATATATCGTTATTCTGTTCATGTTCTTGGCCGGGAGCAATTTTGTGCTCAGCTATTTTGCCTTTAAGGGAAAGTTCCAAAAAATACTGCAGGACGAGGAACTCAAATATTACACGGGCTTTACGGTGGTATTTACCATTGTGTGCGCATTGGTCATCTATTACCAGGCCAATGTACCGGTGTCCGAATACCATCCCATGGTCTTGGGCCCTGCCGAGAGCGCATTTAGGCATGCGCTGTTCCAGGTAGTATCCGTCATTACGACCACGGGGTTCGTCTCGGGCGATTTTACCAGTTGGACGCCTTTCTTGATGATCTTTTTCTTTGGATTGATGTTCTTGGGCGGTTCTGCGGGGTCCACAGCAGGGGGAATTAAAGTGATGCGGCACTTATTGATCATCAAAAATGGGTTGCTGGAATTTAAGAGGACGCTGCACATGAATGCCATTATCCCCGTCAGGTACAATAACAAAACCGTCAAGGAACAGATCGTGTATAATGTGATCGCCTTCTTTGTGCTGTACATGTTGTCCTTTATCATCGGTGCCCTGGGCCTGGGAATGATGGGCCTCGATTTTCAATCGGCCATCGGTGGAGCGGCCACCTCGTTGGGAAATGTGGGTCCCGGATTGGGAAGCCTACATCCTTTGGGCAATTTTAACGGTCTGCCCGCCATGGGTAAATGGTGGTGCGGATTTTTGATGTTGCTGGGAAGACTCGAGCTTTTTACGGTGCTGATCCTATTCTCGCCCTATTTTTGGAAGAAGGTGTAAAAGGAAAGGCCGGCAAATGGCCGACCTTTCAAGTAATCTTATTCTTGTAAAGCGACCAGTGTCATGTCAAGTCTACTTTGTCGGTTAAGTCGCCGTGATTTTTTATTTGGACAAGGCAAAAAAAGTTTGCATAGCCGTAGCTACGGAACCTTTTTTTAACGAAGACCAAGTGAAAAAGAACCAGACTTGGGGTGGCGAAAGTGGGGTTGACAGGACACTAGACCACTTCCTTGATGCGCTTCATGGCTTCCCTAAGTTCCTTTTCGGAAGCGGCATAGGAAATCCTGATACAGTCAGGGTTACCAAAAGCCTCGCCGGTTACCGTGGCCACATTGGCGTGCTCCAACAGGTAAATGGCAAAATCCGATGCGTTCTTTATGTTGGTCCCACGAAGGGTCTTTCCAAAGAAACTGGAGATATCCGGAAAAACATAAAAGGCCCCTTCCGGAACGTTCAGTTTAAACCCTTCGATCTCCCCTAACAGTTCCAATACCAGATCACGTCTTTTATGGAACTCGTCGATCATGAACTTTATACGGTCAAGCGGTGCGTCCAAAGCAGCGATCGTGGCACGCTGCGCTATGGAATTTGCACCACTGGTGATCTGTCCCTGGAATTTTGTGCAGGCTTTGGCGATCCAATTGGCAGCGCCGATATATCCGATCCTCCAACCGGTCATGGCAAACGCCTTCGACACGCCGTTTACGGTAATGGTCCTTTCGTACATGCCGTCAATGGAGGCGATGCTCACATGTCCGCCCCTAAAATTTATATGCTCATAGATCTCATCGGACACCACAAAAATATTGGGATGCTTTCTAAGTACCGCTGCAAGGCCTTCCAGTTCTTCCTTATTGTAAACGGAACCACTGGGGTTACAGGGCGAACTGAACCAGATCATTTTTGTTCTGGGGGTAATGGCCTGCTCCAGTTGGGAGGGTGTCATTTTAAAATCGGTCTCGATGCTGGTCGCCACTTCTACGGGGACGCCCTCGGCGATCTTTACGATGTCGCTGTAACTTACCCAGTATGGGGCGGGAAGGATGACCTCTTCCCCTTTGTCCAACATCACCATGGCAATGTTGGCGAGGGATTGTTTGGCACCTGTGGAAACTACGATCTGGTCCAGACCGTATTCCAGTCCGTTGTCCCTTTTGAACTTGTTGGAAATGGCTTTTTTAAGGTCGGCATAACCATCAACGGGCGAATAACTGCTATAGTTGTCATCTATGGCCTGTTTGGCAGCCTCCTTGATAAAATCGGGAATGTTGAAATCCGGTTCCCCTAGGCTAAGGCCGATGATGTCCTTTCCCTCACTTTGTAGTTCCCTGGTCTTTGCCGCCATGGCCAAGGTGGCCGATGTGGCCATGTTCGTAATCCTATCGGATAAATGGTTGCTCATGCGATGTTATAATTTACTGGTACTGGAGTGAAGGCCTTTTGCCCAGCTCCCTTAAATGTTTAAAATGCGAAATTATAGCTTTTCTCGTAGTTTTATATTCGTTGTACGGTAAATTAAACTCTTGGGCGGTTTCTTTCACAATTTCGGCAATTTTTGTGTAATGGATATGGCTGATATTGGGAAAGATGTGGTGTTCCACCTGATGGTTCAGTCCTCCGGTAAACCAGTTGACGATCCTGTTTTTGGTGCCAAAATTAACGGTCGTGAACAATTGGTGTATGGCCCAGGTATTCTTCATGGTGCCACTATTGTCGGGCAATGGGGTCTGTGCATCGTGAACGATGTGCGCCAATTGGAAAACTACGCTAAGTACCACTCCCGCCACATAGTGCATGATAAAGAAGCCCAATAATATTTTCCACCAAGCAATTTCCAGAACCAACATGGGCAGCACTATCCATATGGTGATGTAGATGATCTTGGTGATGACCAATGTGCTCCAATTGGTTACGGGACTGGGCAGTTTTCCATAGGACAGCTTTCGCTTCATATAGCGGTACATCTGCTGGAAATCGGTGGTAATGGCCCAGTTAAAGGTAAGTAGTCCGTATAGGAAAACAGAATACAGGTGTTGGAACTTGTGGTAGCTGCGCCATTCGGCGTGTTGTGAGAACCTCAGGATTCGTCCGGCCTCAAGATCCTCGTCGTGTTCGTGTATATTGGTATAGGTATGGTGCAGAACATTGTGCTGTACCTGCCAGTTGTAAACATTTCCGGCCAGGATATAGATGCTGCTTCCCATGATACGGTTCACCCATTTTTTGGTGGAATAGGAACCGTGGTTGCCATCGTGCATCACGTTCATTCCGACGCCCGCCATTCCGACGCCCATTACGATAGTGAGCAGGAAGTTGGCCCAATTGGGGAGTCCCAAGGTAAGGATCAGAAAATAGGGGGCCAAGAAAAGGGCGAACATCACTGCGGTCTTTAGGTGCAGTTTCCAGTTGCCCGTCTTTTTTATATTGTTTTCCTTAAAGTAATCGTTTACGCGTTTGTTCAAGGTCTTAAAAAATTGCGCTGGATCCTTCCGAGAAAATCGTATGGTTTCTTTTTCCATGGGAACTTAATTTTTGGGGTAAAGATAAGATAATTCAAAACTATATTCCTGAAACTGTCTTTCCAAAGGGGTGCAATTCGTTATTTTTACCAAAAAATTAACCATAGTTATGGGAGTGGAGCTCATATTTAAATATTTCCCCGAACTAAGCGACCAACAGCGGGCACAGTTTGCAAAGTTACGGGAGCTTTATCAGGATTGGAACCAAAAGATCAATGTGGTTTCCCGAAAGGATATCGAGGAGCTATATCTAAGACATGTGCTCCATTCCTTGGCCATTGCCAAGGTCCAACAGTTCAAGGCGGGAAGCAGTGTGCTGGATGTGGGCACGGGAGGGGGCTTTCCAGGTATTCCGCTGGCAATCCTTTTTCCCGATACGCATTTCACATTGGTGGATGCCATCGGTAAAAAAATAAAAGTGGTGGAGGAAGTAGTGGAAGGGTTGGGACTTACCAACGTTGTTACCCGTCATACCAGGGTGGAGGAGCTAACGGAGCAATTCGATTTTATCGTGAGCAGGGCAGTGGCGGCGATGCCCACTTTTGTATATTGGGTAAGGGGCCGTATCAAGAAAACTTCCATCCACGATCGCAGGAACGGGATCCTATATTTAAAAGGGGGCGACCTGAGCGAAGAACTTTCGGGTTATTTGACCGCAGAGGTAATCGACCTTTCGCAGTTTTATGGGGAGGATTTTTATGAGACCAAAAAGTTGGTGTATCTCCCGATGAAGTTCAAGGGCTAAACTATTGGGAAGTCGACGGAATTGTGCTTAAGCCGCACAAATGTTAGTTGCGGCAAGGCCAAAAAATTGGACATAACCGTTGCTTATACTCTTTTTAATTCCTTTTGGGAGAAACATTGAACTACAGGACCATGCTGCAAATGGCAACTAAAGGCTTAATAGGCTGTTATAGGAATCCCTGCAATTTTTCGCATAGTTTTTCACAAAATTTGCGATTCGTTCCAATAGTCCGCTTTCCCGAGTGGAGGAAGCATTTTTTTTATGGTTATTATTCATAGTGTTTTAGATTTAAGGTTTTTATATGCCTGCCTTTGCACACTTTTTCGGCACAAATCCATATTATGTGATGGCCTTGGATCATGTATGGGTAAAAGTGAGCGGGCGCAAACGATAAAGTAGATTTAAAGTTAGTATTTCTTCAGGTAACTTTACAATTACTTAACGTTAATTTTACATTAAAAGTATATCTGCACTGTTAAATCGTAAAGGGGTACGATTTATTGCCATCAGCTTATGTGCGGAAGCTTTCGAAAAATGTCTGAATTATAACCTTATAACCCTATAACCCTATAACCGTATAACAATGTAACAGTCATGATAATAGAAGTTCGCTCCCAGTTATTCCGTGGCGAACGCCAAGAGTATGTGTGGCCCGTGCCAAAAGGTTCCAAGAGTGGTTTGATCCGTAGATAACGGATCTATGCAATCTTGGAACCGTATGACCACAAAGCCCTTATGAAGTAGGTTTTTTTTATCCCAAAAACGGATATCTGTAATTTTCCGGTGTCACAAATGTTTCCTTGATCAATCTGGGGGATACCCATCTCAACAGGTTCTGTGCCGATCCGGCCTTGTCGTTGGTGCCGGAAGCACGGGCCCCGCCAAATGGCTGTTGCCCTACCACGGCCCCAGTGGGCTTATCGTTTATGTAAAAGTTGCCCGCTGCGTTCTGCAATGCTTTGGTGGCCTCTTCAATGGCGTACCGGTCCTTGGAAAGTACCGCCCCTGTCAAGGCGTATTCCGAAGTGCTGTCCACCAGTTCCAAAGTCGCTTTCCAGTCCTTGTCCTCATAGACATATATGGTTACCACGGGACCGAACAGTTCCGTTTCCATGGTGGTATATTTGGGATCGGTGGTCAAGATGACGGTCGGTTCCACAAAATAGCCTTTGGTCTTGTCATGGCCGCCCCCTGCAAAAATTTCTGCATTCGGGTCGTTCTTCGCCTGTTCTATGTATTTCACCAGTTTGTCAAAAGAGCCCTCATGGATGACAGCGGTTATAAAGTTGCCCATATCTTCGGGCGAGCCGGGGGCATTAAAGGATTCCAGGTCTTTTTTTACCAGGTCCAAAATTTCCTTGGAGGTAGATTTTGGGAGGTATACCCTTGAAGCCGCACTGCATTTCTGTCCTTGGTACTCAAAGGCGCCCCTTACAATGGCCGTGGCCACTTGTGCCGGCTTGGCGGTCGGGTGGGCCAGGATAAAATCCTTGCCGCCCGTTTCCCCTACGATCCTTGGGTAGGTTTTGTAATGGTGTATGTTGTTGCCGATCTGTTTCCATAGTTCCTTAAAAACATGCGTGGATCCCGTAAAGTGCAAACCTGCAAAATCGCGACTTCCCAAGGCCGTTTCGGATATCATTACCGGATCCCCGTACACTACATTGATCACCCCGTCGGGCAGCCCGGCTTCCTTAAAGATGTCCACGATTACCTTGGCGGAAAAAATTTGGCTATCGCTCGGTTTCCAAAGGACCACATTTCCCATCATAGCGGCACTGGCGGGCAGGTTGCCCGCTATGGCCGTAAAATTGAAAGGGGTAATGGCATATACGAACCCTTCGAGGGGCCTGTATTCCACACGGTTCCAAATGCCTTCCGCAGATTCGGGCTGTTCCCCATAGATCTGGGACATGTATTCCACGTTAAAGCGCAGGAAATCGATCAGCTCACAGGCCGAATCTATTTCCGCTTGGTGTATGTTCTTGGACTGTGCGATCATGGTGGCCGCATTTATTTTGTCCCTGTAGGGCCCCGCAATGAGTTCGGCCGCCTTTAAAAAGATGGCTGCCCGTTGTTCCCAGGTAAGTGCCGCCCATTCCGTTCTCGATTCAAGGGCGTTGGTGATGGCTTTTTCCACTAGGGCCTTATCGGCAAGGTGGTAATGGCCCACGATATGCTGGTGGTCATGTGGTGGCGACATGGATTTTTTATTCCCCGTTTTTATTTCCTCGCCCCCTATATAAAGTGGTACCTCCACTTGCCCTTTGTAGTATTCCCTGTATTGTTTCAATACAGATTCCCTTTCCGGGCTTCCTGGAGCATACCCTTTTATTGGTTCGTTGATCGCCGTTGGGACCTGAAAAAAGCCTTTACCCATAATCCTTGATTGTTTAATAAATTAAAAATGAAGGTAAAGGTACTAAATACAACGGCTTTTAAAAACTAAAAAAGGGTTAAAGGGGGCAATTAATTGAGGGCAAACGGCGCACTGAACTTGAAAGTGGGCACATATACCCTGAATTTTTCGGTAGAGCTGAAATTCACCATATTGTAATGTCCCTTCATGGCCCCAATGGGGGAGGCCAAAAGACAGCCGGAGGTATAGGTGTGGGATTCCCCCGGGCGGATGACCGGTTTTTTTCCGATGATGCCTTCCCCATCAAGAATTTCCATATCGTTGAGCGCGTCATATATCCTCCAATGCCTGGAGGTCAGCTGTACGCTGTCCTTGCTCTGGTTCTCGATCGTAATGGTATAGCCAAAAGCAAAGTGCATCTTGTAGTTCTTGAAGAACGTTCCTTCAAAACTGGTGGATACGGAAATCTTTATACCTTTTGTTACTTGGGTGATCATATGGTCTTCCTAATAAGTAAAAATACTGCCTGTAAAAAGGATTATCAACGAAAACATTGCTAAAATAAAAAAAACGGTGTTAAGAATCATGTATTTAACAATAGTTTTGATCCGTCCCTGCCCGTAAAAGTTCCTCATGGCCTTATAGAGATAAAAAGCAAAGATCAACAAGAATATTCCATTGCTCTCCACCTTGAAAATCAAGTCCAGAATATAGCTAATAATGAGCAAGATAAACAAGAGCGATTGATTGTGGAAACTAAATATGAGATGATCGGTGTAATTGTATTTTTTCCTGATATAAAGGAACCAAATGAACAGTGCGAACACTGGTAAAAAGAAAAAAATGGCAAATGGAAGTTTGGAAATAATATAGCTCAAATAGCTCCCCGGGCGATCTGCGGCCCGGAGGATCCCCTTGGCGATATCATATGATTTTCTGTTCTGATAGGTTTCGGGGATCTTGTAGGCCTCCCTAAGTTCTTTAAAATTCCGATATTCGGCATGCTGCAGCAAAATGGCAAAGTATTCGATCTTGGAAAGGTAGCCCTTGGATTCTTTCTCCAAGGAGGTAAAGTAGGCGGCAGGGTCGGACAGAATTATGGAGTCGCGCTCGTTTCCGAAGGGGTCCAGAAAGTTACCGGCCAAATTTATGGAATCCAAGTCTTTTAGGGCCTCCTGTTTTTCTTGTTCGGAATCGAAAGGAATTTTCCCCGTTAGGGTATTTATGTTATTGTCCAGTTCCCTCTTTTGAAAATTACCGCCAAGGCTGTCGATTTCATCAAAATTCTGCATGGCATTGATCATCAAAAAATAGACAAATGCCAAGCTCAATAAAAAACGGAATGGATTGGTATAGGAGACCCTTTTTCCCTGTATATAGTCCCTTGTGATCCTGCCTGGGCGCAATAAAAGGGCATACAAGGTCCTCAACAATTTGGAATCGTACGAAATAATGGAGTTGAAGAACTCATCAAAAAAATCCATGATGGACAGCTTTTTCATACTGTTGGCCTGGGAACAGTTGGGGCAGTATTTATCGCTCAGATCCAGGGGGTGGCCACAGTTCAGGCATTCATTGCCCCTGTATTTTAATTGGAAACGTCCTGTGGCGGGTGTGGTCTGTTGTTCCATGGTAAAAACTAATGGTGGTTCATTAATTGGCAATGTTCCTGGAATTGGCCGAGCCAATACCGATGACACTATCGTACAGTTCCCCAAAATCCCTGTAATATACCAAGATCAGATAATTGTTCTCGGTAAAATGAAAATTTCCGGAGATGGTATTGGGCATTATGGTGCCATCGGCCTGTTTTAGCACATATTTGTAATTGTAGAATCCCTGTTTCAGGACCAGTGTAGCCTCCAAATATCCCGTTTCCTCGTTTAAGGTCATCCTATTGTGCTCCGTTAGGGCATAGTTGTTGAACTTTCCATATACGTAGAGGTCGTTCAGGCCTATTTCAGGGGTATAGGGCAGGGAAAAATGGACCTTTGTGTATTCCGCCTCCCGTGAGTTATCTTCCCCTTGTAGCGTCCTGATCACAAAATCGCCGTTGATGTCCGGGAAATAGGTGTACGGCCTGTCGGCCCGGGCCATATTGGGGAAGAGGTAATGGTTGTAGAGTTCGTCCAGCTCTATACGGGAAATGGCGGATGTGGGTGCCCGTAGGTCCTTGGTGTCAAAATTCAGGTATTCGTTGCCCCCGAAAAAACTGGTCTCTTGGTCGTATTTGTAGACAAGTTCTGTGCCAATGGTAAATTGGGGGGCAATGTTGTAGCGGGCCGAGGGCCAGTGGTGGTTCTGCAAGATGGCCACTTTTACCTCCTTTTTTGGATTTACCAATTGAAAATCGGCCGCATTGATGGAAAACTGTACCACCTGCTTTTCGTTGAGAAAGTTAAAGTCCCTTGATCGTTTTATGGTGGCCCCCACGCTCACCAGGTCTTTGTAGACCACAAATCGTCTTGAAAAAACCAGCTCGTAGGCATTGTTGTGCACTTCCAGGATATAGTTCCCGCTTACTTTTGGCCTTACATTTTCATTTGGGATGCTCAGTCGGTAATTGGAATAGGGCTGTAAGGTGGTGTAACTGTTTTCGTAATCGATGATGCGTTGGTTGTCCACCCCATCAAGGTATTGCGATTTTAGAAGATCGGAAGGGGTCCAGTCGTAATTGCAATGGACGATGGTGTAGTAATAATCATATTCCTTTGCCAAGAGGTCGTCGAACTCCAGATAGATCTGCTCCCCCAGTTGTACCACCGGAAATTGGTCGTCCGTGGATCCTTTAAAAACGATCGACCTAATATTGTCCGGAGGGTCGATTTCGTACTGCACCTGTGCAAATACAGATGGGAACATTAGCAAAAAGAGGATCCGTTTAAGGAAAAACTTCATTTTTATGATATTTTAAAGGTAAAAGTAAACAAAAAGGCGGTCCCAAAAATTAACACCCGTTCAATCCCTAAATTTATACCCAATTATTATGAAAACTTTCTTTTAAGTACTAAATTTGCTCGAAATTTTGTTAACCTAAGGTCTACAATAGTATGTCCAATGACATTTTTATCAAAAAAGGTTTAAACATCAATCTTATCGGTACCGCGGAACAGGTAATTTCTAAAGCCCCCCTAAGCAATGTTTACTCGATCAATCTCCAGGATTTCCATAGCATAACCCCTAAAATGTTGGTAAAACAAGGTGCCGAGGTGAAAGCCGGGGAGCCTTTGTTCTTTCATAAGGGCCATGAGTCCATGATGTTCGTATCCCCCGTAAGCGGGGAGCTGGTGGAAATCATCAGGGGCGATCGCCGACGGATACTCATGCTGAAGATACTGGCCGACAAGGAGCAGACCTATGTGGACCACGCTCCCCTGAACGCCGAAACGGCCTCCGCGGAAGAAATAAGGGCCCGCTTGCTCAAATCGGGCTGTTGGCCCTTTGTCAAGCAAAGACCTTACGACATTATAGCAGGTCCGGATTCCGAACCCAAGGCAATCTTTATTTCGGGATATTCCACGGCCCCTTTGGCAGCGGATACGGATTTTGTCCTTCAAGGAAAGGAAAGGGAACTGCAGGCGGCCATTACGGCCCTGGGCAAATTGACGGCGGGAAAGGTGCATGTGTCCGTAGGGACATCCTCCAATTCCCCCTTGGCCAAGCTCAGGGGTATCGAGCTACATAAGATATCGGGACCACATCCGGCAGGTCTGGTAGGTACCCTTATCAATAAAATAGATCCCATCAACAAAGGGGAAATCGCTTGGACGATAGCTCCACAGGACCTGGTGATCATTGGCGAGCTGTTGTTGACGGGCAGGTTCAACGCCGAGCGTACAGTGGCTCTGGGAGGTTCGGCAGTAAAAGCGCCCAAATATTACACCACTAAAATTGGGGCCGAAATTGCCACTTTTCTATACGCCAGCGGCGTGGATTCGGATAATTTTCGGATCATCAATGGAGATGTGCTCACAGGGTATAAAACAAGGCCCGATGGCTATCTCGGCTTTTACAACAACACGGTAAGTGTCATTCCGGAAGGGGACGATTATGAGCTGTTCGGGTGGAACAAGCCCGTGTTCGACAAGATCTCGTCCACAAGGGCGCTAACGTTCTCATGGATGTTCCCCAAGAAAAAATACGACCTTGATACCAATATGAACGGGGAGCACAGGGCGTTCGTGATGACGGGAAGGTACGAGGAGGTATTTCCCATGGATATCTATCCCTTACAGTTGCTAAAGGCCTGTATGGTGAAGGATTTGGATGAAATGGAACAACTGGGACTTTATGAGGTGGCTCCAGAGGATTTTTCGTTGACTGAATTTATATGTATTTCCAAACAGCCGCACCAACAGATCATCAGGGAAGGTTTGGATTTGTTGTACAAAGAAATAGGATAAGAGATGAGCTTAAAAAATAAATTGCACGATTTAAAGGAAAAGTACAAGGGCAAGAAAATGGCTCCCGCGTTCAATGCGCTGCATACCTTTCTGTACACCCCTAACGATACTACCCATTCAGGGTCCCATGTGAGGGCCGTGGACGACCTTAAGCGTACCATGAACACCGTTATAATGGCGCTTGTTCCCGTACTTATTTTTGGGATATTCAATGCCGGTTACCAACATTATGCTGCCATTGATGCCGCTAATGGCGTAATTAGGGAAGCGTCCCTTTTTGGGAATTTCCTTACTTGGGACAACTTTTTGATCGGGGCCTGGACCGTTTTGCCATTGGTGATCGTTTCCTATGTGGTCGGTTTGGCGGTCGAATTTGTCTTTGCCGTTATAAAGGGACATGAAGTGGAAGAGGGTTATTTGGTAACCGGAATGTTGGTGCCATTGATCGTACCTGTGGACACTCCCCTTTGGATGCTGGCCATTGCCGTCATCTTTGGAGTGGTCATCGGGAAAGAGGTATTCGGTGGGACCGGGATGAACATATTGAACCCGGCGCTTACCATAAGGGCGTTTTTGTTCTTTGCCTATCCTACCTGGATGAGCGGTGACAAGGTATGGGTGCACGGTGCGGTGGAACGGGCCGGAACGGCGGATGCCATTTCTGGGGAAACCGTACTTGGATACCTGGCACAGGGAAAGGGAAGTGAGTTTTCCTATTCCGTGGCCGATATGTTCTACGGATTTATCCCGGGATCGGTAGGGGAGACCTCTACCTTGCTCATTCTCTTGGGGGGCCTGTTCCTTATATTCACAAAAATTGCCAGTTGGAGGATCATGTTAAGTGCCGTATTGGGCGCATTGGCCATGGGACTCATCTTTAACGGGGCTGTAAGTTCCGGATGGGTGGCCGAGACCAGTAAATTTTACGGACTAATGTCCTTCGATTTTTGGAAACACCTTATAGTGGGCGGACTCGCGTTCGGGATCGTCTATATGGCGACCGATCCGGTTACCGGGGCGCAGACCAATATCGGGAAATGGTACTACGGGTTTTTTATAGGGTTTATATCGGTAATGATCAGGGTTTTCAACCCTGCCTATCCAGAAGGGGTGTTCCTGGCCATACTGTTGATGAACGTTTTTGCGCCCACCATTGATCACTACGTAATCAGGGGTAACGTTAAAAAACGCCTTAAGCGGAACAAAAACACGCCTGTACTGCCCAAAGGTGGACATGGAAAAGAAGAAGAACTAAAAGTAGAAACAGTTTAATTATGGCCAATAAAACAGACAAGAACGTCTATACCGTTGTATTTGCCGCGATTATGGTGGTGGTTGTGGGTTCGGTACTTGCATTTGTTTCCTCTTCGCTCAGTCCCCAGATACAACAGAACGAAAAGTTGGAAAAACAACAGAACATTCTGTACGCAATGGGCATCGACGAAAACGAAGATGAGGGAAGCGTGAATTTTGTATCGACCGACAAAGTGGCCGATGAGTTTTCCAAGTATATCAAACAACAGCTCGTAATCGAAGGGGGCGAGGTTACCGAGGATGATGAGGCTTACCTGATAGATCTAAAGAAGCAGGAGACCGCCGCAAAGAAAGGGGAAACCCGCAAATTGCCATTGTTCATAGGGGAAAAGGACGGAAAGAAATTCTATATCATCCCCATGTACGGAAAAGGGTTATGGGACGCCATTTGGGGCTTTATTTCCCTAGATGAAAATTTGGTGGTCCAAGGGGTCTATTTCGATCATAAGGGCGAAACTCCCGGACTTGGGGCCAATATAAAGCAACGCTACTTTATGGACGATTTTAAGGGCGAGACCATTCTTGACGGTACCGAATATGCAGGTATAAACGTGGCCAAGGGAAATAACGATCCCACCAACGAAACCAAGGACGACAATGAGGTGGATGCCCTTGCCGGTGCCACCATAACCGGAAACGGGGTAAGCGCCATGATCAAGGAAAGCGTTCGTCTTTACAAAGATTATTTGGAAACCATAAGAGCTAAAAATTAAGACATGGCACTACTTTCTAAAAAAGATACAGGTTTACTTTTGGATCCCTTGGCGGACAATAACCCCATTACCATTCAGGTACTGGGTATCTGTTCTGCCCTGGCCATAACCGCGGAATTAAAGGCCTCCATTGTAATGGCCCTTTCGGTAATGTTCGTTTTGGGCATGGGCAACGTGGCCATATCGCTGTTGCGAAACGTTATTCCCTCCAAGATCAGGATCATCGTTCAATTGGTAGTGGTGGCCGCCCTGGTGATCATCGTCGACCAATTGTTAAAGGCATTTGCCTATGAACTGAGCAAGACCCTCTCCGTTTTTGTGGGCCTTATCATTACCAACTGTATCATTATGGGACGTTTTGAGGCGTTTGCATTGGGGAACGGCCCTTGGAGATCCTTTTTGGATGGGATAGGGAATTCCGCCGGGTACGGGCTTATCTTGGTAATCGTTGGGTTTTTTAGGGAACTATTGGGATCTGGGACGCTGTTGGGCTTCAAGGTCTTGGGAGATCCCATAGAAAAGACAGGATTGTATTCCATAGGCTACGAGAACAATGGATTTATGTTATTGTCACCAATGGCATTGATCGTGGTGGGGCTATTGATCTGGGTACAACGTTCACGCAACAAGGCATTAATTGAGGAAAACTAGAAGTTATCCCATAATATCAGAATTATGTTAGAACATGTAGAATTGTTTTTTAAGTCCATATTTATCGATAATATGGTTTTTGCCACCTTTTTGGGAATGTGCTCCTATTTGGCCGTATCCAAGAAAGTGACCACCGCTGTGGGCCTTGGTGCCGCTGTCATATTTGTTTTGGCGGTAACGGTTCCCATGAACTGGCTTTTGGACCAATACCTGTTAAGGGATGGGGCATTGGCTTGGTTGGGACCTGAGTATGCCGACTATAACCTAAGTTTTCTCTCCTTTATCCTATTTATCGCCACCATTGCCACCATGGTTCAGTTGGTGGAAATAGTGGTCGAAAAGTTTTCTCCGGGCCTTTATAATTCCTTGGGGATATTTTTGCCCCTTATCGCTGTAAACTGTGCTATTTTGGGCGGTTCCCTTTTTATGCAGTCCAGGGATATCCAGACATTGGGATTGGCGTTCAATTATGGATTGGCATCCGGTATCGGATGGTTTTTGGCGATCCTTACCATCGCAGCGATCAGGGAGAAGATCCGCTATTCAAATGTACCGCCCCCATTAAGGGGACTGGGCATCACTTTTATCATCACCGGATTGATGGCCATCGGATTTATGAGTTTCGGGGGCATGTTGACGGGTGGCGATGAAGAAAGCACCAATACTCCGCCCCCTGCGGGACCTCCATCTACCATCACCACGGAAAAGATGGATGAAAAGAAAATAAAAAAGGAAGCCGAAGAGAATACGGTTTCCTACAATAATGCCATAAAAAATTAAGCATGATCTTAGCTTCTAGTACCGTAGGAACGGTCGTCATCACAGTAATTGCCTTTATGGCACTATTGTTATTATTGGTAGCCCTTTTACTATTTACCAAGGAGAAATTGTCCCCCTCCGGTCCCGTGACCATTACCATCAACGGGGAGAAAAAAATAGAGGTGGGCTCCGGGAACTCTTTGTTGAGCACTTTGGGCGGACAAAAGATATTCCTTCCTTCCGCTTGTGGCGGTGGAGGTACCTGTATCCAATGTGAATGCCATGTGCTATCAGGTGGGGGCGAGGCCCTACCTACCGAAACGCCGCACTTTTCCAAAAAGGAACTGAACGCGGGCGCAAGGCTTGCCTGTCAGGTGAAGGTTAAACAGAACATGGACATCACCATTCCAGAAGAGGTCTTTGGAATTAAAAAATGGGAGGCTACCGTTGTCAGAAACTACAATGTGGCTTCCTTTATTAAAGAGTTTGTAGTGGAAATTCCCGAGGATATGCCCTATAAGGCAGGGGGCTATATCCAGATCGAGATTCCGGAGGGCGAGATCAAATATTCCGATATCGATATCACCGCTCATCCCGAGGAACATGATACGCCTGACAAGTTTAAGGCCGAGTGGGACAAATTTAACCTATGGCCCTTGGTGATGAAAAATACGGAAACAGTGGAGAGGGCATATTCCATGGCCTCTTACCCAGCGGAAGGAAGGCAGATCATGCTGAACGTCCGTATCGCTACCCCGCCTTGGGACAGGGCAAAGAACGGTTGGATGGCGGTAAATCCAGGAATTGCCTCTTCCTATATCTTTGCGCAAAAAGAAGGTGACAAAGTGATCATTTCCGGGCCTTATGGTGAATTCTTCATCAATGAGTCCGAGTCCGAAATGTTGTATGTGGGCGGCGGAGCCGGGATGGCCCCAATGCGATCTCACCTTTACCACCTTTTCAAGACCTTAAAGACCAATCGGAAAGTTACCTATTGGTACGGGGGACGTTCCAAAAGGGAACTTTTCTATCTGGACCATTTTTATAAGCTTGAAAAGGAATTTCCGAACTTTAAATTCTATTTGGCGCTTTCCGAGCCTCTGCCAGAGGACAATTGGAAGGTTAAGGAGAACATAGATGCGCCAGGGGATGGGTTCGTAGGGTTTATCCATAATTGCGTTATCGATAATTATTTGAGCCATCACGAATCGCCGGAGGATATTGAACTTTATTTCTGTGGACCGCCATTGATGAACAAGGCAGTACAGAAAATGGGGGAGGATTTTGGGATTCCCGATGAACATATACGATTTGATGATTTTGGGGGATAATCCTTCCAGCAACGAATAAATATAAAACCGATATGGAAACTATCGGTTTTTTTATAGGTAGCGATCATGAGGGCACTTACAGAACAGGAGCTGCACAATTTGGCCATGAACATAGTGGGCAAGGAACTGGAATCAGAAGGGTACGAGTTCGTGGCCATCAACAGCACCCTTGGAAAAAATCCCCAGTTCGTCTGTACCAGGAACAAGGAACTTTCCTTTATTGTGGTGCGTTGCATCGCCTATCCCGAAAATCCCAAGGAATACGACCAGATCTTGTTGGAAAAGATACGGGTACACGCCCTTAAATCCAATGCCAAGGTATATTATGCCGGGGTGGGACTGGTAAATGCAAAGGACCATGCCCAGCCTGTGCTTCTCAATGAGGCATATATACAGGATTATGACGGACTGATTGCCATACCACAACGCTGATAATCTTTAATGTTACCTTTTTAACACCCATCCATGAAAAAAATACTTTTAGGCACCATAATAGCTGCGATGCTTTTAGGGGCCTGTAACCGAGACCCGAAATGGGTAAAAAATTTCCAAAGTGGCGAAGCTTTGGGAACTTCTTACCATATCACTTACTTTCACGGGGAGGAGTTGGATCTACAGGTCCAGATCGACTCGGTATTCGATGCCGTCAACCGATCCATGTCCACCTACATTCCGGATTCCGATATTTCAAAGGTCAATCGGGGCGACTCCACCCTACAGGTGGATACCATGTTCAAGGACGTATTCTTGCTTTCAAGTGAAATCCACAAAAATACCTTCGGTTATTTTGATCCCACGGTGGGCACTTTGGTAAATGCCTGGGGATTTGGTCCCGGAAAACAATTGGAGCTGGATTCACTAAAGGTGGACAGTTTAATGCGCTATGTGGGCTTCGGAAAGGTTTCCATGAGCGATGACAACAGGATCATAAAAGATGATCCGAATATTTATTTCGATTTTAATGCCATTGCCAAGGGATATGCCATAGATCGATTGGCGGCCATGATGGATGCTCAGGGCATTACCGATTACCTTTTGGAGGTGGGCGGTGAAATTGTGGGAAAGGGTATGAACCTACTGAAGGATAAGGAATGGGTGGTGGGCATCGATGATCCGCAAGGGGTCGACCGCAGCGTTCCCAAACTATTGATCAATTTAAGGGATATAGCAATGGCCTCGTCGGGCAACTATCGAAAATTTCGCATCGATTCCGTTACGGGCACCAAGTATGTACATACCATCAATGCAAAAACGGGCTATACCAAAAATTCGAATATTTTGGCGGCCAGTGTAATTGCCGATAACTGTGCCAAGGCAGATGCCTATGCCACGGCCCTAATGGCCATGGAATTGGAAGATTCAAAATCCGTACTGGCGGCCCAGCAAGATTTGGAAGCCTATATCATTTATGTGGATACAGCGGGAGAGACACAGCAGTTTATGACCGAGGGTTTTAAAAAGCGCGTGATCAAGGATTCTTCCGGACCAGCGGAATAATTTCCCCTTGTGCCAAACGGTACCTTTCCACTGCTTCCGCAGGGAGTTCCGCAGTAAGGTCCACTTCCTCTACTTGGAACCCGACCTGTCTCAGTCTCTCAAAATAGTCTCTGCCATAGATCCGGACATGGTCGTACTGTCCAAAAATTTTGGCGCGCTCTTTCGGATCTGTAATGGAAGCATCCTCAAAGGTTGTTGCCCGTGTAAGGTCCTGCGGTATCTGAAGGATTCCCCATCCACCGGTCCGCATGACCCTATGGAGTTCCTGCATGGCCTTTAGGTCGTTCGGGATGTGCTCCAGAACATGGTTGCAAAATAGCACATCAAAGCTGTTATCGGGAAAGGGAAGGTCAAGGATATCGGCCTTTACATCGGCCAAGGGGGAGTTTAGGTCCGTAGTGGTGTATTCCAAGTTGGCTTGTTTCCGAAATCGTTTGTAAAATGCCTGTTCCGGTGCAAAATGCAATAATTTGTACGGTTTGCTGAAAAAATCGGTCCGTTCCCTTAAGAAGAGCCATAGCAGTCGGTGCCTTTCCAAGGAAAGGGTAGAGGGGGACAGCACGTTCCCCCTTTGGGTCCCATAACCATAGGGCAAAAATTCCCTGAACCGTTTCCCGTCAATGGGGTCTTCATAGGTATTTCCTTTTAGGTAAAGGGCCAAGATCGGCCTTGCCAGATAACTGGCCCGTATTAAAAGCGGTCTTGGAAGTCGGTTCAGGAAAAATTTAAAGATTTTTTTCATACAGCAGTTTATGGCAACTACAACTGCAACTTATGCTGTCTAAATGCGTCCTCTTCATCGCTCTGTATTCCTAGGGCCTCATATATGTACTGAAAGGTGGAAAGAAGCTCCGGTTTGCCGTCCACCAGTGCAACATCATGTTCAAAATGGGCACTTGGCAGGCCATCGGCGGTCAGAATGGTCCATCCGTCCTTCAGTTGTTTTATCCTATGGGTGCCCATATTGGTCATGGGTTCAATGGCCACTACCATTCCTTCGAGAAACTTTTTTCCCCTGCCCCTTTTTCCATAGTTGGGCATTTCGGGATCTTCGTGCATTTTCCTGCCAAGTCCATGGCCTACCAGTTCCCTGACCACACCGTAGCCATGGTCCTCCGTATATTTTTGGATGGCATAGCCCACATCGCCGACACGATTACCGCTTTTAAATTCCCTGATGCCCACATAGAGGGATTCTTTGGTGACCTGCAACAGCCTGCTTACCTCCTCAGAAACCTCCCCCACCGGAAAGGTATAGGCGTGGTCCCCATAGAAACCATTTTTAAGGGCCCCACAATCTATGGAGATGATATCCCCTTCCACCAAAGGGGTGTTGTTGGGAATGCCGTGCACCACTTGGGCATTGGGACTCATGCAAAGGGTGTTCGGAAAATCGTACATGCCCAAAAATCCCGGTTCGGCACCATGGTCCCGAATGCATTCCTCGGCAAGTTTATCCAGATAAAGGGTCGTTACCCCAGGTTTTACCTCGCTCGCAAGTACCCCAAGGGTTTTGGAGACGATGAGGGCACTTTCGCGCATCAGCGCTATTTCTGCTGCTGTTTTAATATTTATCATAGACGGCAAAGGTAAAACATTCCTAAATAAATTGATAGGGATACCTTTAAAAGGGGAAGGAGGGTCGCTACCCCTAAAAAAAAAGGGACCTCCTAAAGAAGGCAGGTCCCCATGATCGGTATTCTAAGCTACTTATACCAATGGCTTTTGGGTCATGGCCGCAGGTTGTGGCACGCCCATCAACTTAAGGATGGTGGGCGCTATATCCCCCAACACCCCGTTTGAAATGCTCTTTATTTCCTTGTCTACCAAGATCAATGGTACCGGATTGGTGGTATGCGCGGTATTGGGGCTCCCATCGGGGTTCAACATGGTCTCACAATTCCCGTGGTCCGCGATCACCAAGGTGGTATATCCCTTTTCCATGGCTACGGTAATTACCGCTTGTGCACAGGCATCCACGGTCTCACAGGCCTTTATGGCCGCTACCATACTTCCTGTGTGGCCTACCATGTCCGGATTGGCAAAATTGAGGCATACAAAATCGACTTCCCCCTTATTGAGTTCGGGAATGATGGCGTCCCTTATCTCATAAGCGCTCATTTCCGGTTGCAGATCGTAGGTGGCCACTTTTGGAGAGGGACACAGGATTCGCTGTTCGCCATCAAAAGGAATTTCCTGTCCCCCGTTAAAAAAGAAGGTGACATGAGGGTACTTTTCCGTTTCCGCGATACGGATCTGTTTTTTATGGGCCTTGGACAAGGTTTCCCCCAAGGTGTCCACCAAATTGTCCTTGTCATAGACCACTTTAACGTCCTTAAAGGAATCGTCGTAATTGGTCATGGTCACATAGTACAATTGCAGTGCATGGGTGTTTTGTTCGTGAAAGTCGGCCTGGGACAACATTTGTGTAAGTTCCCTGCCCCGGTCCGTCCTAAAGTTAAAAAAGATCACCACATCCCCCTCCTTAATGGTGGCCAGGGGAGAGCCGTCCATATAGGTCATCACGATGGGTTCGATAAATTCGTCGGTTATTCCCTTTTCGTAGCTCTGGGTTATATTTTGAAGGACATCCATGGTCTTTTCACCGGTACCGTGAACCAGCAGATCATAGGCCAATTTGACGCGCTCCCATCTGCTATCCCGGTCCATCGCATAGTACCTCCCGATCACCGTTGCCAACTTGGCGTGCTTGTCCGCACAGAAATGGTTCAGGTCCTGTATAAATCCCTTACCGCTCTTGGGATCGACGTCCCTGCCGTCCGTAAAGGCATGTACGAACATATTTTGTAGGCCATAATTTTCGCCCGCCTGTATAAGGCCCTCCAAATGCGAGGTGTGCGAATGTACCCCACCGTTGCTGAGAAGCCCTACAAAATGAACGGGCCTGTTATATTCCTTGGCGTATAGAAAAGCATCCTTTAAAACTTTTTCATCCTTTAGGGTATTCTCCTGTACCGCCAGATTGATCTTGGCAAGATCTTGGTACACGATCCTACCGGCCCCCAGGTTCATATGTCCTACCTCGCTGTTTCCCATTTGACCTTCCGGGAGGCCCACGTTCATGCCATCGGTGAGCAGGTTGGCATTGGGGTAATTTTTATAAAGGGAATCGATAAAGGGGGTATTGGCATTATCAATGGCTGAAATCTTGGGATCGGGCGATTTTCCCCACCCGTCCAAAATCATTAAGATCACTTTTTTGTTCATTGTAACATGGATTGGTCCGACTACAAAATTAGTCCGATTTCATTAGTAATACTAGGAAATGGAGCGGGTTTTTCAAAAATTTCATATAGGGGCGGGGAACCGTTGGGAATGTGACCTGATTAGGGTCGAATTGTTAAAATAACGTTATTTATTCACTTTGGATGAAACAAAATCATTTTTTGGTAGTCTATATTATAGAAGTCACAATCAATTTAAAATCTTATTCATCATGAAAAAAACAATCTTATCAATTTCAGCCGCCTTTTTATTGATGGCGGGCAGTGTACAAGCCGCAACGCTACCAAATAATATATTGGATAACAATGTATTGGAAATTTCCGCTAACCCAGAGATCAGTTCTTTTTGTAAGGCCATCATGCAGGGCGATGTTGAAACCGTAAAAAGCCTGATAGCCCTAGGGGAGGATGTGAACCAAAAATCCTTGGGAATGACCCCGGCCATTTTTGCCGCACGTTACAACAAAGCGGAAATCCTACAATTGTTGATAGACAATGGTGCAAACCTAAAGATCAAGTGTGACAAGGGCATGACCGTAAAAAAATATGCAGAGCTTTCCAATGCCCAAGATGCCCTGGCAGTTTTGGAGGCGAACACAAAATAGAAATAGAAGGCGTTTATTCATCAATCAAAAAAACCCTGGGAGCACATCCCGGGGTTTTTTGATTTTTGGCCATTTCCATTTTCTGGAGCGGACAGTATAGGCCCTGTCCCTTTATTGGGACCAACTAGGCCATCTTATTCATTTGCCTCATATAGTGTTCAAGTAAAAGGGCAAATAAAAAGGGGAAAATTAAAAGTTAAAACCTGTAAAGGCCCTATAAAAGAAGGCATACATCGCCATAAAGAGCATCATAACACAGAAAAAGGAATAGATCTTCAGAAAGATCACCACAATTTCCGGTCGACAGTCCTCAAATGCCGAAAGGTAAAGGTTTTTAAAATGTGATAGCGTTGCCATATAGTCTCTCGTTTAACTAATTAAACCAAGCTATAAGGATCAAATTGATGTAGATGTAAGTATTCGGGATATTTCAAAGATACAAAAAAAGTCCGATCGCTGACCGGGATACGGCCATTTGAATCTCCTATTCGACCAAATCACGTATTATGGCGATGATCGTCCCGAAAAGCCAGATGTATCGGGCAATGGTTTAAGGTACGTTTGGTCATAAGAAGGGTAAATGCTGGAGCGTTGCACTTCTTTGCTATTCCCCCTTGTGTTTGGCAATGGCCTCCTGAATTTTTTGGATCCTGTTTTCAGGGTCGGGATGGGTACTCTGAAATTCGGGCACCCTATTGGGACCGGCGGCGGCCTTCAATATTTCCATCACCTTGATCATTTCATAGGGATCATAACCGGCCTTTATCATGAAGAGTACCCCAAGATCATCGCTTTCCAGTTCATCGCCCCTACCGTTCTTTAGTAGGGTGTTCTGTCCGATACTACCCACGATATCGCCGGCATCGGCACCCACCGAGGCACCCATGGAGACCGTTTGCCAGAAGTTGCTATCGGCGATCCTTTCTGCGGAATGCCTGCCGATCACATGGCCTATCTCATGTCCCAAAACCCCTGCAAGCTGGGCTTCGTTCAGCTGTTGGAAGAGGGCATAGGTAATGAATACCTGTCCCCCGGGCAGGGCAAAGGCATTAATGGTACGATCGTCCGCAAGGAGGTGGAATTCGTAGCGGTAGGGGGTTTCCCGTGCAACACTGTTGGCCACCAATTTATTGCCCACGGCATCCACAAGGGCCTGCGCCCCTTCATCTGGATAGAGTCCACCGTGCTGCTGTGCCATTTCCGGCGCCGTCTGCAGACCGATCGCGATCTCCTCCTCCGTGCTCATGTTGATGTTCTGTTGCCTGCCCGTATACGGATTTTCCTGTTTGTTGTAACAACGTTGTACCACCGCAAAACCCACAATGGCAAGGCCTATAAAAATCCTGATTTTCCAGCTCCCTCTTCTCATATGGGACAATTGAATAAATTAAGTCGACAAATAGGGAAAGCTATGGCTCGCTTACAGGAGTTTTGGATTGATGTCCAAAATATGGTCCTGAATATAACTGCGCACAAAGCCTGCGGTAAAATGCTCCCGACCCAGAAAATCTTCCTTTTGCAACAACTGCAGGATGTTTTTCCTTCTGTAGGCGGTGAGCATGGGAATGGAGATGGCGGCATAACTGTAATGCCAAGGCTCATATTTAAAGCCCCTTCTCCTGGGCGCATCGGTATAGACCAGATAAAATCCAAATTTGTTGGCGTTTTCGTCCATCCACGTTTTAAAGGTCGCATAGGGGGCCTCGGGCCCAAATTTATCGGGATCTAGAACATCCCCATCCACTTTTTGGTATCCGTCCACCACATCGATCTCCGTTCCCCAGTGGTGCCTGCTGGTCCCAGGAATGGTAGAGTATTCGATGATCTTTTCAATGGCGTCCATAGGCTGCATACGGTCCTCTTCCGTATACTGCAGGTATTTCCGCTCCCAGATGCCTACCTGTCGGTCAAAACTGCGGTAGCTGGAGACGATTTTTAGGTCCACCCCGTCCCCATAGGCCGCTTTTTTCATCTGTACAAAGGCTTCCTGCGCCTCTTTTTTAAGGTTGATGCCCTTGCCGAACAGTCGGATGTCCGACTTGCCCATGAGTTCCTCGGTGGAATATTCTTCCTCCTGTGGGAGTATCAGGGAAGGGACCATGGCCATGGCCAGGCCGGAGGCACTACTTTTTTTTAAAAACGATCTTCTTTGCATAGGTCATTGGGGGTAATTAAATCAAATAATGCAGATCAGGTCCCGCTGCCCTGTAACCAAGTGGGAAACGATGGCCGTGGCCGCTTTTCCAAAGTTACTTTATTTTTTGAATCTGTGGACGGGTTTTGAGGCTTTGTCAAATTCCCACCCGCCCCCTTGGGGAACAGTTGGGCCATTAGCGGTAACGGGCGCTAAAATTATAAAAGATTGGGAAAATTATCTCCTTAAATACAGAAATCCCTGAAAATCCATTTCCAGGTCCTTAAGGCTTACCAGATAAAAGTAGACCCCTGCGGGCAGTCCCTGTTTTTCATCCACCACAAAATTGGCCACGTTGGGAAAACCGTTGAATTCATTGGTATAGTTTTCCATTTCGAACACCTTTAGCCCAAACCGATCAAAGATCTGTATGCTGTTATTGGGGGAATCCGCCATTTCGGGGATGACCAGAAAATCGTTGGTGCCATCGCCATTGGGGGTAAGGTAGTAGTTGTCCAAGGTAAGCACATCGGTGGGCAGGGGCAGACTGCCGAAGGTGATCACGGCATAGTCGTCGGGCACAAAGGATTCGGAAGTGACAAAACCATTTGCCAGATCCCCGCTAAGGCCCACATTTCCGAGGTCTACCCAGGAATTGGCCGCATAGTTCCATCCGACCAGGCCAATTTTGGTCACATCGTCCGTTAGGGACCGTAAGTTGCTCCGTGGATTCCATCGCAAGGTGATGGTGGTGGGCACATTGCCTTCCAAGGCCCAAAATTCCGTAACGCTGATCAAGTTTACCCCACTTGATTTACGTGAGGTGTCAAAACTAATGGGGAAAGCGGAAGGGTTATTGGGATCTTCCAAAAAATAGGCGCTTTTGGCCAGGGCCACCGGAGCTTCGGCATTCATGGTAAGGGGCCGTAACTGGGCCTCATCGCCCACCGGAAAAACAAAGGAGCTTTGGTCCGTACTGGCCGCATAGCCGTTGATCTTGGCCACGTCCCGTTCGTTTACGGGTATGGCATCCGTAAAAAAGTTCAGATAGATATCCCGAAGGTTTCGGGGGGTAAGCACATCCCCCTCCACAAAGTTCAGGGTATTGCGTACCCCAACGGCCGTTTCCAGGAGCAGCCCAGCCGGATTAAAAAGTTCCATATCGTGGAATACGGGCATAAAGGCCCCGGACACGGTAAGCGTATTGTTGCCGTAAAAACCGATCAGGCCCTGGTTTTGGTCGAAAGTGCCATCGTTGATCAGGTGGGTATGGAAGCCCATATTCCCCTCGTGCAACTGTAGGTTGCCCGCATTGTACAGGCCCGTCTGGGCGGTAAGTGCCAAGGAGGATAGGAATAGGAAAAAGGACAGCAGTAGTTTCATATTAAAAATCCGTTACGGTAAAATACCAAGCTGCATCAATGGGGTTTCCATCAGTATCAAATATTTGTACTGTAAAATCATTTATAGTCTGTCCCGTTACCTGAATTGTGGTACCGGCCGCTACTCCCAAGAGTGTTAATTGAATGATATAATCAGGAGTCAATCTAGGCGTAGAGAGATTTACCGTATAATTTCCTGTGCTATTGACCGTAACAGTGGCCCCATTTAGTCTTTCTACAAGAGAAATGGGGTCTATTTTCCCCGTGGCTACCACGGTGGGGATGGTGGCCCATTCTGCGGCGTCTCCCACTGCATTGGTCCTTAGGATTTGATTTGGGGTGCCATGGAAGAGTTCCAAAGTCCCATCCGTTGGATGATTTACCAAGCCATTACCAGTATTCACACCGAGGGTGAATTGATCGTCCTCAGTACCAGTACCGGACCTTATTAATCCCATATTGGGTGTGGCATTCACTACTTCATTTCCAACGATTGCATCCCCTTCCAATTGTAGTACCCAATCGGTCCCGTTCCATTTCATAATCTGTCCATCGGCAGTGCCGTTATCCAATTTGGCCAATGTGACTGCATCATTGGCAATGGTGACCACTCCCGTATTAAGAATTGTGGCATCTCCTGACATGGCGACTGCGGAGGGAGTGGTGCCGTTCGCCACAATGATCTGTGCGTCCAAAAGTTCCGGAAGGGTATTGACTGTGCTCCAAGCAGTGGCTCCCGCCCCGTCCGTGGTAAGGACCTGGCCAAGATCCCCATTTACCGCAGGTAGTGCAAAGGATTCGGCCGTGGCAGCATTAATGGTAGTCACTCCTGTGATAGCCAATGTACCGCCAATAGTGGTATTTGCCGCTGCCAAGGTTCCTGTGGTGATTATGGCCTGATTTCCAAAGTCGGGATCTATTTTTGTTCCTTCTATTTCGGCATCGATGGCTACATCGGCATTGACTATGGTTTCATCATCTATCTTATCGGAGGTTACGGCATCGGTTGCAAGTTCGTCGGTACCTATTCCGCCCGCTGCTACACCTAAGGTCCAAGGATCGGCCGTGTTGCCTGCACCGGCCCGTATTAATCCTCCATCAACGGTCGCATTGGTAACCTCGTTCCCAATGGCCCCGTCCACTTCGGTAACGCTTTGTTCGGAGAGGTTGATGAGGGCCCATTGGGTCCCGTTCCATTGCATGATCTGTCCCGTGGCAGTACCGTTGGCCAATTTGGGCAGGGTTATGGCATCATCGGCAATGTCCGCCGTGGCAACGGTGCCATCCAATATCTCATCCGCGGTAACGGCTCCTGTGTTTATGTCCGCAGCCGTAATGGTATTGGGAGCTATTTTGGCACTGGTCACCGCATCATTGATCAGTTCGGCCGTACCAATGGACAGATCGCCCATCTGCAAATTGGTGATCCCGTTGTCCCTCACCTCCAATCCCGTGGTCGGGTCGATACCTACGGTGGCGTTGTCCACCCTTACGGCTAGTTCAACATCTGCCAAGAGTGCATTGGCAGGGGTGCCTGTTACCAACAAGGCGCCATTGCCCGTGGTTAGAGTCCCATCGCCCTGAATGTTTTCGATATCCACTTCCAAAGCTCCATTAGCGGCCTGCCGCAGTCCCGTTCCGGCCACATCCTCATTTATTTTTAATGCGGTTACGGCGTCATTGTTAATTTCCATGGTACCCACCGCATTATCGGCCAATTCACTTCTGCCTACAGCATCCAGGCCTAGATTGGTTTGTGTAATAGATCCTTCCTGAATATTCTCCCCATTAATAATTCCCACCTCAAAATTAAATATAGTCCCAGTTTCATCAGGGGTTATGACCACCGTATTTGGTGGAGCGTCCGTGTATTGTAGTGGAAGTGTAGTATAATTAAAGGTATTTAGACTGTTAAGGGCCACGGTAAGTTGGTTGCCATCGGCTTCCGTTAAGATCAGGTTCCCGTCCTCTACCACCAGGCTTTGGTTGCGTACCAATATCTCGGTCGTATTGTCCTGGGCATCGGTAAACGTATAGGTGCCGTTCCCATTGTCGGTCAGGCTGATGCTGATCGAGTTGTTAAGGGCATCACATAGGTTCAGCCATTCGGTTCCGTTGTAATAGTAGATACATTGGGCATCGGTATTGTACACCATGGCCCCTTCCAAAGGTACAATGGCGTTCATCTGTACGGTGGTCACCCTGGTGATCACCAAGGCCCGGGTGCTGCTTTCCAGTTCCAATACGGAAGCGGCCCCTATATTTTGGGGATTGTCCCCGATCTTGACCTGTGCCATGGCCATGGTACCGAAAAAAAGACCAAATAACAGCGGCAATATGTTCACTTTCATGGGTTGGAGGTTTTATTTCTTATTGTTGGGGCCTACGCTTAAACCAAGGGGAAAAGGTAGCCGGTCTATCATTATAGCTATACGCAAAAATAGGTTTCCTGGCCCTTTTCGCTAAATTAATAGGGCAAAATACGCTTCCATTGCGGTAAACGGAAACTTATGTGCCCCAACCCCTAAAATGGAATTTGGCTGGCCTCATAGGGCGGCTTGCCCGCCTCAAAGATCCGTGCGGTCCCCTTGCCCAACAATTTGGTACTGCCATTTTCGATCCACAGGTAATTGCCTTCCCGTAGGCCGACCACAGGGGTATTGTTAAAACAATGGAATTCCCGTATCCGCGTCTCCCTTGTCTCCCCATTGTGGGTACTGTTAGGGTCCGGATCTTGGTAATGCGGGTTTAGGTTAAATTCCACCAGCCCCAACGCCTCAAAACTGCTCGGGTGTACAATGGGCATATCGTTGGTGGTCTTAATGCTGGGCCCGGCAATGTTGCTACCTGCACTGGAACCCATATAAGGGGTGCCGTCCAGTACTTTTTGTTTGATATGTGGCATAATTCCCGTTCGCAACAGTTCGTGCAGCAGCACAAAGGTATTCCCGCCACCGACAAAGATCGCTTCGGCTTCCCCTATGCCCCGTTCCTGGTCCGTATAAGTATGCAGTCCCCTCACTTCCTTGCCCAAGTCCATAAAGGCCTTTTGTACAATGGCCGTATAGGCATCATGGGACAATCCTCCGGGCCTGGCGTATGGGATAAAGGTAATGGTGGCGCACCCCTTAAAGAAATGGGTAAGGTCTGTCTTCAGGTACTGCAGGTACGTCTCCCCAAAGAGGGTAGCGGTACTGGCCAACAATAGCTTTTTCATTCCGTTCTCTTTTGTGCGGCCGTAGGTCTTGGGAGGTAAGGGTTGCAATTATACACATTTTTCGGGACACCTCTTAATGCTATCGATCTGGGAATGGATTTAATTGGCAGGGGCTCCGGGGCTGTGTACAAATTAACAAAAGTTTAATTGGCTTATATTTTTTTTTAACGGGAACTTACATTTTCTTTAGCCTTGGAATATAATGGCCCGACTTTCTTTTTGTATCTTTAATAAGGGCGATGTACGACATTCCATTAAACCATACTGTATCGATGAAAAATCATTTCCTGTTTTCCCTTTTTGTTCTTTGTTGCTGTTTGCTGAGCGCCCAAGATGGAAGAACACCGCTGAAGGGAAAAGTTCTTTATAGAAATTCCAATGTTGCCAATGAAAATGTGATCAATACCACCTCCCAAAGTGCTACCATCACCAACGATGATGGGGAGTTTGAAATTAGGGTCAAGGTAGGGGACGAACTGATCTTTACCGCGGTCAACTATCAGATGATGGCCATGTTGGTCACCCAAGATATGCTGGACAAAAACCGATTGGTGGTGGAGGTGAACGAAAAAGTGACCGAACTGGACGAAGTGGTGGTAGGTCCCGAGAACCAGGAGAAATTTTTGGAACTGCAGAACGAGGGACTCCAAAAGCAATACGATTACGAAATAGACCGATCCACGGAGGTGGAGAACATCTCCCTTTCCCAAACGGACAGGGGCATGACGAACGGACTTAATTTCGTGAATATTTTTAAGGCCCTTACCAAATCCTCCTCCACACCGGAAGAGGAGAAAAGACCTCCCTTAAAACTCAGTGATGTAATGCGACAGGTCTATGACGACCGCTTTTTTGTGGAAGACCTGAACATACCCCAAAATGAGATAGATCGGTTCCTGGTCTATTGTGACAATAAGATCCCTACCCAGTCTCTGCTCAAAAAGGACAACGAATTCCAATTGATCGATTTTCTGGTGACCCACAGTAAGTTGTACCTAAAAGAACGCGAAACTGAGAATTAAGTTCCTTGTTTTTGTGCTGTTTCTGGGCTGTGCTTCCCTAAGTGCACAGGTGCCCTCCCTACACCGACTGGAAGGAAGGGTGAAGAGTGCCAACGGCGATGTGGCCGCAACACATGTCCTGAACACCACTACCCAACGGGCCACCATTACCAGTGCCGAGGGATTTTTTGATATCCAGGTACGTTTAAGGGATACCCTGATCTTTTCGGCAGTGCAATTTGCAAAAAAACAATTGGTGGTAAGCCAAGCCATGTTGGACTCCAAAATGATCACGGTGACCATGGAGGAGGCCGTTAACGAACTGGACGAAGTGGTGGTGACCCCCTATAATCTATCAGGGGACATCGCCCGAGATCTCAAGACCCTTGATCCAGGGCCCATTGTTACGGCGTCTACCCTAAACTTGCCCAATGCCTATGCCATAGTTCCAACCCAAACCGAACGGAAATTGAACGAGGCCACAACGGGAGGGGGGATCCTGCCCCTGAACCCCATATTGAACGCTATTACGGGGAGGACCAAAAAATTGAAGAAATTATTGGAAATCGATAATCGCTATGCCCGTACCGATCGGGTACGTGAATTCTACGCCGATTCCCTCTTTGTGACCGAGCTAAAGATCCCATTGGAAAAGATAAACGACTTTATGTATTTCTGTGAGGCCGACACCGCTTTTTCGGGAGTGGTGGATTCGCATGACCATTTAAAAATTTGGGCCTTTTTACGAAAGAAGGGTGCATCCTACAGAGAGGCCAATCAGTTGGAATAGGTAGTGGTTACAAGGTTAAGCGGTTATGGGGTTCACCATTCACAACTCATAATTCATCATCCATAACATCATAACCTAGCAGCGGGAGCCGCGCCATAACTCCATAACTTTTTTGTTCTGCGGTTATATGGTTACAGGGTTATATGGTTAAAAGGTTAAACGGATACGGAGGAGTAAAGGATGCGGATTGGAAATCTGCACCATCTAATATAAGATTATAAGGTTACGAGGTTTTTCATTGATTCAATTCACATTTTTCATATAACATCATAACCAGTGGGGAATCCGCGCCATCGGTCGGTCCCTGACTCCATAACCTTATAACCAAGCAGCTCAGCTGCGTCATAACCCCATAACCGTATCACCAAGCAGCCCCGCTGCGCCATAACTTCATAACCTTTTCCCTATCTTCGCAGTAAATTTCAACGGATGCGTTTCTTGAAAAAAGCGGCCTTATTGCTGCTATTGCCCCTGTTAACCTTTTCGGTGGCCCATAAGTTTTACCTCAGCGTGACCACTGTCCAGTATTCGGAAAAAGACCAAGCGCTTCAGATAACGTCCCGCATTTTTGTGGACGATCTGGAAAGGGTGTTGGTGGAACGTTATGGCATAAACCCCAAATTGGGAACGGAGGGGGAGACCGACCTTGCCCAATCCTATCTGGAGAAGTACCTAAGGACCAAACTCCTTGTTTTTGCCAACGGGAAACAGCAACGGTATACCTACATCGGAAGACAGTACGAGGATGATGTGGTGATCTGTTATTTGGAGGTGCCCCAAGTGGAGCTGAAAACATTGGAAACGGTAACGATCCAAAATGAGGTGCTTACGGACCTCTTCGGGGACCAGCGTAACGTAGTGCATTTTAAGATAGGGGACCTAAAAAAAAGCGTCATCCTGATGAAGGATAAAAACAAGGAAATGTTAAAACTATAAGTTTTTATAACGTTTTCTTAAAAAAGAGTTATTTTTTCATCGACTAAAAATTATTGAAAAATGAATAAGATCAAGTATTGTTTTGCCTCCCTCTTATTGCTAATGGTCTCCATTTCCACTGCACAGGAAGAGGTGAAAAAGGAACGGGAGCCAGGGCATACCAACCAGAGCAAGTTCAGACAGATGTACCAAGAGTTCGCTACCCCCAACACGTATCGATCTGCCTCCGGGGCACCTGGCCCGGACTACTACCAACAACAGGCCAATTATAAAATGGACATCCTGCTAAATGATAAGGAATCCAAAATATACGGGACCGAAACGGTAACCTATATCAACAACTCCCCCGACGATCTGGAATTTTTGTGGTTGCAATTGGACCAAAACGTACGGACCAAGGATTCCAAATCATTTTTAAAGGATGGCGATGGGGTGCCGTTGGCAGAGCCCACGGAAAGTTTTGTGGGGAAATACATGACCGAAAATTTTGACGGCGGTTTTAATATCGAGTACGTAAAGGATGCCAGTGGAAATGCGCTGCCCTATACCGTTAACCAGACCATGATGCGCATCGACCTACCGGAGCCCCTTAAGAGCAAGGCCGAAGTGTCCTTTTCCGTTAAGTGGTGGTACAATATCCCAGACCATACCGTCAATAGGGCAAGATCGGGGTACGAGTATTTTCCGGCCGATGGCAATAAGGCCTATGTCATAGCACAGTTTTTTCCCAGAATGGCCGTTTACAGCGATGTGGAAGGATGGCAGAACCATCAATTTTGGGGTAGCGGGGAATTCGCCCTTACCTTCGGAAATTATGAAGTGAACATTACCGTACCCGCCGATCATATTTTGGACGGGACAGGGGAACTACAAAACCGTAAGGAGGTTTTTAGCAAAGAAATGATGTCCCGGTACGAACAGGCCAAAAAATCCTATGACAAACCGGTATTGATCGTTACCCAAGCAGAGGCGGAAGCTGCCGAGAAAGGGTTTTCCGAAAAGACCAAAACGTGGAAGTTAAAGGCCGAAAATGTCCGTGATTTTGCGTTCGCAACTTCCCGGAAGTTCATTTGGGACATGCAGGCCGTTAAATTTGGTGCCAGGGACGTAATGGCCGTGTCCATGTACCCCAAGGAGGGCAATCCCCTTTGGGAGGAATTCTCTACCAAGGCAGTGGCGCATACCCTAAAGTCCTATTCGTCGCATACCTTTGATTATCCGTATCACAAGGCCATCTCCGTACACGCCAAAAATCAAGGGATGGAGTATCCCATGATCTGTTGGAACTATGGAAGGCCCAATGAAAAAGGAGAGATATCGGACCGTGTAAAATACGGGATGATCAGTGTGATCATCCATGAGGTAGGCCATAATTTTTTCCCCATGATCGTAAATTCCGATGAACGGCAGTGGGGCTGGATGGACGAGGGTATCAATACCTTTATGCAGTATATGGCGGAACAGGAATTCGGGGAAGCTTATCCCGAGGCGATCGCCCCCAATGAAAAATATCCTTCCAGAAGGGGTGCTCCCTCCCTAATAGTGCCCTACATGGCCGGGGACCAAAGTATTATAGCACCGATCATGTCCAATCCGGAAAATGTATACCAACTGGGCAACAATGCCTATGGCAAGCCTGCGACCGCCCTTAATATCCTTCGGGAGACGGTCATGGGCCGGGAATTGTTCGACCATGCCTTTAAGACCTATTCGCAACGGTGGATGTTCAAGCACCCGACCCCCGAAGATTTTTTCCGAACCATGGAAGATGCCTCGGCGGTAGACCTTGATTGGTTCTGGAGGGGATGGTTCTATACGACCGATTATGTGGATATAGGGGTAAAGGATGTCAAAAAATATTTTGTGAGCAACAGGCCCACAAAAAAGATGATGGAATATATGGCCGAAAGGAACGTCACCGAGGCGGACCTTCCCCCATTGGTATACCTTGCCGAGGAAGATAGTGAGGACGACGATAAAAGCCTAAAGGGAAAAATGCCTTCGGAGAACTCAAAGACCCTAAAAGAGTACATGATGGACAACCTAACGGAAGCCGAAAGAAGGGCCGTGAAGGAGCCAAAGTATTTTTATGAAATTACGTTCGACAAGCCAGGAGGACTTCCCATGCCCTTGATCGTGGAATATACCTATGCCGATGGCTCCACGGAAAATGTGACCTATCCCCCGGAAATATGGAGGAAGAGCGATGCCGAGGTAAAAAGGGTGGTCTCCTCCCAAAAGGAACTGGTGGGGATTACGGTAGATCCAAAAGCGGAGACGGCCGATGTGGACACTACCAACAATTCTTGGCCCAAGAAGGAACAACAGAGCGATTTTGATCGGTTTAAGGAAAGTACCAAAGGACAATAAAATCATCCTTTCCGTACGAAAGCCCCAATTGTATCCTTTACAATGGGGGCTTTCTGCATTAAAGGAGGCAGGAAATCCCCATAAATTGAAGGGGCGCTCGCCTCCCAAAATTTAAAATAAATTGGTCGGGCTTTTTTACCTCCCTACCAAACTTCTCATTATATTTGTGATATGTATGCGAATGTATTTTTATTCATAAGCGGGGGCGAGATATTTTTTATCCTCTTTATCGTGGTAATGGTATTTGGTGCCGATAAAATTCCCGATATAGCCAAAGGACTTGGAAAAGGGATGCGCCAACTTAAGGACGCCACCGAAGATATTAAACAGGAAATTTATAAATCTGCGGAAAAGCAGGGCATAGACACAAGTTTTACCAATGATATCAAAAAAGAGATAGACAAGGTAAAGGATGATGTGAGCGATGTCACTGGTTCCATCAAGAGAAAGTAACTTGTCAATGCTCGATAAAATATTGGAATGGGATAGGCAGCTATTTATCTTCCTGAACAGTCTTGGACTTGAGGATTATGACCTTTTCTGGTCCACCGTCACCAATATAACCACTTGGATTCCCCTTTTTATCTGTTTTTTTATTTTGATCGGTATCAAATTTCCCAAAAGGGAAACTTTGGTCATGACCTTATGCGTGCTTGCATTGGTGGTATTTGTTACTACCATTACGGGAATTACCAAGGAAATGGTGGCCCGCTTGCGGCCCAATAACAATGAGGAGATAAATACCCTTATCCGTATTCTGAGGAGCCCCACGGGCTACAGCTTTTTCTCCGGACATGCTTCAAGTTCCTTCTCGATCACCACGTTGGTCTATCTTTTTTTGAGGCAGAAGATAAATTGGGCATGGGTATTTTATATATGGCCCATACTCTTTGCTTTTAGTAGGATCTATATCGGGGTACATTACCCGGTGGATATTTTGGTCGGTGCCTTGGTGGGCATTCTTTCGGCACTTCTGTTCTATCGCCTCTACCAAAAATTTACAGTACCCTACTTAGGGTCAGCCCGTCCCTGATAGGCAATAAAACGGTTTCCACTCTAGGGTCTTCCTTTAGTTTCTTGTTGTATTCCATCAAAGTTTTGGTGGCCCTATCACTGTCCCCTACAGGTTCCAGTACCTTGCCCGACCAAAGAACGTTGTCCGACAATATGATACTGCCGGGCCTTGTCTTTTTAAGGGCACTTTCAAAATATGCGTAGTAACAGGTCTTTTCCGCATCAATGAATACCAGGTCGAATATCATGTCCAAAGTGGGGATTATTTGCAGGGCATCGCCTTCATGCCTTATGATCTGTGCCCCATGGGCACTTTTGGCAAAGTAACGTTGCTGTATATCCCTCAATTCTTCGTTTATATCTATTGTATGCAATTCTCCGCCCTTCTTGAGCCCTTCGGCCAAACAGATGGCCGAGTAACCTGTGTAGGTGCCTATTTCAAGGATGTGGGTAGGGGCCATCATCTTTGATAGGAGGCTCAATACCCTGCCCTGAAAATGGCCCGTGATCATTCTGGGCCGCAGCACCTTCAAATGGGTCTCCCGGGTAAGTTCCTCCAAGATCTTTGGTTCGGATTGGGAATGTTCGGCAATATAATTTTCCAATAAGGGCGATAAAAAATGCATGCGTTCGTTTTTGCGAAATTATGGAAATTTTGGTTATTTTAGGTCCGGGCGACAAACCTCCCCCTAAAATCTGACCCTAGAATGAAATTTTATTGCAGGCAGGCCAATTTGGACGACCTAACCACTTTGTTGGACTTTGAACAGGGCATTATTGCTGCCGAAAGGCCCTTCGATCCCACTTTAAAAGAGGATCCCATCAGTTACTATGACCTCAGGGCGTACATTCTCTCCGATGATGTTGAGGTGGCCGTTGTGGAGGAAAACGGCCGACTTATAGGATCGGGATATGCGCTTATCAAAGAGGCCAAACCATATCTGGACCATAAGACCTATGCCTATCTGGGGTTTATGTATACCCATCCCGAATATAGGGGAAGGGGCGTGAACCGATCGGTGGTCGACCATTTGCGAAAATGGGCCGGATCGAAGGGGGTCGGGGAAATCCGGCTGACGGTATACAACGAGAACCTCCCTGCCATTAGGGCCTATGAAAAAATAGGCTTTGAAAAACATATTTTGGAAATGCGCCTTAGGACGGAGCCCTCTAAAATGAAATAGCTTTGATGAAATTGTAAAGGTGTTTTTCTAAACTTCGGGCTTCCCACAAAATAGTTTAAACAGGTTCCCCTTGAAATTGTATTTTTGAAAAAAAAGAGCATGCAGTTTCAGAACACGGTGGAGTTTGCCCAAAAAATGGATTCGGAAGATGCCCTGAGGGCCTATAGGGAAGAATTCCATTTTCCAAGGGTAAACGGAAAAGAGGTCATCTATTTTACGGGAAACTCACTGGGGCTTCAGCCCAAACGTACCCAAACCTATATTGATGAGGTAATGGCCGATTGGAAGGAAATGGCCGTTGAAGGTCATTTTCATGCCGAAAAACCTTGGTGGGACTACCATGAGAGGCTGGCAGCCCCCATGGCTCGGGTAGTAGGTGCCAGAACGGCCGAAATCTGCGTGATGAATACCCTTACCGTCAACCTTCACCTGCTCATGGTCTCCTTTTACAGGCCTACCCAGCAACGTTATAAGATCCTCTGTGAGGAGAAGGCATTCCCCTCCGACCAATATATGTTGCAGAGTCAGGTGCGTTTTCACGGATTGGATGCCGATAAGGCCATTGTCGAGATCAAAAAGCGCAATGGGGAACATTTCTGGAGAACGGAAGATGTGTTGGACAAGATACGTGAGTTGGGCGATGAACTTGCCCTGGTACTGATAGGGGGCGTAAATTATTACAACGGCCAGGTATTTGATATGGGGGCCATCACCAAAGCGGGGAAGTCGGTGGGGGCCTATGTGGGCTGGGATCTGGCACATGCGGTCGGGAATGTGGACCTGCGGCTCCATGACTGGGAAGTGGATTTTGCGGCTTGGTGCAGTTACAAATATATGAACAGCGGACCTGGAAACGCATCCGGGATATTCGTGCACGAAAAACATTTGGGCAAAAAGGATATCCCTAGGTTCGAAGGCTGGTGGGGAACCAATAAGGACACCCGATTTCTGATGAAACCCGAGTTCGAGCCCATGCCCAATGCCGACGCTTGGCAGCTCAGCAATGCGCCCATTCTTTCGCTTGCCCCATATTTGGCCTCTTTGGAACTCTTTACCGAAGTGGGTATGGAGGCCCTGATGGCCAAAAGAGATCGGTTGGTTGCCTACCTGCAGTTTGTACTTCAAGAAGTGGATAAGGAGGTGGAAAGTTCCTTTGAGATCATCACCCCCGAGGAAAGGGGTAGCCAACTATCGGTGTTGTTACATGGGGAAGGCAGGTCGTTGTTCGATTATCTGATGAAAAATGGCGTGATAACCGATTGGCGGGAACCCAATGTGATAAGGTTGGCGGCCGCGCCCTTTTATTGTTCCTATGGGGACATGTACCGCTTTGGACAACTCTTAAAGGCCGGAATCCTTCGGAAATAAAAATAAACCCACCGCTATCAAATTATGAGATCACTTAGGCTTATCTTTTCCGATCCCCGTTATTTTGGCCCCGCATGGGCCTTTGCCAGCCTTAATATTCTTTTTGGCACTTGGGCGATCCATATCCCCTTGGTGCGGGAGGAACTGTCCTTGGACAAGGCCAGCTTGGGGCTTGCCATTTTCTTCCTCTCCCTGGGAAATTTCACTGTTATCCCGCTCGCCTCAAGGATCATAAACCATATAGGTGTGGGAAGGGCCACTTGGTACGGGATCTTATTGATCTGTGCAACGGCTATCCTGCCTTTCCTCGCCCCTGGATATTTTGTGCTTATGGGGGCACTTTTTGTATACGGGGCGGCCAATGGCTTTCTCGATATTTCCATGAACACTTTGGTGACCGAAATTGAAAAGGAGGACAGGGAACATTTTATGTCCGCCGCCCATGGTTTTTTTAGTTTGGGCGGGGTTTTGGCCGGTCTGGGCAGTTTTTTGATCGTTCGGTTGAACGATCCGTTGTTGCATATGTCCATGGCGATCGTTCTGGTGCTGGTGGTGAACCTACTATTTTTTAGGAAGTACGTTCAGGTAGTGGCGGCCCCGATCCAAAAGGAGCCGTTTCGGTTTGCGAACTTTAGGCCACTATTGCTTTTGGGATTGGTTTCCTTTGTGATCATGGGCAGTGAGGGGGCCATTGTGGACTGGAGCGGGATCTTTCTGCAAGAGGTCAGCTTGGCGCCCGAAGCCCTTTGGGGAACCGGTTTTCTGGCATTTTCCATTACGATGACCTTAGGTAGGTTTTTAGGGGATGGGATAAGTGCCAGGATAGGGTCCATTAAAATAGTGTCCCTTGGGGCGCTCCTCGCGATCATGGGCTATGTGCTGGTCCTTACTGCCCATACCTATATAGCCATCTTGGGATTCGGATTTGTGGGGCTCGGTTTTTCCGCCATCATCCCGGAACTTTTTCGGATAGGGGGGAATGTAAAGGGGGTTTCTTCCTCGCAAGGGGTCGCCTTTATTGCGGGAACCGGTATTTCCGGATTTCTTATGGGACCCGTGGTCCTTGGGTTTCTTGCGGAGCTCTCCAGTTTGCAGCTAAGCTTTATGACCCTCATGGGATGCTGCGTCCTGGTATACATTGCTACTTTTTTCCTCAAAAAATAGGGGGCGATCTTTTGGTAGCAAGCAGGTCCCGTTATTTTAGATCCACTTCAATACCGCTAAAGAACAGTTTAAAGTTGCCTACGTCATTTTTATGAACGGTCGCTATCTTTAGGCCACCCTTGTCCACATAGTCCTCCCATGTGGTGGACATGGAAATCTCTGGGGAATTTCCTTTTCTATAGGCCCATTCCTTTAACAGGTAATCATCGCCAAAATAAAGATCGTAGGCGTCCCCAGGGGTATAACCACCTTCGTTGCCATATACAATGGTGAGTTTCTGCATGGTCTTTTTGCCCACGGGCGCTTCGGCTTCAAAACTGTGCTTCCAGGTAATGTTGTCCTTGTCCCAGACTAGGTTAAAGGGGGCCAATAACCAGTACTTGTCGTTAATGAACCCTCCGTTCGTTTTTTGGGCGGTACTGTCCATATTGCCCCTGTTATAGGTAAGGGTATCATTCCCACCGATAGCGGTGATGGTATTTGCATGGGTGTTCCATATCCAGCTCCTTTCAAAATGTGTGGTGTCCCTGTCCACGTTAAAGGTAAATTTTAGTTCTTGGACATTCTTCCACGCCTCAAATCCATGGGCGTTGGCCACTTTTTCCAAAATAGTGGTTTCTTTTTCGGGCAGGGGCGTCTCTTTTTTGGTTTCCGTCTTACAGCCGACTAGCAATAAAAAGGTAAACGCAACTATTGGGATATTGGTTTTCATGGTTTTTAGCTTTTATCAAATATAAATCCTTTTAGGAATATATTGTAAAAAACGATAGGTTTGTTGGGAAGGGAAATCCCAATAAATTGATTAATTTTGAAGTGAATAAAGAAACTATAGGATGAGCTCAAAAAAAGGTAAGATACAAGAGGCCATAGAAGAGAAATTATTGAACGAACGCAAAGTGTTCCTATGGGGCACGGTAAACGATAGTTCCGCAAAACACGTAATAGATAGATTGCTGTATTTGGACCTACAGAACCATAAGGAAATACAGTTGGTCATCAACAGTCCCGGTGGTTATGTAACCTCCGGATTTGCCATTTACGATACCATTAAGTCTTTAAAAAGCCCCGTTTCCACGGTCTGTTCCGGTCTGGCGGCATCCATGGGTTCCATTTTATTGTCCGTGGGCGAAAAGGGAAGAAGGTTCATACAGCCCCATGCCCAGGTAATGATACACCAGCCCAGTGGTGGTGCAAGGGGACAGGCATCCAATATTGAGATACAGGCCAAGGAGATCATAAAGACCAGGGAACTGAGCGCACGCCTTTTGGCAGAAAATTGCGGACAGGATTTTGATAGGGTCATGAAGGATTTCGACCGGGATTATTGGATGAACGCCCAAGAGTCCATTAGTTATGGAATCGTGGATGGAATCGTGGAATAAAAAAAGTTTAAATCACTTCAATAAGGGAAAAGTCCTTCGCAATTTTTTGTGAAGGACTTTTTATATATGGACGCCGAAGCGGAATAACGGGGTTATATACGGCAGCGGTTCCCATGGCGGACGTATTCCAAAAGTTAAAAAAAATACAATTGCCACGGAAACGGACCTTGCCTTCCCAGCTGACCTATCGCGGTAAATGGATCCGGGTTTCCTGCTGTTGTAAAGGGACTTGTAAACCCTGAAAACAGGATTCGCACCTTCCTTAGGAGGCTGTTTCCACCTGCAAATAAAATTCAAATAGTGGGGGCCATCGGTACCATCTCTGTATATTTTAGTATTTTTACCTCTTAATATAATTTCCCCTTCGGGTGGCCATGGCAAAAAATCCTAAAAACATTGCAATAGTCGGTTCTGGACTGGTAGGTTCCTTATTGGCGATATACTTAAGGAAAATGGGACATACCATATCCGTATTCGATCGAAGGCCCGATATCAGAAAGGTGGAATTCTCGGGCAGATCCATCAATTTGGCCATGAGCAACAGGGGCTGGAAAAGCCTAAGGGCCGTTGGGATAGAGGAGGAAATCAAAAAAATTGCCATTCCGTTGGACAAACGTGCGATGCATGTAGTTGGCAAACCACAATATTTCCAGAAATACGGTAAGGAAGGCGAGGCCATTTGGTCCATCTCACGAGGTGTGCTGAACAGGCGTATGATCGACCTTGCCGAAGCGGAAGGGGTCACTTTTAGATTTGGCGAAAAAGTGTGGGATGTGGACCTACAGACGGCACGTTTGTTTACCGGTGAAACCGAAAAAGGGGAATGGAAGGAATACGATTATGACATAGTTTTTGGTTGTGACGGGGCCTTTTCAAGGGTGCGGCATAAAATGCAACGGACCAGTAGGTTCGATTATTCCCAAGAATTCATCAATGTAGGCTATAAGGAACTTACCATTCCGGCCAATGCCGACGGTACCCACAAATTGGACAAAAATTCCTTTCATATATGGCCCAGGGGCAAATTTATGTTCATTGCAATGCCCAATTTGGACGGTAGTTTTACAAGTACCCTTTTTCTTCCGTTCGAGGGGGAAGTTTCTTTTGAGAACATTACGACCAAAGAAGGGGCAAAGCACTTTTTTGCCACTTATTTTCCGACGGTGATGGGCGATATCGAAAACCTGAGCCACGACTTTTTTGCCAATCCCACCAGTGCCATGGTGACCACCAAATGTTATCCGTGGATAAGTTCGGATAAAGTGGTCCTGGTGGGCGATTCGGCACATGCCATAGTTCCGTTCTACGGGCAGGGAATGAATGCGGGTTTTGAGGATATACAGATGCTCTGCGGACTTTTGCGGGATAGTGGGGACGACTGGACCCAAGCTTTGATGACCTATCAGCAGGAACGGAAACCGAATGCCGATGCCATCGCCGAACTGAGCTATAGGAACTTTGTGGAAATGAGCAGTAAGACCGCCGATCCCAATTTTTTATTGCAGAAAAAAATAGAACAGCGATTTGCCGAAAAATACCCTGAAAAATGGATTCCTACCTACTCTAGGGTCACTTTTTCGGATGCGTCCTATACCGAGGCACTGGCCATGGGCGATGCGCAGGAAGAAATCATGCGACAGATCATGGAAATTCCAAATATTGGAGACATATGGGACAGTGCGGAAGTGGAAGGGCTAATATTGGAACGTCTACAGCAAACTTCCGGAAACAAAAAAGCCACCCCTTCATAAAAAGGGTGGCTTTGGTGTGAATATCGATACCTTATAATTTGGCGAACAGGGCATTCATTTTTTCCTGTTCTTCTTCGGCCAAGATGGGGTCTACCAGTATACGGCCACTGTGCTCATCGGTAATTATTTTTTTACGGCTGGCTATTTCAACCTGTATCTGTGGTGGGATGGTAAAAAAGGAACCCCCGGAAGCGCCACGCTCAATGGCTACAACGGCCAGACCGTTCTTAACATTGTTCCTGATACGCTTGTAGGCTTGGACCAATCGTTCTTCTATCTGCTCCTCGTATTCCGCCGATTTTTTTATCAAGGCCTTTTCTTCCTTTTCGGTTTCTGCAAGAATGGCATCCAGCTCACTTTTCTTGTGCTTTAGATGGGCATCCCTTTCGGCCAATCGTTCCTTGGTCTGGGCAATGACCTCTTTTTTCTGCTCTATCTGCGCCTTGAATTCCTTGATGTTCTTCTCGGCCAACTGTATTTCCAGTTCTTGGAACTCTACTTCTTTGGTCAGGGAGTTGAATTCCCTGCTGTTCCGCACGTTCTTTTGTTGCTCGGTATATTTTTTTACCAAAACCTTGGAGTCATCGATCAGGTTCTTTTTGGCGGTGATCTCGAAATTAATGGTCTCCAGATCGGTCTTTAACTTGTCCACTCTTGTCTTAAGGCCCAATACCTCATCTTCCAGGTCCTCCACTTCCAAGGGTAGTTCCCCACGTACATTGCGTATTTCGTCAACCCTGGAATCAATCAATTGCAAATCGTATAACGCCCTTAATTTGTCTTCTGCCGTTGCTTCTGTTTTTGTTGCCATATATCTTTAAAAATACTTGATGGGATTTGTTATGCTCTCCGCTAAAGAGACTGCAAAATTAGGAATTTTTTTCGTAAGATGGTCAACTATTAAATTTTTTGTAAACTGCTCAGTTTCATAATGTCCTATGTCGGCAATGACCAGCTTGTTTTCGGCCTCGTAGAATTGGTGGTACTTGATATCGGAGGTTATGAACATATCGGCATTCGCCATTTTGGCCGCTCCGATCGCAAAGGCACCGCTTCCTCCCAACACGGCTATCCTTTTGATCTTTTTTTTCGGGAGCTCCGTGTGGCGGATCATGGAAACGTTCATCCGTTCTTTTAACAGTTGCATAAAGGCGAACGCTTCCATAGGGCCTTCCAGTTCGCCCACCATGCCCATCCCAATATCTTGGTTGGAATTTTCCAACGTCTGGATCTCGTAGGCGACCTCTTCGTAAGGGTGCTGTTCAAATAGGGAGGAAAGTACCTGTTTTTCCTTATTTTTTGGATATATCACACCAATTTGCACCTCCTCCTCATAATGCACCGAGCCAATAGCGCCCTTGGTGGGATGGGCGCCTGGTTTGGCCAAATAGCTTCCCGTTCCGTTTACCGAAAAACTGCAATTGGCATATTTGCCGATATTTCCCGCTCCCGCAGCAAAGAGGGCCTCCTTAAGGGCCCCTGCTTCCGCAACGGGAACATAGGTGGTCAATTTTTTGATAGTGCCCTTTTGGGGAATCAGGATTTTTGGATGGAGTATGCCCAGCACTTCACAGATTTTTGCATTCACTCCCGTATTCATATTGTCCAGGGCGGTATGCATGCTGTAGAGGGCGATGTTATTTTGGATACATTTCAGTACCACCCTTTCAACATAGTTCCGGCCCGTAATTTTTGTCAGCCCTTTAAAAATGATGGGATGGAAGCTAACGATCAGGTTCCTGTTTTTATCGATGGCTTCGTCCACCACGTTTTCCAAGGTGTCCAAGCTTACCAAGATCCCGGACACCCTCATTTGGGGATCGCCCAACAAAAGCCCCACATTGTCAAAATCCTCGGCATAGTCCAAAGGTGCCAATTCCTCCAATATTTCGGTAATCTGCTTTACGATCATTTTGTAATTTTATGGGTTCCCCAAAGATAAAATTTATATTTTCGTTCCGATGGAGCTATTGGGAAAAATTGGTCTACCCTTATCATGGATATACGGAGCAGTGGTGAAGCTGCGAAATTTTCTGTTCGATATCGGTTTCTTTAAATCGGTCGCCTTTAAGACCACCACGGTATGTATCGGCAACCTTAGTGTAGGGGGCACGGGAAAGACGCCCATGACCGAATTTATACTGGAGCACTACCAAGGCCAGCGCAAATTGGCCGTCCTCAGCAGGGGATACGGAAGAAAGTCGACCGGAACCGTAAGGGCCGTGCCGGAGATAAAAGTGGAGGACCTGGGCGATGAACCTTATCAGATATACACCAAATTCCCCGATGTGACCGTGGTGGTGGATGCCGATAGACGGAAGGGGATACGCTGGTTGGAAAACGAGGTAGGGCCCGATATGATCCTTTTGGACGACGCATTCCAGCACCGGAAGGTACTGCCAACATTTTCCATTTTGCTGACATCCTTCGGAAATCCCTATACCGACGACCTATACTTGCCAAGCGGCAGGCTGAGGGACGATAGGGAGCAGGCCAAGAGGGCCCATATCATTATAGTGACCAAGTGCCCGTTGGATTTGGATGCGGGGGCACGCGCTGCCATTGTGGGCAAATTGAGACCGGAGGCCCAACAGCAGGTACTGTTCAGCGGACTGGAGTATGATCTCCAACTGAAGGGAACCGACACTACCAAAACGTTACATGATCTTTCCGGAAGCAGCATACGTCTGGTTACAGGAATAGCCGATCCAGGCCCCTTGGTGGATCATCTAGGGAAGCAAGGGATTTCCTTTGAACATTTGCGTTATGCGGACCATCATTTTTTTACACAAAGGGAATTGGACGCCATAAATGCCAAGGGTGGTCCGGTACTTACTACGGAAAAGGATTATATGCGGCTTAAGGGCAAGGTAGGGGGGCTTTATTACATTGGTGTTCGCCACAAATTTCTGGGGGACGGCAAAGAACGATTGATCACTGCACTGGATGCTTTATAGGGAAGTGCCGTTCACTTTTGGGGCAAAAATGTTCTCCCCGATCTTCTGATAGAATATTTCCGGTTTAAAGGGTTTGGTCACCACGTCGTTACAGCCTGCCGCATAGAAACTTTCCAAACTATCGTCCAAGGAAATGGCCGTAAGCGCAATAATGGGAATGATCTTATCGAACTTCCTGATCTGTATGGTCGCTTCCTCCCCGCTGATCCCCGGCATATGGATGTCCATCAGGACGGCATCGTATTTATTGGCCTGCACCATTTTGATGGCCTCCGTGCCATTACTGGCGATATCGCAGCTTATCTCTTTTTTGGTCAACATTTTTTTGGTGATCACCTGGTTGATCTTGTTGTCCTCCACTATCAAGATATGTAGGCCCGCCAGATTGTAATCCTTCTCCACGATCTCTATGGTCGGGTCGCTAAGGTCATTGTCCCGTTTGCTTTTCAATTGCAGTTCAAAATAGAAAGAGCTTCCCTTTCCAAGTTCACTTTTTAGTTTGATCTTACTCCCAAATAGTCCCAAAAGACTTTTTACAATGGTAAGTCCAAGGCCCGTGCCGCCGTATTCCCTGTTGATCTGTATGGAACCCTGTTCAAAACTGTCGAATATGTGTTCCTGTTTGTCCTCGGAAATTCCAATGCCCGTATCCTTTACCTCAAAGTAAATGGTAACATCGTCATCCTTCTGCTCCTTTAAGCGTGCAATGACCGTAACATCCCCCTTTTTGGTAAATTTAAGGGCGTTCCCCACGAGGTTGATGAAAATCTGGGAAAGTTTTAAAGGGTCGCTCAACAACTGCTGCGGAATGTCGTTGTCGTACTCCAGGGAGATGATGGTCTTATTGGCCTTGGCGCTCTGTTGCAGGGAGTTAATTACCTCGGTAAGCACTTTTTTAAGATTGAAACGTATGTTCAACGGTTCCAGTTTGTCGGCATCTATCTTGTTGATCTGTAGAATGTCATTGATAAAGTTCAATAGATAATCACCTGAGAATTTCAAGGCCTTTAAATGTTCCTTTTGTTGTTCGCTGGGGTTTTCCTCCAATAACAAATGGGTAAGCCCGGTGACCGCGTACAGGGGCGTTCGGAGTTCGTGGCTTACCGTTGAAAGAAAATTGGTCTTGGCCTCCATGGCCTTTACGGCAGCATCCCTAGCGGATTGTAGTTCCCTATTTTTAGTATGTAGCAGGTCATTGGTCTTTAACTTGATCTGATTGTTCCTGTAGAGCGATACCGCCAAGAGCGAGATAATGGTAAGAAAGGCAGAGGTAAGGATTGCGGTAATCTCGGATCGGTTGGCCGATTCGCTGAGATCGTTAATACGTTCGTCCTGTCGTTTGATCTCGTTCATCAAAAAGTCGGACTGGATCCTATCGGCCGTTTTTGCTTCGGTCTTAAGTTTTTCGATGGTAAAGAGCGAGTCCTTTATCCTCAAAAGATTGCGCAAATGGATCTGGGACAGCTCATATTTTTCCAATTTTTCATAAAGGGTCCCCAATAGTTCATTGGCCTCCACGATTTCCTTGTTAAAATGGTTGGCCTTGGCAATGGGCAGGGCATGGTTGATATCCTCCACCGCTTCCTTGAGACTGTCGATCTGTATATGCAGGCGCGCCAATCCCATATAGGCCTGGGTAGTGAGGTATTCCTTCTCGTAGATGTCGCTATTTACGATGAGGGCATTAAAATTTTTGGTGGCACTGTCATATTTCTCAATGTTCAAATAGATATTGCCTTCCAGTAGGGCGATCAGGTTCAATAAGTGCCTGTCGTTATTGAGTTTTTGCGCCTCTTTTAGCATGTAGATCGCTTGAAAGTTTTTGCCATCCCTGAACAAAAGGATCGCTTCAAGATATTTATGGGTGGCCTGCCCATATGGGTAGGAAATATCCTTGAGAAGTACGCCCGCCCTGTCCCAATAGAAGACGGTGTTGTCTTCCCTTCCCATTTGAAGGTACAGTATCGCTACCTCGTGGTAGCAGTCCACCAAAGATTTTGTATTCCCTTTCTCCTCCGCTAGTTCTGCCGCCTGGCTAAGTGCCTCCAGTGCAAGATCCAGTTTGTTTTCATTTTTAAAGCGCAGTGCCTCGGAGAAATAGGTATCCATCTCCTTCCCTGGCAGCTGTTCCTCCTGGGCGGTCGCGCTTTGAAAAAGTGACAGAACTGTCAAAATTAAGAGCGGTAGGATGTTTCTTTTATTTGTCCCTATAAATCTCAAAGGTATTTTTTCTTGATCAGGAAATTAATTAAGTCGATTATTCTACTGCTGTAACCGGTCTCGTTATCGTACCATCCTATTATTTTGACCATTTTGCCAATTACCGAAGTCATCTGGGAATCAAACGTACAAGAATAGGAACTATTGTTTATATCGATGGAAACTATAGGGTCTTCGGTATAAAAAAGGATGTTTTTTAGGCTATTCCCCGATACTTCTTTAAAAGTATCGTTTATTTCTTGAATGGAGGTCTCTTTTTTAACGTTAAAAGTAATATCGGTCAGCGAGCCATTGGCCACCGGTACACGAATGCCACAGCCCCCGATAACATTGGCCAGTTCTGGAAAGATAGTGGTAAGTGCCTTTGCGGCACCGGTAGTGGTAGGGATGATGGATTGTGAGGCTGCCCGTGCCCTACGAAGATCTCGATGGGGTTGGTCGTGCAGGCTCTGGTCGGAAGTATAGGAGTGTACCGTTGTGATATACGCCTGCTCCACGCCACAGAGATCATGGATCACCTTGATCATGGGTGCGGCATTATTGGTGGTACAGGAGGCATTGGAAACGATATGGTCTTCCGGTCCCAAAATTTCCTCATTGATGCCAAAGACGACCATTTTAACCGAATCTTCCAATGCGGGTACCGAAAGGATCACTTTTTTTGCCCCGTTGTTTAAGTGATGTTGCAGCTGCTTTTCCGACTTGAACTTCCCACTTGCCTCGATTACGAGGTCGACCTTATGCGCTGCCCAGTCGATCTGTTCCGGACTGTTATGGTTTAGCACGGCAATACTGCGCCCGTTTATGGTAATGGTGTTTTCGCCATGGCCGATTTCCTTGCTACTGACCCCATGAATGCTATCGTATTTTAACAGATGGGCCAAGGTCTTTGCGTCCGCCAGATCGTTTACGGCCACCAATCGCAAATGGGGCTGGTCCAATAACAGTCTACAGACGGTTCTCCCTATGCGGCCGAAGCCATTGATACCAATATTAATTTTGTCCATTGGAAAAAAAATCCCGACAAAGCGGGATATGGTTTTTGTGGTTATCCCTTTAGGGGGTGCAATACGAGTGCCATTGTGACCATCTACATTGGTGGGTGGTCGGGCCGGATGGGGTTCCTTATCTAGGATATATGTTTGTGCGCCTTGTAGGAAGAGCGTACCAAGGCACCACTTTCAACATGTCTAAAGCCCATTTTAAGGCCTATTTCCTCATATTTCTTGAACTGTTCGGGAAGTATGAACTCTTTGACCGGTAAATGTTTTTTGGATGGCTGGAGGTATTGCCCAATGGTAACCACGTCCACTTTTGCGTTCCGAAGGTCCTGCATGGTCTGCAGTACTTCTTCTTCCTGTTCCCCGAGGCCCAACATGATTCCCGATTTGGTCCTATTGGCACCATGCTCCTTAAGGTACCGGAGTACGTCCAGGCTCCTTTCGTATTTAGCTTGGATCCGTACCTCCCTGGTAAGTCGTTTAACGGTCTCCATGTTATGGGAGATAACCTCCGGGGCCACTTGCAACAAACGGTCCAAATGGGTTTCGATTCCCTGAAAGTCGGGAATAAGGGTTTCCAATGTAGTGTGGGGGTTCATCCTTCGGATGGCCTTTACCGTTTCTGCCCAAATGATGGATCCCATGTCCTTAATATCGTCCCTGTCCACGGAAGTTATGACCGCATGTTTGATTCCCATTATCTTAATGGAGCGTGCTACTTTCTCGGGCTCTTCCCAATCCAACGCTTCCGGCCTGCCGGTTTTCACCCCGCAGAAGCCACAGGAACGGGTACAGATATTTCCCAAGATCATAAAAGTGGCCGTTCCTTCGCCCCAACATTCCCCCATGTTCGGACAGCTCCCGGAGGTGCAGATGGTATGTAGATTGTATTTGTCCACCAAGCCGCGCAACTGGGTATATTTCTGGCCGGTAGGGAGTTTTACCCTTAGCCATTTGGGTTTTCCCTTAGGGGGGGATACATGTTCAATGGTTTCAGTACTCATGCCTTATTTTTCTACAAATATACAAAATGGGTTGGGGAAAACTGGTTTTGGAACTATGGCAAATCGTTTAATTTTGGCAAGCACGTGCCAAAGTGGCCCGATGGTGGTTCGGGGAGGGCGGGGCGAATGCGGGGAATCTTATTTTTTGTTCCGTATTACCTCCGCCAGTAGCTTTTTGGCGCGCAATAGCTTTACTTTTACATTGTTTATCGGTTCGTCCAGTTCAGTGGCGATATCGGCATAGCTGAGTTCGTTAAAATAGCGCAGATTGATCACTTTTTGATAAGCGGGCTTCAGTTTTTTAATATAGTCCAACAGGCTGGCGAGGTTCTGTTCCGTTATGAGCCGGTCCTCTGCCGAAGGGGCATCGTCCAGCACCTTTTTAATGGCATCGTTGTTGCTTTCCCTGGAACTGTCCACTATATTCCGTTTCCTTTTTCGGATGAGGTCCACATGTAGGTTTTTTGAAATGGCGATCAGCCACGTTTTGAACCCGTATTCCTCGTCAAAGGTGTCTATCTTGTCGAAGGCTTTGGAAAACGTCTGTATGGTAATGTCCTCGGCGTCGTTTTCGTTCTTGGTACGGACCAGCTGAAATCCGTATACATCGTTCCAAAAAGTATCCACCAAATTACTGAATGCCATTTGGTTTCCCAGTTTGGCTTTTTCAATGGTCGCCTTAAGAGTGTCTTTAGTTTTGTCCACGCACAGTTTTGAAAAGGTTCGGCCAGTATTGGCTACTGGGCCTCTTGCATCCCATCCTTGCGGCAATCCTGTTCTTCGGGGAGCTTGCCACAAAATCCACATGCTTCGCCGCTCTGGTTCAAGAAGGGACTTTGGCTAGCGCAGGTGCCCGCAAACTTACCGTCCTTCTTCGACCATATTTTTATGGCAATACCAGCAAATCCAAGGGCTAGAAGGCCAATGGTCAGTAAAAGCAATTTCATATCGATAGTTTTCACAAAGATATGAAATTCCTTGCTCGCGGAAGAAATTTTGGGATACTTTTAGAAGGGTCGGGACCCTTAGTACGCTATGTTTGCAACAATATTTTGAACGGTGGGACTGTTATTTCCGCCTTTTCGTTCTATGGTGATATAACCAATTGCATTTTCGGCATAGGGAAGTGCCAATAGTTGGTCCTTATCGTTGATGTCCTTGATCACGCCCAAGTTGACCATTTGACCGTTTACTTCCGCCCACATTTGGAAGCATTTATCCTCAGGTAACTGGGGGAGGTTACGAACATTGATATAGGAGAGTTTTTTTACCGGATTTATATAGGCTACCGCCTTTAGGTCCCGCGCTTTTTGGTTTCCCTTGACCACATATTTTTTTGTCTGTGGATTGTTCAGCACGATAAACTGGTTCCGGACATCTTCCAGTTGGTTCCTCATATCGGCCTCCAAGGATTTTATCTTATTGGAAACAATGGTGTTCTCCTCCTGTAGATCCCTGTTCTGGTTCCAAAAGAAATAGGAGGAACCGGCAAAGACAGTAGTTACGATACTTGCGGCGACCGCATATCGGGTAAATCTCCTTCTGATGGAATTTTGGGCCTTTATTTTACCCAAAATCTGGTCCTTTAGGCCTTCCGGGGCCTTAACGGAATACATCTTTGCAAAGACTTCAAGGTTTTCCTGAAGTTCTATATAGGTCTTTCTTACCTCGGGATATAAAGCGATGTATTGTTCCACCTGTAAGCTTTCTTCCTTGGTGGTATTGTCCAAAAGGTAGTTTTCCAACAGATCGGATTCCAGAAAATTTTTAATTTTATCGTTCATAATAGTGTACTTAGTAAAATCAACAATAGAGAGGGGTCGTAAATTTTTCTCAGTTCCCGTAGCCCGATCTTTAATCTGGATTTAATGGTTCCCAATGGAATGTCCAGTTCTTCGCTGGCTTCCTGTTGTGTCATACCCTGAAAAAAGAGGGCGTCCAACACAACTTGGTACTTTGGTTCCAATCTGTCAAGATTTTCCCGGACGTCCATTAGCTCTGGTCTTGTGCTATCTACGCCTAAATTATATACGTCGGAAACGTCCATTTGGATTTCCCTGTCCGATTTTGTGTTTACGCTCCGTAATTTATCAATGGCGGTATTTCTCGTAATACGGAAAAGCCATGTAAATAACTTTGCCTTGGAGGGATCGTAGGAATCTGATTTCTTCCAGATTTTCACAAAACTTTCCTGTAGGATATCCTGGGCCAGTTCCTCGTTGCGCACAACCTTGTTCGCAACTCCGTACAACGTATCCCCATAGTGTTCGTAGAGCAGGGAGATGGCCTTTTCATTTCGCTCCTGGAGTAGCTCCACGATATGCTTTTCAAGAAGTACGCTCATATACCGTATTTGCGTTTTTTTAGAGAATTTTAACGATGCACGTCATCCAAATGGTTTCTGTGTCCGTATATATCAAAATGCTAAGTTATAAAATTGGGCGTTAAACAAAATTTTATCATTGGTTTTTAATAACATAAATGTACAACTGGTAATTGTACATTTTATTTTGGTTAGTTTGGTTTGGTTTAACCCCCGTGGAGCTTTCCACGGGGGTTATTTTATGATATTCACCTCTGGTACTATCGCAATGTTGAACCTATCAAGTACTGTTTTTCCTATGGTATCGGCCAAGTCCAATAGCTCCCTTCCGGTAGCGTTTCCGTAATTGACCAGCACAAGTGCTTGGTCCTTATGTATACCTGCATCCCCATAACGTTTCCCCTTAAATCCACATTGTTCGATCAGCCAGCCCGCAGGGATTTTATATTCGTTCTCGGACATTATATAGTGGGGGGCCTTTGGATGTTTCTCCATAAAGGAAAGGAAATCCTTTCTGTCAATAATTGGGTTTTTAAAGAAACTGCCACTGTTGCCCAATACGTTTGGATCGGGCAATTTCCTGTTGCGGATGGAAATGACCGCTTTGGACACATCCGAGATGGTGGGTTCTTTTATATTGTTGCGCTCCAATTCGGAGAGAATATCTCCGTATTCGGTATGCAGCCGGTGATGTTTCTTGGTGAGCTTGAAGGTGACCGATACGATGATGTATTTCCCTTTTCCCTCATGTTTAAAAATAGAATCGCGGTATCCGAACCTACAGTCCTCCCTTGAAAAATGGATCGTTCGTAATGTGTCCACCTCCACCGCTGTACAAGATTCGAAACGGTCCTTCAGTTCCACACCGTAGGCTCCGATGTTCTGTACCGGTGCAGTTCCCGTTTTACCCGGAATAAGGGAAAGGTTCTCCAATCCCCCATACCCTTGTGCCAATGTCCAAAGAACAAGTTCGTGCCAGTTTTCCCCTGCCATTACCTGTAGGGACACATGGTTTTCGTCCTCATGTACCACTTGTTTGCCCTTGATGTTGATATATACCACTAGGGCATCCAGGTCGTTGGTCAACAGCATATTGCTCCCCCCGCTAAGCACCACCATGTTGTGGTGCACCCCCATTTGGAGTACATCCCGTAATTCCCCAATGGAACCGATCTCACAAAAGAAACGCGCCTTTACATCGATACCAAAGGTATTGTACCGTTTTAGGGATATATGTTCCTGTACCCTCATGAAACCTGATAGACCGAAAGGGCCAGCTTTAAGATATGCACGGCCTTTACCAGGCTTTCCCTGTCCAGAACGTACGCAATCCTTATCTGGTTTTTTCCCAGCCCTTCCGTGGCGTAGAAACCTGCTGCCGGGGCGACCATTACCGTTTCGCCGTTGTGCTGGAAAGATTCCAGCAACCATTGGGCAAAATGGTCGGCATTCGAGATGGGCAGTTCCACAATGCAGTAGAAAGCACCTTGGGGCTTGGCCACTTTTACCCCCCTGATCTTTTCCAGTTCGGAGATAAGGATGTCCCTTCTGGAAACGTACTCCGTTATCACATCGTCAAAATAGGCCTGAGGTGTCTCCAGGGCAGCTTCCGAGGCAATTTGCGCATAGGTGGGGGGAGATAGTCTGGCCTGTGCAAATTTAAGGGCGGTCTTGATCACTTCCTTATTTTTGGAGACGAGACAACCTATCCGGGCCCCGCACATACTGTACCGTTTGGAAACGGAATCCACCATAATGGCATGGTCCCGCAGTCCTTCCACTTCCAGCACGGAAAAATGTTTTTTGCCTTCATAGGTAAATTCGCGGTATACCTCATCGGCCACCAAAAAAATATCGTGTTTTTTGGCGATCTCGGCCAATTTAAGAACTTCCTCACCGCTGTATAAATAACCTGTGGGGTTGCCAGGGTTGCAGATAAGGATGGCCCGAGTGTTCGGCCCGATCAATTTTTCCAGGTCGGCAATGGGGGGAAGTGCAAAATTATCCTCAAATTTAGATGCCACCGGAACCACTTTTACGCCAGCGGCGGTGGCGAAACCATTGTAGTTGGCATAGAAGGGTTCGGGTATAATGATCTCCCCTTCCGAATCGGCTATGGTACCCATCACAAAGGCCAAGGCTTCCGATCCCCCAGTGGTAATAATGATGTCGTCGGCCTTTATGTCGATATTGTGCCGTTTGTAGTAAGCGGCCAATTTTTCGCGATATTCTTCGGAACCTTCCGTCCTGCTGTAGGCCAGTACCTCCAAGGTATTGTTGCGTACCGCATCCAAAGCTACTTTTGGGGTCTTGATATCGGGCTGTCCTATGTTGAGGTGTATGACCCCGATTCCACGCTTCTTTGCATCCTCTGCATAGGGTACCAATTTTCTGATGGGCGACTCGGGCATGGACATTCCCTTTTTGGATATGGAAGGCATATAAAAATTTTTCCGCAAAAATGGCAAATCCATCGCTACCAAACAATAAGATTGTGCTTAATTTAATTTTGGGACGTTTTTTTAAAGCGAAGTACCCTTTGTTGCCATAAATTTTGGTCCATGAACATTAAAGCCTGATTCCAAGGAGATTGACCGATCGTTAATATGTTAATATATTAGGTAGTTAAGTGGAGAATTCTTAATTTAATATTGCTATTCTTCCAAATTACCAAAAAAATGGCTCGGTTCTTTAAACATATCCCGATTCTATTGCTTTTTTTTCCAGTGTTCTCCCTTTCACAGGGATTTGGACTGGATAAAGGTGCAAAGTTTCAGAAGGTTCCATTTCAATTGGTGAACAACCTGATAGTACTTCCCGTGGAAGTAAATGGGGCGCAGTTGTCATTTATCCTCGATTCCGGGGTTGGTACGCCGATCCTGTTCAACCTGAGCGGACAGGACTCCGTTCAGATCAATAATGTACGTGAAGTCACCCTTAGAGGGCTGGGGGAGGGGGCTCCCATCAAGGCGCTTGGCTCTACCAATAACCTTCTTCGGATAGGTCGTGCAAAGAACCCAGGCCAGAGCCTGTACGTTATTATGGACAAGGACCTTAACTTTTCCCCCAGCCTGGGGGTAACCATTCACGGGATCATGGGATATGAGCTCTTTAGGGATTTTGTGGTGGACATCAACTATGCCACTAAGGTGATCAAGTTGTACGACCCCCAGCATTATTCGAAAAAATATATGCGACGGTCGGAAATTTTACCGTTGGAAATAGAGAACAGAAGGGCGTTTGTGGACGGGGAAGTACTGCTGAACGGGAAATCTCCCATTTCTGTAAGGCTATTGGTAGATACTGGCAGTTCGGATGCCATCTGGCTGTTTCCCAATGCAGCGAAAGGACTGGAGGTGCCCAAAAAGAATTATGACGACTTTCTCGGCAAGGGGCTGAACGGAAACATTTTTGGTAAAAGGACCATGGTGGAAAATTTTAGATGGGGCAGCCATTCCCTAAAGGACCCCAAGGCGGCATTCCCCGATATGCAATCTTTTGACAGTGTTAGGATCAAAAGGTCCCCGGAAAGGAACGGAAGTGTGGGCGGTGATATCCTTAAACGTTTCAACATCGTTTTCAATTATTCCAAAAATGAAATGGCCATCACAAAAAACAGGCATTTTAACGACCCCTTTCAATATAATTTGAGCGGTGTGGAACTCATACACGCAGGTACCCGGTTAATCGCCGATCGACTAACGGACCAAAAGCCCTCCTTGGATGAAGCTGAGGGAAAATCGTTCGGGAACGTACAATTGTTGATGGATGGTGGCACTAGGTTGAGCTTGGTCCCCGAGATTGTCGTATCGTCCATTAGGGCCGGGAGTCCCGCCGCAGAGGCTGGATTGATGGAAGGAGATCTTATTCTTGCCATCAATGGAAAAAGTGTACACCGTTACAAGTTACAGGAAGTACTGGAGATGATCAATGAAGGGGAAGGGAAACGTATCAAGGTCGTGATCGAAAGAGCCAATAAGGACCTGCTTTTTTCCTTTGTGTTGAAAGAACTCTTTAAACCCCATTAAGATATCTTATTTCCCCATGCCAGGCATTGCGGTTGATCGGGTTTTTCCTGAACACCTTGGGGCCGTTCTGGCTCGGTCCAATAAAAAGGGGCCAGTAATTTACTGGCCCCTTGCTTTATCGGTACTACAGGTCTAACCAACCCGTAGAATGTTACTATTTTTGAACCTGTCCGCCTTTGACCTCTCCCTTGATCTTTAGGACCGTGGTAGGTACGTCGGCATTGGAAATAACGGTGATGGCCTTCCTTATCGGCCCCACCCTGTTGGTATCATATTTTACCTGGATCTCCCCTTTGGCTCCCGGCAAAATGGGACCGTCCGGTTTCTTTGGGATCGTACATCCGCAACTTGAACTGACTTTGCTGATGATCAAAGGGGCGTCGCCGGTATTCGTAAACTCGAACACGCGCACACCATCACTGCCCTTCTCGATTTCACCATAGTCCACCGTGTCGGACTTAAACTTGATTTTGGCAGTTTTATCCTGGGCCTGTAAGCTCATTCCCAAGAGTCCAACAAATAATACAAGTACTAATTTTTTCATCGTTTTTAGTTTTGGGTGAATTTCAAATGTAAATGTTTTCACAGGAACACGCAAAATTCTTTTGTTATGTTATAACGTTACTTATTTTTGTTTCGTATTTCCGCCGGGTCCAAATTAGTCGAAACGCTATTTTCCCCCAATATGTACACCGTTCAGAGAATACCTAACTATGGGTAAAACAAAAACTATACCACAAATGGACATTCCATCAAAATATGAGCCGCACAAGGCGGAAGACCACTGGTACGAATACTGGATGAAACACGGATATTTCAATTCGGTACCGGATGACAGGGAACCTTATACCATCGTAATCCCGCCTCCCAATGTTACCGGAGTGCTGCACATGGGGCACATGCTCAATAATACCATTCAGGATGTTTTGATCAGGAGGGCCCGTTTGATGGGGAAAAATGCCTGTTGGGTACCGGGTACAGATCATGCTTCCATTGCTACTGAGGCCAAGGTAGTGGCGCGTCTAAAAGAGCGGGGCATAGGAAAGGAAGATATTTCAAGGGAGGAATTTCTGGAGCACGCCTGGGAGTGGACCCATGAATATGGAGGGGTTATCCTGGAACAATTAAAGAAACTGGGATGTTCCTGTGATTGGCAGCGCACCAAGTTCACCATGGACGGGCCAATGTCCGCATCCGTCATCAAGGTGTTTGTAGATCTATATAACAAGGGACTTATCTATAGGGGGTACAGAATGGTACATTGGGATCCGGAAGCAAAGACCACCCTGTCGGACGAAGAGGTGATCTATGAGGAGCGGCAGGGACTTCTGTATTATCTAACCTATCCAATAGAGGGTTCCGAAGAAACGGTTACCATTGCCACCACACGTCCCGAGACCATTTTAGGGGATACCGCGATCTGTATCCACCCCGATGATGAACGGTATGCGCACCTTCATGGGAAAAGGGCGATCGTGCCCATTGCCGACAGATCGGTTCCCATAATTTTGGACGACTATGTGGATATGGAATTTGGAACGGGTTGCCTAAAAGTTACCCCCGCTCACGATGTGAACGATAAATTGTTGGGCGAAAAGCACCAGTTGGAAACCATAGATATTTTTAATGACGATGCCTCCCTTAACAGTTTTGGACTCCATTACCAAGGAAAGGACCGTTTTGTTGTGAGAAAGGAGATTGCCCAGGAATTGGAGGAAAAGGGCTTTTTGCTAAAAACGGAACAATACCTTAATAAGGTGGGGACTTCCGAGAGGACCAAGGCAGTTATAGAACCCAGACTCTCCGATCAGTGGTTCCTTAAGATGGAAGGATTGGTAAAACCCGCTATCAAGGCGGTACTGGAAACGGAGGAAATAAACCTTTTTCCCAAAAAGTTCGAGAATACATATAGGCACTGGATGGAAAATATCCGGGATTGGAACATCTCCAGACAGTTGTGGTGGGGACAACAGATTCCGGCCTATTACTATGGGGACGGACAGGAGGATTTTGTGGTTGCCGAATCCATGGAGGGGGCAGTGGAACTTGCCCGCACAAAAACGGGCAATCCCTCGTTATCGGCCAATGACCTTACGCAGGACTCCGATGCGTTGGATACATGGTTTTCATCTTGGTTATGGCCTATCAGTGTCTTTAACGGTATCTTGGAACCGGACAATAAGGAGATAAACTATTACTATCCTACCAACGATCTGGTCACTGGTCCCGACATCCTGTTTTTTTGGGTGGCGCGAATGATCATCTCCGGGTATGAGTATAGGGGAGAGAGGCCCTTTCGGAACGTATATCTTACAGGTCTTGTTCGGGACAAGCAAAGGCGGAAAATGTCAAAGTCGTTGGGCAATTCCCCCGATGCCCTTAAACTGATCGAGGATTATGGTGCCGATGGCGTACGTGTGGGCCTCTTGCTCAGTTCCGCCGCTGGGAACGACCTCATGTTCGATGAGGCCCTTTGCCAACAGGGCAAAAATTTCGCCAATAAGATCTGGAACGGTTTCCGACTCGTAAAGGGATGGGAAGTGGCCGATCTGCCGCAGCCAGAGGCTTCCAAGCTCGGATTGGAATGGTACCGTGCCAAATTTGGACTTGCCCTGGAAGAAATAGGGGATCATTTTTCAAAATACAGGATTTCGGATGCACTTATGTGCACCTATAAATTAATATGGGACGATTACAGTTCTTGGTTATTGGAAATCGTCAAACCTGCCTATCAGCAGCCAATAGACAGGATTACTTATGATGCCGTTATGGGGTTGTTCGAGGAAAACCTTAAACTCCTGCACCCGTTCATGCCCTTTTTGACCGAGGAGCTATGGCAGCGCATCTCCCCCAGGAAGCCAAAAGAAGCATTGGTTGTGGCCTCTTGGCCTACGGCCGTCGCTTCGGATTCGAACTTGATCGGTGGGTTTGATTTCATGTCAGAGGTCATTGCCGGTGTACGTACCATTCGGAAGGAAAAGAACGTTCCCATGAAGGACTCCTTGGAACTCTCCGTTTTAAATGCCGAAGGGACGACCAAGGCATGGGATGTGATCATCTCCAAACTTACCAACATTTCCAACATTCGTTATGTGGAAGCCGCGGTCGACGGTTCCCTATCGTTCAGGGTGAAGTCGAACGAATACTTTATTCCCATTGGCGGGACGTTGGACATAGGGGCCGAAATAAAAAAGATCCGGGAGGAACTGGAATATACCCATGGCTTTTTAACGTCGGTCCGTAAAAAATTGTCAAATGCCCGGTTCGTGGAAAATGCGCCCGCCCAGGTAATTTCGCTGGAACGTCAAAAGGAGGCCGATGCCGTTGCCAAGATAGAGACCTTGGAAAAAAGCTTGGACAACTTGCAATAGCGGACCATTATTATTAGGGGTGTGCGTCTTTCCGGGACAAACATCCTTAACCGATGAAGTGGGATTTTACCGTACATTTGTCCCCGTAAAATTTGAGCTAATATTCCCGATGATGAATGCTGACGAACACACGGATGGAGAAGTTCCCAAGACCGAAGCGGTAAGTGCCCAAGAGCTGGAACTCTGCATCTCCATTTTGGATAGATTGGCAGAAAATGCCCATCAGGTATTAGATCTACCTGAAGAGCAGCGGATTGCCCTGTTAAGGTCGGCAGGGATACTTTCCCGTCCCAGTAGGGAAGCGTTCAAACAACGGAAAAAGGACTCTGAAAAGGCCGCCAAAAGAAAAAAAATGGAACGGGACAGGCATGCCCGAAAGGAAACGGGTATACGCACGGCCAGGGAAGCGGCCATTTTTGTGGCCCCTAAGTTATTGCCCGCCCCCACAAAAGAACAATTGATGGAACGGGAACTGGAGTCCTCCAGAAATTGTTATGTATGTAAGGAACTGTATACCAAACTCCACCATTTTTATGATACCATGTGCCAAGAATGTGGGGATTTCAATTATGCCAAACGTTTTCAGACAGCCGACCTTAAAGGACAAGTGGCGGTGCTCACCGGGGCACGTTTAAAGATAGGCTACCATATTGCATTGATCTTGCTAAGGGCGGGGGCCACCGTGGTTGCCACTACCCGTTTTCCGGTGGATGCCGCCATTCGCTTTTCCCAAGAGGAAGACTATACAATCTGGGCCCATAGACTGAAAATCCATGGACTGGACCTTCGCCATATTCCCAGTGTGGAGATTTTCTGTAATTTTATGGAGCAGCAGTATCCGCGATTGGATATACTTATCAACAATGCCGCACAGACGGTACGAAGGCCTGCCGGGTTTTATCGGCACCTGATGAAAAATGAGGAACTTCCCTTGGATACCCTTCCAGAAAAGGTGCGACAGTTGTTATCGGACCATAACTATTGTATACAAGAACTTAAAAACCTGGGTACGGGAACCTCTTCCCAGCAAAATAATGCCCTTCCGGTAACTTGGCATGCGCCCGAACCTGGAATTGGCATACGGGCGTCCGCCAAATTGTCGCAGATTCCCTATAGTTTTGATAGTTCCCTATCGGCCAAGGAGGTGTTCCCGGAAGGGGAACTGGATGCCGACCTGCAGCAGGTGGACCTTAGAAAGACCAATAGCTGGCGATTGAAATTGGGCGAAGTGGAAACCCCTGAACTGATCGAAGTGCAACTGGTAAATGCCATAGCGCCCTTTGTGCTCTGTAACCGACTTTCCAAACTCATGCGGAAGGAAAATACGGGACAGAAACATATCATAAACGTTTCGGCCATGGAAGGAAAATTCCATCGGTTCTTCAAGGAGGACCGACATCCGCATACAAATATGGCAAAGGCCGCCCTAAACATGATGACCCATACTTCTGCCCTGGATCTGGCCAAGGACGGCATCTATATGAATGCGGTGGATACGGGTTGGGTAACGGACGAAGATCCTGTGGTCCTGTCCAAACTGAAGGAGGAAGTCCATGATTTTCAACCGCCTTTGGACATCGTCGATGGCGCCGCACGGGTATTGGATCCCCTAATCGACGGGATCAATACCGGAAAACATTGGTGCGGTAAATTTTTAAAGGACTATAGGCCGATAGATTGGTAGGCCTATTTTAGATCTGTAGGGTGGCCCCAAAAATAAGCTGACGGAAACCCCCTGGGAATATTCCGGAACCGGCCCTGTTCAACCTAGATGCCTTATAGATCCTATTGGTAAGATTTTTTCCGTTTACGAAGAGATTTAAACGCGTTCCATTACCAAGGGAAAAATCCTGGTTTATATAGGCGTCCAACGTAAAGAAGTCGCCCAGTTTCCCGATGGCCCCATCGGCCGATTCCGATCTGAAGTTCATGAATTCCGTATATTGGGATCCCACATAATTGCCCGAGACCCCCGCCTTGAAATCCCTAAAGGAATAATCCAGGCCTGCACTGAGGTTTACATTTGGGGTGTAGGGCGCTTCCGCATCTTTTCCATCGTCCCCCAATTGGACGACTGCCCTGGATATCGCTGGAAAATCAGCTTCTGTAAGAGTATTGGCCGTTATAATGGCTTCCCCTTCCGGCGTTTGCGTATAAAGCGTATATGCTCCCCTGTTTTCGTTTACGCCCTCAATAAATTCTTGGCGCGTGTCGGTATTGTGCACAACTTGGGCAAAGAGGTCGTTGTCCTGTAGGGCACCCTCCCGTACTTTTGAGGCAAGAATGGTCGCATTGGTCCCCAAACTTAGTCCGTGCCCGGAAGCGGGCCCCAAAAGGGCCATATCCAAACCGATTTCCAGTCCATGAACGTTCATTTTTCCGGGACCTATAAAAATTTCGTTCTCACCTCCAGCTATAAAGTTGTGCACGGTATTGTTGAAATAGGTCAGTTGACCCGTGATCGCATTGTCCAACAGGCTTCCGCGCCATCCAATTTCGGTATTGAGACTGACTTCCGGCTCAATGTTCACCGATTCGTTCAAGAACGGATTGGTAAGCATGCCATCCCTTTCCACGAAAAAAGCAAATACCTTGGAAGGTGCTATAAAGCCCTTGTAGATACTTGCGAAAAATTCGCCGTCACCTTGATCATGGGATAGGGTAACGCCCGGTAGGAACACATTGTTGATGCTTTTCTGTTTACCTTCGTCCAAGCCCGATAGATCAGGATCTTGGGCCAATGCCAATAAATTTTGCCGGTACATATCAATATGCTCCAGGCGAACGATCGGGGTAATGCCGAAATCTCCAAAATTGAACTCATTGCGGATGTAACCCGAAGCGGACCATAAATAATAGGACATATCGGTAGTGCTGTTCCCGGTCCGTGCCCATCTGGAGTTATTGGCCACCAAAAAATTATCCTTGTAGGTCTCTTGGTGCAGTTTAAGCCCGACTTCCAGTTTGTGGTTGCCATTAAAGGCCTTCCAGTCGGTAGCAAAGGTTTCCTTGACCCCGGAGACCCTGAACGTCCATCTACTGTCCGTGGTGCTTTCTTGGCCCCCATCCAGTCTTCCTACCCTAACATAGTCTTCCGAAGTGGCGGGCCGACCCTCCAAATAGGAGTATCGGTCCGTAAAAATGGCGTCGCCCAGATAATCCCTTGCTTCGGAAGCCCTTATTTTAGTGTTTACCTGCCGCCACCAGTCCCTTTCGAAATCGGAAGCATATATTTTTGAGGTCAGGCTGGTATGAGGGGTGATCAGCCATTTATGGATGATGTCCAAACCATACCTTCTCATGGTAAAATTATCGGCATCAAAAGGATTTTGGGTAGGATCCAGATCAAAAGTGAACGGGGTAAGGGCACTAAGTGATGCCTGATTGTCCTCATATTGGCCACTTACCTTAAAATAAAGCGATTGGTCATCTGAGAGCTGGGCATATATCTTGGCATTTAAATTTAGCAGCTCCACCGAGGAATTATCTGTAAAACCGTCAAATTTTTTATATACACCTTCTACAAGTGCCCCCAGCTTGTCCCAAGTGCCGCCATAGGAGACAAGTGCGGTCCTATACCCCCTTTCCCCACCTGAAAGTTTCACCCTTAATTCGGGCTTTTGTGGGGGTAGGGCAGTGATGTAATTGACCGCACCATACATATTGTTGGGCCCGTACCGCAACATATCCGCCCCTTTGTACACCTCTATGGCCAGCACCCTGTCACTGATCGGATTATAGTAGGCCCCTGGGGCTATATAAGGTGCCGGAGCCGCGGGAGAGCCGTCTTCCATCAATAATATTTTCTTGGAACGGCGGCCCCAAGAACCTCGGATACTTATATTGGGACGGTTGGAAAGTCCCATGTCGCCCACAATATTTACGCCCGGTAGTTTCCGCAGGATTTCTTCGGTGTTCAGGGGATTGTTGTTTTTGATCGACAGGGCCCCGGTCCGGTAGTTCGATCCCTTAAAATCCTTGTTAAAATTTACGGGGGAGGCACTTACAATGATTTCGCTAAGGCCAATATTACTGATTTCAAGGGAGATGGTACCAAGCTCGGGTGCGGTGGTATGCATTTGTATTTCCCGTGTGCCATAGCCCAAATAGGAAATCAAAAGGGTGTGCGTTCCATTGGGAAGGTCAAAGCTAAAAGTGCCTTGGGAATCCGTAACGGTGGTATATTCGGGACCCAGTACAGGTATTTTGATAAGGGCGCCTACCAAGGGTTCGCCCACATCAGATCCGACAATTTTACCGGTTATCCTTTTGGTGTCCTGTGCCGATAGCACGGCGACCATTAAAAAATATACAAGTACTGCTGTAATGTTTATACGTTTCAATCTAATCGTTTTGTAATTCACTGGAATGAGAAGTAAATTTCTTGACATTCCAATAGGTTATGGTCAAAATTCCTGTTTCCCTTAGTGCTATTGAGAGATCGCTTAGATCAATTAAAGGTATCCTTGATCGTGGGATCTAGATCCAAAGTCCTCTTTTTTGCGAAACGGTAGGAGATGCCAACATTGATGAGGTAGTCGGCAAAAGCGGCATCCCCATTTCTAGGGGTGCCGGTCGCATCCTCCGTTTGTTTGTCGGTGACACTTTGTGGCCTGTCCCGTCTTACGGCAAAAGGGACGTTTAGGTTGAGGGTAAAATTATTTTTCATGTAGGCAATCCCGGGTTCCACTGAAAGAACATTGCCCGGTCTTCTAAAACCATCGTTGCCCCCGATAAGATCTTTTACTGGAACCGCATCGAACCTTCCCCCAAGGGAAGCGGAAATGGTATTGGAAAAGCTGTAGCTCAAACCTGTCCGCACCGAATACTGGTCCGGTACGGCCATTATGGCCTCATTTTCCAATAGGGGGCTCAAGGTTTCCCGAAAGGTACGTATACCATTGGTTTCCCTGGGGTTCAAAAGATAGAATCCTCCGCCATAGGCAAAGAGGTCGGTGCCCAATTTTTGATAGAACTGAAAATCCAAGGTAATGCCGAATCCACCATCGCCGGGTTGTATGGATTGGTCCACCGGCCGCACTTGGGGTTCCCCATCGGGACCTACATTATAAAATATATCGGATGCATTATAGTTCCCGGTTGGCAGCTTGACCCCTAGTCCCAAGGCTATGTTGCCCTCAGGGTTGGCCTCAAGGTCCAGCAGCCAATATCCTAGTCCCATTCGAATGTCCGCCAAGCCCCTTGAGAAGGTGGTGTGCCTTTCCTCCCTACCGTGTTCATATAGGGAAGACCGTACGTTGAGCACCGTGGGAATCGTGATACTCGTATAAAGCCTATCGGTAATCCCATAGGTAAGGAAATAATCCCAGGCATGTGAATTGTTGATCACTTCGGTGTTGTTGCTAACCCTATCGGGTTCCTCTTCCGTTCCCTGAAAGTGGCGAAAAGACCTAAAATAGCGGTAGTTGACACCTATTTGTATGTCCCCTTCCCCTAAAAGGTTATTTTCAAGGCTATTTCCCACACAGGAGGAAAAATGCCTTATGGCCACACAGCCTTGGGCCTGTGCCTTGGAAAGTAATGAAGAGGCCATCAACAGGCCTATCGCAAGTGTCAAGATGGATTTCTGGTTTTTCATACTAATTGGTTTGTTGACAATATTTGAATGGTTGTATATTGAATTTGTGTAACCGTACGGACAATTTGGGAGCTACGGCAAAAGCCAATCCCCGGTTGAAGATTGGCTTTTTTATGACCAATTGCCTTTGGTTTTGCAGCCCTTGAAATTGAAATTAACTTAACTTGCGGCTAAGATATACGCTTATAACATTGAAGGGGATTAAGGATAGGCGAATAAGATTAAGCAAAGGTTAAAATTATTAACCAAAAATTAATTTGCATAGTTGAGTTGTTATTTGGATTATTTTGGACGTCACTGTGAAAAAAAGAAATCTCTATATCCTTGTATTTGTTGTTTCGGTATTGGGGCTGTTCGTGGTGCAGTACCAATATCTGAAAATTGGGTTGAACCTTGCCAAAGTCCAGTTCACCAGAAATATTGGGCTAAGTGCACAGACCATACGAAGGGATCTTTCGGAACGGAACGAGCTAAGTTTTTTGATCGGAAAATCCATAACCCGGGACAGCTCTTATTTTAACCTTCGGTTGGACAGTGTACAGGACGCCGCCAGCCATTTTTTGGACGATCTGATACGGGATAGACTGGCGATAAACGGAATATCCACCGATTTTTCCTATGTATTGGCCGCCACGGATTCTACAGAATACCTTAGGGCCCCCGGCGATTTTAAGGATAATGTTGCGCTCAACTCCTATCCGATCCCCTTGGAAGGGTACCTCCCCGAACTTGTGGATCAAAAGTTGGTATTGGAGCTTCGGTTCAAGGATATGAACACCTATTTTCTGTTCCAATTGAACGGACTGACCATTCCGAGCCTTATTTTTATGTTGGCCATTATCTTGGTGGTGATCTGGGTATTGCGTTCCTTTTATTGGCAGCGTAAGGTAATCATGACCACCAATGAATTTTTGAACAATCTGATCCATGAACTGAAGACCCCCGTATTTTCCATTGGCCTGGCAACCAAGATTTTGGAGGAAAATACAAATAGGGAAGGACAGGCCCCGCTCATCGCATTGATACGGCAACAGGTGGAACGTCTTAAAATACATATCGATAAAGTGCTGGAACTGGGCAGCTTGGAATCGGGAAAAAGGGTGTTTCAGTTGGAGGTCGTCGATTTTGCTCCCTACCTTCAAAGGCTATGCCATGATTTTAACACCTTATCGGGTTTGGAAAACGTGAAATTTTCGTGGGAGCTCCAACCGGGCGCCTATACCATAAGAGCGGAATGCGCCCATTTGGAGAACGCGATCAACAACCTACTGGACAATGCCAAAAAATACTCCAAAAAGCCGGAAATCGATCTCTCCGCCATAGTACGGGAGGGGAAACTCATCATAAAGGTGGAGGATAATGGGGAAGGGATTGCCAAAAAGGACAAATATCGTATTTTTCAAAAATACTATAGGGTCACCCAAGGGGATCTTCATAATGTAAAAGGATATGGTCTCGGACTTAGCTATGTAAAAAATGTGGTCCGGCTCCATAAGGGAAAAATAACTATCGACAGTGAACTTGGGAAGGGTACTGCCATTTCCATTATACTGCCACTAATTCTTACAAATGCAAAAAATGTCTAAATACCGATTGTTATTGATAGAGGACGATCCTTCATTGGGCTACTTGTTATCCGAGTACCTTGGTATGAAAGGCTTTGATGTCACTTGGAAAAAAACAGGGGCCGAAGGACTGTTGGCGATGGAGTCCAGCGGCTATGATCTTGCCATCTTGGATGTTATGATGCCGGATATGGACGGATTTGCGCTGGCATCCAAAATTCAAGGGACATCACCGGGACTTCCGTTCATGTTCTTAACGGCCAGATCCCTGAAGATAGATGTGCTAAAGGGATTTTCGCTTGGGGCGGTCGACTATATTAAAAAACCGATCGACGAAGAGGAACTGGTGGCCAGAATTGAAGCGCTTCTGGCACGTTTGGTAAGACCGGCGGACAATGGGGAAGGGGAGAGAAAACATCCTATCGGAACCTATATATTGGACAGCGTTCAACAGGAGCTCATACACGAAGAAGGGAATGTTACCCTTACGGGCAGGGAATGTGAACTGTTGTTGTATCTTATATCGAACAAAAATAAATTGTGCAGCCATAAGGATATATTGGTGACCATTTGGGGCAAGAACGACTACTTTAACAGGAAAAGCCTAAATGTTTTTATCTCCCATTTAAGAAAGTACCTTTCCCATGATCCCACCATTAAAATAGACAATCTTCACGGGCAGGGATTTATACTTAAAATGGATGTTCCGGTCTAAAATTGTAAAAGGGGTCTCTCAGGTGGTTTTGCGGAGTTCCTTTTTTACCAGATCTATATAATTTTGCATGGCATCCTGCGGACTCAGATCCTTGGCCTGTATAAGTGCATTGGCCTTAAAGGCGTTAATGAGCGGTGTCCGACTGCCGGGATGGTTGTAGTTGTTGTTGGCTATTCTATAATATGCGTACAGTTTTAACAATAGATCGGCAGGCAACGGATCTACATATCCGTTTACAAAGGCTACCGCTTCCTGAAATTCCGTATATAAGGTATTACTCGTCATCCTTGCTCTTCAGTATGGCAATACAGGTTTTTGCCCCTACTACTTTCTGGTTCAATTTTACGGTGATGGGGCAATCAAGTGGTAGGAACAGATCCACCCTGGAACCAAATTTTATAAAGCCGCCATCCTCTCCCTGGTGTACACTACTGCCTTCTTCCGCATAGTTAACGATTCTTTTGGCCATGGCCCCTGCTATTTGTCGGTACATGATGTCGCCAAATTTGGGCGTTTTAACAACAACGGTGGTACGCTCGTTCTCGGAACTGGCCTTGGGGTGCCAAGCCACCAGGTATTTTCCCGGATGGTATTTGGAATATTTGATCACCCCGCTAACGGGATATCTGGTGACGTGCACGTTAATGGGCGACATAAAAATGGAAACCTGTTTTCTCATATCGTTAAAATATTCGGTTTCCAGCACCTCCTCGATCACCACTACCTTACCATCTACCGGAGCAAGGATCTCATCAAAATTTTTAAGGATCCTCCTTTTTGGATTACGGAAGAATTGTAGAATAAGTACCAATCCCAAAAGGGCGGTTACTTGGATTATGGCCCGGAGCCATGTGTTATCTATGTAAAAGTGGGCCAATAGCGAAATGGATGCGGTGATCAAAAATGCAATAAGAATAATTTTTTGACCTTCTTTATGAAACATAGTAAAAAATGTTTAATGTTAAATAGGCAAATGGAGCTGCAAATACCAAACTGTCCAAACGGTCCAGCATGCCCCCGTGTCCCGGTAATATGGCCCCGCTATCCTTGATACCGGCCGCCCTTTTAAATTTTGATTCGATCAGGTCGCCCAGACTACCTGTAATAACGATTACCGTTGCCAATATCAGCCACTGCCAAAGGGTTAGGTTTATTTCGTAGCGTGAAATAAGATAGGCCGCTGCCAGTGCAAAGACATACCCTCCCAAAGTGCCCTCGACCGTCTTTTTTGGGGAGACCGAAGGGAACAATTTTGTCCTCCCCATGGTCTTTCCCACTAAATAGGCAAAAGAATCGTTGACCCAAATAAGCACAAATATGCCCATGATCAAAATCTTTGCAAAGTTATCATCTTTATATGGAATCATTGTAAGAAAAATACATCCACCACCTATATAAAATAATCCGATCAGAAATTTTTGAAGGTTGTTGAAGAGTTTGTCCTTATTGGAAAATAAAAAGTAGAGCAATACAATGTCCACGGTAACCGTCAGGAACATTAACACTCGAATTAGATCAAAGTTGTGGGTGAGGTAAATAAATACCCACCATAGTCCAAGATAGGCGATAAAGATGTGGTAACCGCGCAATCCGATCATGCGCTTATATTCGAACAGACAGGCCAACCCAAAAATCATGATCAGGAAGTCGAATGCATCCGAACTTAGGAATATGGCCGATAGCAATAAAAATACATAAACGGCCCCGGTCAAAAGGCGTCTTAGAATTTCTCCCATCTTTTAAAGGTCTTCTAGGAGTAAAAGATATAAATTTTTTGAACTACTCCCATACGAAAGGAAATCTTCTGTCTCAGCGGATTTGGATTGAAAGTGTTTTATGGTGGTTATATTGGCAGGGATGCTATTGCGATATTTTTTTTTGATGCTTTTCAGACCTTCCCCTATGGAATCGACAAGTTGACTGGTAGTGCCGAATACGATGAGGTTTTCGGGAAGGTCGTGCAGTTTGTATTCCTTGAGCTGGTTGGAGCTGACAAGAATGGACCCATTCTGTGCCACCAAGTGTTCGCAGGTAGCAAAGAAAACCTTGCTCTTTGATGGATGGGCGGTAAACTGAAGGCCTTGTTGGGCAAACTTCCCTTCCAAAATTTTATCGGTGGAGAAGAAGGGTTCGTCCTGCCAATCATTTTCCGTAATGATATCGTTCAGGGTTCCTGAAATCTCCGAAAAGGAATCGCAATACAGGAACTTGCCCCCATTTTTTTTAAAGTTAATGGTAAATTTTTCATCTATTGGAATATTGAGATCGGGCATGTGCATTCCCCTCGTTTCGGCAGTTTCCGAAACTTTCTTCTTTCCTGCTCCAAATAGTTTGTCAAATAGACCCATGGGTGTATAAAATCGTTTATTATTTCATATTTATTATGGCATAGTTATAAAAAATGGAATGAACCTGCAATTATATGTTTGGTTCCGAAGAATTTTCCTGGTCCGCCGCACGGGTTTTGCGTTCTTCAATATCTTTATCAAATGGCCTGATACCGAATATCTTTTCAAGATCATCCTTAAAGATGACCTCCTTTTCCAAGAGGTGCTCCGCCAGTTCGGTCAGCTTGTCCCTGTTCTGTGTCAATAGCTCAACGGCCCGGGCGTACTGTTCTTCTATAAGCTTGGAAATTTCTTGGTCTATGGTCTGGGCAGTTTCCTCGCTATAAGGCTTCGAAAAGCCGTACTCGTTCTGGCTGGAGGAATCATAATAGGTAAGGTTTCCTATTTTGTCGTTCAGACCGTAAATGGTAACCATGGCCCTTGCCTGTTTCGTAACTTTTTCAAGATCGCTCAGTGCCCCTGTGGAAATACTATTGAAAATCACTTTTTCGGCGGCCCTTCCGCCCAACGTAGCGCACATTTCATCTTTCATCTGGTCCGGGCGTACGATCTGTCGTTCTTCCGGCAAGTACCAAGCTGCACCCAATGATTGGCCCCTGGGCACGATCGTCACCTTTACCAACGGTGCGGCATGTTCAAGCATCCAGCTCACGGTTGCATGACCCGCCTCATGGTAGGCTATGGTCTTTTTCTCTCCCGGGGTAATGATCTTGTTTTTCTTTTCAAGACCGCCCACTATCCTGTCCACTGCGTCCAAAAAGTCTTGTTTCGTAACCGCTTTTTTCTCCTTACGGGCGGCTATCAGTGCAGCTTCGTTACAAACGTTGGCGATATCGGCACCGGAGAAACCTGGGGTCTGTCTTGCCAGAAAGTCCAGGTCCAATGTTTCGGCCGTTTTTATGGGCCTTAGATGCACTTCAAAGATCTGCTTGCGCTCATTAAGGTCCGGAAGGTCCACATAGATCTGACGATCGAACCTGCCCGCCCTCATAAGCGCCTTGTCCAGAACATCGGCCCGGTTGGTGGCCGCTAGGACGATAACATTGGTATTTGTACCAAAACCGTCCATTTCGGTAAGCAACTGGTTCAGGGTATTTTCCCTTTCATCATTTGATCCGGTAAAGTTGTTCTTTCCACGGGCCCTTCCAATGGCATCTATCTCATCTATAAAAATAATGGCAGGGGATTTATCCTTTGCCTGTTTAAAGAGGTCACGGACCCTGGAAGCACCGACACCCACGAACATTTCCACAAAATCGGAACCCGATAAGGAGAAAAAGGGCACTTTGGCCTCGCCGGCCACCGCTTTTGCCAAGAGGGTCTTTCCAGTTCCCGGAGGCCCTACCAAAAGGGCGCCTTTGGGAATTTTTCCTCCCAGGGAGGTATATTTATCGGGGTTTTTAAGGAATTCCACTATTTCTTCAACTTCTTCCTTTGCACCTTCCAGTCCGGCAACATCCTTAAAGGAGGTTCGGGTATCTGTCTTCTCGTCAAAGAGTTTGGCCTTGGACTTTCCGATATTGAAGATCTGCCCTCCGGCACCTCCGGCACCTCCGCCGGACATCCTCCGCATTAAATAGATCCAGATTCCGATGATCAGCACAAACGGTAACAAGGTGAAGAGGAGGTCTCCCAAAACGTTCGATTCCGTATCGTAATCCACGATGGTATCCAGGTTGTTCTCCTTTTTGATGTTCTTTATCTCGTTCTCAAAATTCTGTAGGTCGCCATAGTCGAGGATGTACTGTGGCGAAACTCCTTGGGTAAGTGCAAAGGACTTGTCTGCCACATCTTTGTGAACATCTTTTTTCAAGGCCTCCTCAGTTAGGAAAACCTTGGCCTGACGGGTATTGGTAATGATCAGTATCTTGGAAATGTCCCCATTTCTAAGGTATTCCTGGAGTTCTGAAGTGGTTGTTTTTTTGGTGCTGTTGAAGCTTCCGCTTCCAAAGAATTGAAAACCTATCAACAACATTGCAATGAGACCATATATCCACCAAGAGCTGAATTTAGGTTTTTTGGGACTCGAATTATTTTCTTTAGCCATTATTTTTTTTTACTCAAAGTGAGATTTATTATGTTTCTACGCCTGCCCGCCGGAGACGGGCAGGCGCCGAAATGTTATTTTAGTTTTCCGCCATGTTCCCTTCGGCCTTGCCTCCCAGGTTATAGGATTATTTAAAACTACTTTCAATTGCCGTCACCTGGGCATCGCCCCAGAGTCCCTCTATGTCATAAAATTCCCTGACATGTTTTTGGAAGACGTGTACCACTACGTTTACATAGTCCATTAAGATCCACTCCGAATTATCCGAACCTTCTACATGCCAAGGTTTGTCCCTTAGGCTTTTACTTACTGTTTTTTGGATGGAATTTACGATGGCGTTTACATGCGTATTGGAAGTGCCTTCACAGATAATAAAGTAGTCACAAACGGTATTCTCAATTTCTCTAAGGTCGAGAATGTTTATATGGTTTCCTTTAACTTCTTCTATCCCAAATAAAATCGAAGCGATCAATTCATCTTGACTAACTTTACCTTTCTGCATTCAAAAATTTTAGATTTTACAAAGTTATTGTTTTTTTGTTTTTTTTACTATTGTTTTTAACATAAGATTGTAGTTGTAAGTAACCCTATTTAGATGCAAATAATCAAACTTGATGCCACGGAATCCACAAATGTATATTTAAAGGAGTTAATGGGGGCGATCAGCACACCCGATTTTACCATCGTAGTGGCCGCCGATCAGCGGAAGGGCAGGGGGCAAATGGGAACGACCTGGGAATCCGAAGCTGGTAAAAATCTGACATTCAGTGTATTGAAAATATTGGACGATTTTAAGGTCGACAGGCAATTTGAACTTAATATATGTGTTTCCCTTGCGGTATACCATGCCTTGCGCTACCATCAAATACCCGATCTATATATCAAGTGGCCAAACGACATTCTGTCAGGTGATAAGAAGATAGGGGGCATTTTGATAGAAAACATCCTTTCCGGTCCCTTATTGCTGTCGTCGGTTATTGGAATAGGTTTGAACGTCAACCAAATATCCTTCGGGGAACTGAACAGGGTTTCTTCCCTTAAATTGTTAACGGGGAGGCAATTTGACCTGGATGGACTGCTCAATATACTTCTGGATCATCTTCAACATTATCTGGGGGAGTTGAAGAAAATGTCAATTGATGGGCTATGGGAAGAATACGAAAAAATCCTGTTTAGAAAAGACCGGCCCTCTACCTTCCAAGGCCTTGACGGGAGCCATTTCCCCGGTATCATAAAGGGCGTTTCGCCCAAGGGCACACTTTTGGTGGCCATAGGGGATGGGGAGTTACGGGAATTCGGACTTAAAGAGGTTACCTTGCTGTACTAAATTTTTCGCAGGTTCTCGGAGAGGGTTCCCATAAAATTGGTGATCGGATTTTTGATCATCATTGCCATCATGGCATTAAATTCGCCCTCAAAGCTCAGTATTACCTCACTTTCGTCTTCCTTTACCGCAAGGATGTCCGCTGTCAGGGTAAAGGGTAGTTTGTCGCTTGCTGCGCCAAGAACCACCTTGCTGAAAGGCACTGCTTCCTTTTTTTTCAGGACGATCTCGGGCATTCCCTTCAGGGCGAACAGGAATTTATCTTCTCCCAAAACTTCAAATTTGCTTATGTTTTCGGGCATTAACAGCTCAAAATTTTTAATGTCCGACAGGAAATTAAAGACTTGCTCGGCGTTTTTTGAAACGGTCTTATTGGGGGTCTCTATATGCATATATCTTAGTTTATGACCAGGCCGCCGGATTTTCTTTCCAAGAGAGCAAGGTCTGTAGTTGATCTTCCTTGATCGTATTGGTCTCGGACGCCCGTTCTATGAGATGATCGTAGTCGCTTAAAGTGTTCAGGCGTATGCCCTTCTTTTTAAAATTGGAGATTGACTGATCAAAGCCGTAGGTAAAAATGGCGATCATGCCCAGCACGTCCGCACCGCCTTCATTTAGGGCGTCCACGGCGGTTAGACTGCTATTTCCCGTGCTTATCAGATCTTCTATCACCACTACTTTTTGACCAGCTTCCAAATGCCCTTCTATCTGGTTTTTCCGACCGTGCGATTTAGGCTGGGGACGCACGTACACAAACGGCAGGCCCATTTGCTGCGCCACCAAAATCCCAATACCGATGGCACCGGTGGCCACGCCCGCGATCACGTCAGGCTTCCCGTAAAGCTCCTCCAATTGCTTGCACATTTCTTCTTTTATGAAGTTTCTGATTTCGGGATGGGATAAGATGATCCTATTGTCGCAATATATAGGGGATTTCCACCCGGATGCCCAAGTAAAAGGATTTTCAGGTTTCAACTTTATTGCATTAATTTGCAATAAGTGCCCTGCTGTTTTTTTTGCGGTGTCCTTATTTAAAACCATGAGGCAAATGTATAAAGTTTTTGTTAATGAGTCCGCTCTAATTTTAACAAATAAGCTCTCGGATACGGAAAACAGCAAATATTTTTTGTTGAATGGCAATGCCATAAACGAAGCAATCGATTCGTTGGCCCGTAACAAAATGGAGCGGGCCTTTATCTATCATCCAAACCATGAGGAGATCTTAAAGAAGTTCACCAAAAAGATACCCCTTGTAGTGGCCGCGGGCGGAGTGGTCACTAATAAAGAGGGAAAGGTGCTATTTATCTATAGGAAGGATAAATGGGACCTTCCCAAGGGCAAAGTGGATAAGGGCGAGACCTTGGAGGAAGCCGCCCTTAGGGAAGTAGAGGAGGAAACGGGGGTGCTGGACCTTAAGATAGAGAACTTTCTGAGGACCACTTACCACGTCTTTAAAAGGAACGGAAATTATAAATTAAAGGAGGTGCATTGGTTTGCCATGAATACCACTTACAGAGGTCCCTTGGTGGGCCAATTGGATGAAGGTATCGTAAAGGTAAAATGGAAAGGGCCGGAAAAAATTAAAAAGGCCCTTTTGAACTCCTATACCAACATAAGGATATTGTTCGAGGACTAGTCGCTTGACGTATCGGCACGTAACAGCCTGTACACCGGATATTGCATATGTGCGGCCTCGTACATCCCCGATTTTTTATAGATCCATTCCAACTGAACGTACCAGTTGGCCGCAAAATCGGCATCACTTTGTTGTCTTTCCCGAAACTGTGCGTTCAGCGATTCATTTTCTTTTAGGATCTTGCTGGCGATATCTTCAAAAACATAGGGCGAAAAACCTTCTTTCCTGCTCAGTATGGGATCAAAAAAGTTCCAGTTGAAGAAGGAGTCAGTAGCTTCCGGTTCCAAGGTTTCCAAAAGATATCGCATGCCCACTTGATCGGTAGGGACCAGATAGTCGCCCGCGGAGAACTGCACTTCGGAGTACCTCTTGGCCACTTTTGTTCCTGAATGGGGATAATGTCCTTCGTACGGATTCTCGGCGGTGTCGTAATGCAGTATTTTATAGGACTCCACTTTTAGGACCGTATCCTTTGGCAAGCTGCTATAGACGATCTGGTTTTCCTTTAACCTGTCCATTACCTTATGCCAGCCTTTTTTGATGATATAGGCTTGTGGTATGGCCACGATGGTCGAAGGTTTAAAGCTGTTCCGATAGGCCACCTTTTTCTCAAAGGGCCTTTTTCTGTCGTATTTTAGGCGTGGAAGGCCGGTTACCTCACTGATGAGCGTATCGGCCTCAAACCCCTTAAAATTAAGGGTAACGGTCCTTGTGGTGTCCAATTCCCATTGCAGGGGATAGGTCTTGCGCTGTTGGTTCTCCCTAAGGGCATTGGCACGCATTTCCTTAATGCTCTTATGGTCGGTCTCTGCGATCCCGATCATTGTTTTCATTAGTTCATAGGTACCCTGTACCCTTTCTTTATAGGGTTTTAGCATATGTGTCTCCACCATCATTCCAAGGGTGTTCCAAAGTGTGGTATATCCGGTCGAATACCTAGGGGAGTCGAAGAACTGGGAAAATCCACTTTCAGGTACCCTGTTGAAAACGTTGACATATGGTGTGATGTCCCAATTGGAATCCGCCAGGTCCTTTTCCAGCTTTGGCCTCAACCCTTTTTCCAGGTATTGGCCCATTGGACCGCCCATCTTGTTGTGCTGGGTAATAAGGTGCGTCAAAGTGTACTGATAATCCGCACCGTTGCTAACATGGTTGTCCACGAAAATATCCGGTTTCAATAAATGGAATATTTGGGCGAAGGTCGCGGCATTCTTGGTGTCCATCTTTATAAAGTCCCTGTTAAGATCATAATTTTGGGCATTGCCCCTAAATCCATAACGTTCTGGGCCGTTCTGGTTGGCCCTGGTGGTGTTGTTGCGGTTGAGCGCCCCCCCTATATTATAAACGGGAATGCTGGCTATTACCGTTTTTTTTGGGGGGGCTATCTTTCCCACGGCCAAGTCCCTGTAAAGCAACATGGTGGCATCTATGCCATCACTTTCCCCGGGGTGGATACCGTTGTTCACCAACATGATCAGCTTATCCTTTCCAATCTTCCCAAAATTAAATTCCCCATCGGGATTATAGGTGACCAAGTGTAGGGGGTACCCACTATCCGTGTCCCCTATGGTCTGTACATTGATCTCGGGAAATTCTTTTGCCAAGTGGATGTAAAAATCTATTACCTCCGTATAGGTGGGGGTCTGGTTTCCATTTGAGGTTTCAAAAGGGGTGGGGTAGCGAGCTTGTTCGTCCTCCACTTTTTTTTCACAGGAGAGGAAAAGTGACACGACAAGCAGTAGGGGTAGGAATTTCATTTGCCAAAAAATATATATCTGGGACCCAATGGGCCCTTGTTTCAAAATTACATAAATTTTATGGGCAAATACTATGCGGCATTTGTTATTTCTTCTATTTCGCTGCGGCGTATGGGCTTTGTCTTGTATTCTATGGTATGGTGGGTCCTGTCCTTAAAAGTCTCCGATTTTTTCCGGTCCATGGGGTCAATGGAAGAGGTAACTATGTTGATGTATACTTTTTTGGGGATATCCAGGGCTATGAATTCTTCCAGGAACTGCCAACCGTCCATGATGGGCATATTGATATCCAAGAAGATCACACTGGGTATTTCCTTGTCTTCCCTTAAGAGGTCCTTTATGGCATCAATGGCATACTTTCCATTGCTGAACGACATAATATTTTCACATTCCACGGTTGCATTCAGCATCTTGGTAATTCCAAATACCACAATCCGGTCATCATCGACAATACAAATGGAATTAATTTTTTTCATTAAAATAGATGTTAAAGGTGGTTCCCTTGCCCACTTCGCTACAGGTGATTATTTTTCCGTCCATTGCCTCTATTTGGTTCTTGGTGATATACAGGCCCATTCCCCTTGCATCGCTATTGTTATGGAATGTCTTGTACATCCCGAACAATTTGCTGCCATACTTTTTCAGGTCCAGGCCAAGGCCATTGTCGGCAATGCTCAAAATGATATGGTCATTATGTGACTGGGTAGAAATTTTAATGACCGGATCCCTGCTGGGATCCTTATATTTTATGGAATTTGTAATGAAATTCATCAATATACTTTCCAAATAAGCGGGAATGGCCTTTACGTAAACCTCGTCGGGAACCATATTTATGATGGTCGCATTGTTGTGCAGCAGAAAGGCCATTAGATTTTCCTGTACCGCCCTTATTTTGGAATTTAGGTGTACGGGATGTTTTTCAAGACCTACATTGGTGCTGATCGCCACTACTTCGTTTAGATTGTCCAGCGTTTCCAAAAGGTTGTTGGAGGCACTTGTAAGCATACCGATGATCTTTTTCTTTTCCATCTCATCGTTTTCTTGAACAAGAAAATCCAATAGCATGGAGAAATTGGCCGTATGCGATCGGAGGTTATGGGAAATTATATGGGCAAAATTGATCAGTTTTTTATTTTGGAGGGACGTGACGTTTATAAGGTCCCTCATTTCCGCTTCTTTTTGTTTCGACTCGGAGATGTCCAAACTGAACCCAATGATGCCCTTGGCCTTTCCGTTGGGTCCCAATAGGGGGATCTTAGATGTCAGGAAGGTGGTTTGTTTACCGTCCTTTTTAACGTGGAGGGTCTCCTTTCCCAATATGGGAGATAGCGAATTTATCACCAGAAGGTCTTCATCACGTGACATTTGGGCCGTCTTTCTTTCGTAAAGGTCAAAATCGCTTTTGCCGATCAATTCTGACGGATCTTTTACGCCAACATATTCGCATTCGGAACGGTTTACCAATGTCTTTCTCGAATCCAGGTCCTTTACAAAGATGTTCAGTGGCAGATTGTCGATCAGGGTACTTAACAATTGTTCGTTCTCTAGGGGATTTGGGCCGGAAGCCTCATGTTTTGTAATGTCCTGAAGGGTACCCAGTAGTCCGATGATTTTTCCATCCTTAAAGATGGGCTTTCCCGAGGAAATTACATGGATGTCGGTCCCGTGCGCCGTGACCATTTCAAGTTTTTCGCTCCAGGGAGTACCGTTTGTAAGGGCGTTTTGGATATGGTCGTTTATGGCATTTCTGGATGGGCCTTCTTTATATAGGTTGATGGAATCCTGCAGCGATGGGGTCTCGTCCGGGCAAAGTTCCAATATCTCCCTTGTCATCACACTCCAGCCACACTCTTCCTTAATTTGGTTGTATTCCCAACTTCCGGTCCTTGATATTTCGGATTTGAGTTTGAGTAACATCCGCAGTCGCTCCAATTGTGCCTCTTTTTGCACTTTTTCGGTACAGTCTTCCATAGAGAGGATGGCCCCTACTATATTTTCATGATCGTCATACCAGGGAAGACAATTAATATCGAACCATTTTTTTTCGCCCTCCTGTAGGAACAATTCCCGAATGCTTTCGGAGGGAATGCCGTTAAGGCTATTTTCGATCGCAAGTTCCCATCTCCTTGCCATATTAGGGAAAAGGGCGATGAGGGGCTTGCCAAGTACTTCGTTTTTGGCGAGATTAAAACATTGGCTGAATTTGTCGGATGCGTGGATGACCTCAAAGTCCTTATCGACAAAAACAGTGGCCACGGGCAATTGTTTTATCAGGTAATTATCGGTATGTGATCTCGTTTCACGCAACATTATGTCGATATTTCCTACTAAAGTAAACGGATTTTCCAGGATGCCTGCGACTTTGTTGTGAACCCACGGAAAGTAGTTGTGTTAGCAACCTATTCCATGGACAAGCATATAGGACTTCATAATAAATCGGAAAAAGACTACATCTTTGTTTTGCCAAATCAATTTACTATGCCGTAATGATCGTAAGTTGTTTCTTACTAATTTACGATATAAATAATGATTGACCTGTAAAAACACAAAATAATCGACAAATGGTAAAAAAGTGAAGTAAAAATAATGTTATTTCCTTATCCGGACGGTATCGGGGACCAGACCGGTGTAATCGCCGCCATTGCGGATAACGTCCCTTACAATGGAGGAGCTTATATAGGATTTACCGGAGGAAGTGAGCAGGAACACCGTCTCGATTTCGGAAAGCTTTCGATTGGTATGTGCAATGGCCTTTTCAAATTCAAAATCCCCTGGATTGCGCAATCCCCTTAAAATAAAATCGGCATTGATCCTCCTGCAGAAATCCACCGTGAGCCCTTCGTAGGTCATCACCTTTATTTTGGGCTCGTGCTTAAAGGCCTCCTTGATAAAATGGGTCCTTTCCTCCAAACTGAACATGTATTTTTTTTCCGCATTGATCCCAATGGAAATGATCAGTTCGTCAAACAGGGTGATGCCCCGGTTGATGATGTCATAATGGCCCAAGGTAAGGGGGTCGAAAGATCCAGGAAAGATGGCACGTCTCATAGTGACAGGGGTTGTACAGTGTGCTATAAAGATACTTATTTTTCCCGTAAGGCTTCCATAATGGCCATTTCGAACAGTTCGGGGAGGGATATGCCGGCCGCACTGGCCTGCTGTGGCAAAATACTTTCTTCGGTAAGACCGGGGGAAGTGTTCATTTCCAGCATATAGGGGACATCGCCCACAAAAATGAACTCACTTCTGGCATATCCTTTCATGCCCAAGGCCTCATACGCTTTTTTGGCCGCTTCCGATACCCTTCTATGTTGTTCCATAGTGATCCTTGCGGGAGTGATCTCTTTCGATTTCCCTTCATATTTTGCTTCGTAGTCGAAGAAATCGTTTTCACTGACTATTTCCGTAATCGGCAGCACGGTAGTTTTGCCCCTCATGGTTATCACGCCCACCGAAACTTCGGTGCCGTCCAAAAAGGCCTCTATGATTATCTGGTCGTCTTCTTTATAGGCCTTTTCCACCGCTTCTGAAAGTTTCCCTTTTTCATAGACCTTCGATATGCCAAAACTACTGCCCGCCCTATTGGCCTTAACAAAACACGGAAGGCCCACCTTTTCTACGATCTCGTCCTCGTTAACGATATCCCCGTGGTTAAGGTAATAAGAGGGAGCTGAAAGTATGCCATAAGGCTTCAGGGTGCTCAACAGGTCCCTTTTGTTAAAGGTGAGCGCCGCTTGGTAATAATCGCAGGCGGTTTGGGGAATACACAACAGTTGTAGGTATGCCTGCATCAGTCCGTCTTCTCCCGGAGATCCGTGTATGGCGTTGAAAACACAGTCGAATCGAATGGTCTCCCCTTTTAGGTTCACCGAAAAATCCCTTCTCTCAATGGGATGTTCTTTCTGCTCCGAGTCCACATAGACCCATTTTTCCTTAAAAATATGGACCGGATAGGCCGTAAATTTCTCCTTGTCCAAGTATTTTAGGACCACGCCCCCACTTTTCAAGGAGATTTTATATTCACTGGAATACCCGCCCATGATGATGGCAATGTTTTTCTTCACAAATTTGTCGCTTTAAGGTTGGTCATCTTGGATTTCGGAAAGGATTGCCATCATATTTGGGTACCTTGGTCTCCCTTGGATGGGCTTATGGGCAAAGATCATTTTTTTTTACTAAAGAAAAAAGCTTTGTCTTTCATATATTTGTTGGGATTATAACAAGGATATGAAGAATTTTTTGAGCTTTCTTGGAAGCAAGGTTTTCCTGATACAGCTGGGTTTGGCCCTTTTGGTGGTGGTACTTTTAATAGTGGGTGCCCTCCAATGGTTGAAGGGATCCACCAATCATGGCGAGTTTGTAGAAGTCCCCGACCTGTCCAAACTGTCCGTTATTGAAATGCGCAAGGTCATTGAAGATGCCGAACTGCGCTACGAAGTGTTGGATTCTGCCAATTACAATCCGGATTACCCAAAATTTTCCATCTTGGAGCAGAGTCCCTTGGCCGGGAGCAAGGTGAAATCCAATAGGAAGATATATGTTTCCGTCAACCCTTCGGGTTATGCCAAAGTGACCGTTCCCGAAATCATACAGAATTCAATGCGCAACGCCACCTCCAAACTTAGGGCCGTGGGCCTGGATGTTAAAGGGGTGACCTACATAGACGAACTGGGCAAGGATATGGTCTATTACATAAAATACAACGGAAAGAACATACGGCCGGGGGACCAACTGCCCAAGACCTCCAAAATAGAACTGGTCTGTGGAAACGGTACCATTACAGAGAGGGCTCAATTAAAAGCGGAATCCGAAGAGCAATAATGGAAGAGCTGCAAGGTCCCGAACCGAACGAAGAGGAATTATTCGAGCATTATAAATTTGTGGCCTCCAAAGGTCAAGATCCGTTGCGGGTGGACAAGTTTCTGATGAACTTTATCGAAAACGCCACCAGGAACAAAATTCAACAGGCGGCCAAGGACGGCCATATTTGGGTAAACGATTCCGTGGTAAAACAGAACTACAGGGTCAAGGCTGGAGATGAGGTACGCGTCATGTTCCAACATCCACCCTATGAATTCCTACTGAGCCCGGAGGACATACCCTTGAACATCGTGTACGAAGATGATGTGCTCTTGGTGGTGAACAAACCACCGGGAATGGTGGTTCATCCAGGACATGGTAATTATTCGGGCACCTTGATCAACGCCCTGTTGCACCACGTTTCCTCCCTTCCCCTGAACAGCGATGAGCGACCTGGCCTGGTACATAGGATAGATAAGGATACCTCTGGATTATTGGTGGTCGCCAAGACCGAAGCTGCCATGACCTTTCTGGCCAAACAATTTCACGATAAAACTTCGGAAAGGGAATATATTGCATTGGTATGGGGCAATGTAGGGGCCGACAGCGGCACCATTGAAGGCAATATTGCCCGAAATCCAAGAAACAGGCTGCAAATGGAAGTATTTCCCGATGGTGACCAGGGAAAGGAGGCCGTTACCCATTATACCGTACTGGAACGATTGGGATATGTGACCCTGATTTCCTGTAAACTGGAAACCGGTAGGACACATCAGATACGGGTCCACTTAAAATATTTGGGCCATACGCTGTTTAACGATGAGCGTTATGGGGGCGAAAAAATATTGAAGGGCACCACATTTACAAAGTACAAACAGTTTGTGGACAATGCCTTTAAAATTCTGCCAAGACAGGCCCTTCATGCAAAAACCTTGGGATTTGTACACCCCGTTTCCGGCGAATTTATGCGCTTCGATTCCGAGATTCCCGATGATATGGCGTTATGTATAGAGAAGTGGCGCAACTACGCCAAACATATACAGGAAGAAGAATAAATTTATTCGATAATGCCATTGGGAATCGGTGTGGGAATTATTTTGCCCCAATTTGCGATGCGCTATCTTTATGTTCAAGAATATTTAAAAAACGATTCCGTATGAAAATTGTCATATCCCCGGCAAAGTCCCTTGATTACGACAGTAAAATGCCCCAACATACAGCTACACGGCCCCATTTTTTAGAGGATGCCGTAGCAATTAACAAGGCGCTTGCCAAGAAAAAGCCGAAAGATCTTTCCAAGTTGATGGACATCTCGGATAAATTGGCACAACTGAATTGGGAGCGCAACCAAAACTTTGAGGTTCCTTTCGACAATGGCAACGCCCGCCCGGCAATATTCGCCTTTAGCGGAGATGTATACCAAGGGTTGGACGCCTATAGTATTTCTCCCAAAAAAATGGAAATATTACAGGAAAAATTACGCATCCTATCCGGCCAGTACGGCCTTCTTAGACCTTTGGACCTTATTCAGCCCTATCGTCTGGAAATGGGGACTTCCCTAAAGATCGGCAGGAAAAAGAACCTCTATGAATTTTGGCGGAAAAAATTGACGGATCGGCTAAATACGGAACTGGCCGATGGGGAAGCATTGGTAAACCTTGCAAGTAACGAGTATTTTGGGGCCTTGGATGAAAAGGCGTTAAAAGCGCCGGTGATCACCCCCATTTTTAAGGATTGGAAAGGGGATAAATTGAAGGTCATCAGTTTTTTTGCTAAAAAGGCACGGGGCAGTATGGTGCGTTTTATCATAGATAACGGGGTAGGGGACCTAGAGGGCATAAAGTCGTTTAATGTGGACGGCTATGCGTATAGTGGGGAGTTCACCGAAAAAGGGCACCAACCTGTGTTTGTTCGATAATATATTAGGGAATCCATCGTTTGTTTATCAGTGCCAATCACTAAAATGGATAAACAATGGGCAAAGTCATTTCTTTCTCTTTTCTGATAGTATTATTGTTTGTGGGATGTAATGATGACCGGGACGATAATGTCACCAAGGCGAACATCAGGGTACGGAACCTCAGTTCCATTACTTTTGATTCGGTGCAGGTGGGCGAAGCCGAATACATCCATGAAAATGTCGCTCCCAATGGTGTTTCGGGATACTTTGAATACGAAGTTGCTTACGAATACAACTATATAGAAATCGTATCCGAAACGGGGGCCTTTATCTACCAACCTATCGATTTTGTTGGGGAAACGCCCCTAACACCCGGTTTTTATACCTACGAACTGGATGTTACCGAAGAAGGGGAGGTACTATTGAACTTTGTGGTGGATTAGGATCATTTCTTTTTCTCCACTTGGATACGTTCCTCTATAGTGGGCTTCCTCTTTATTTTTCGCTTTCTTCTGGCCCCATAGGACTTGTTCCCGATTTTCCCTCTTTTTGTCTTTATATCTCCTTTTCCCATCGTGTAAACGTTATATTTCCCTAAAATTAGCGATTTCTTGTTAGAATGGCAATATTTTTGCCCCTGGCGACTTCATCGCCGCCATATGTTTTCTATTTTCCCTATCTTCCATTTTCATGTCCCTCTTCCTTATCCTTTTATAAAATGCGATCTGGAATTTTAAAGAACAACTAAGACAAAGAGTTTGTGGGACACCATTTTAATGGAACATAAATCGGAACGCTTATGAAAATAAAAAAGGTAATGGTGGCCAACCGCGGGGAGATAGCCATACGCATCTTCCGGGCCTGTGTAGAGATCGGCGTAAAGACCTTAGGGGTCTATACGTATGAGGACCGGTATTCCCTTCACCGCTATAAGGCCGATGAATGTTACCAGATAGGGGAGGACAATGAGCCCCTTAAGCCCTATCTGGATATGGACGCGCTTATAAAGGTTGCCTTGGACAATAATGTGGACGCCATACATCCTGGATACGGATTTCTATCCGAAAACCCGGCCTTTGCGCAAAAATGCGAGGATAACAACATCATCTTCATTGGCCCCAAAGTATCTGTTTTAAAGTCGTTGGGCGATAAGATAACGGCAAAAAAAGTGGCCGTTGCCAACAACATACCCATCATCCGAAGCAATGACAAGGAACTGGTGAATGTGGATGTGGCCCTCGCACAGGCCGATGTGATCGGTTATCCCCTTATGTTGAAGGCGGCATCCGGTGGTGGGGGAAGGGGAATGCGGGTGATCCGCAGCGTTGAAGATCTGCAAAAATCATTTCCCGAAGCGAAAAGGGAAGCCCTTAATGCCTTTGGGGACGATACCGTTTTCCTTGAAAAATTTGTTGAAGACCCGAAACATATAGAGGTACAGATCGTTGCGGATAACCATGGAAATATGGTGCACCTTTATGAAAGGGACTGTTCCGTACAGCGCCGTTACCAAAAAGTGGTGGAATTTGCCCCATCCCTGGGCCTCTCCCAAAACACGAGGGACAGTCTCTATAAATATGCCCTTGCCATTTGTAGGGCGGTGGACTACAATAATATCGGTACGGTCGAATTCTTGGTGGATGCCGACGGCAGTATCTACTTTATAGAGGTCAACCCCAGGATACAGGTAGAACATACGGTTACTGAAATGATCACCAACATAGATTTGGTAAAGGCCCAGTTATTTGTGGCGGGCGGGTATAGGCTAGCAGACGAACAGATAAAGATAGGTGATCAAGGGGCGGTAAAGGTAACCGGATATGCCCTGCAATGCAGGATCACCACCGAAGATCCATCCAAGGATTTTAAACCGGACTATGGGGTGGTGACCACCTACAGAAGTGCTTCCGGATTGGGAATACGCCTGGATGCCGGCAGTATCTACCAAGGGGTCAACATATCCCCATTTTTCGATTCCATGCTGGTAAAGGTTTCCGCCATTAGTAGGACACTTGACGGGTCCTGTCGAAAAATGCGCAGGGCCTTGGCCGAGTTTCGGATAAGGGGGGTACAGACAAATATGGCCTTTCTGGACAACATCTTAAAACACCCCACCTTTAGGGAAGGCAAGGTAACCGTTAATTTTATAAAGAACGAGCCCCAATTGTTCCATTTTGTGGAACCGCGAAACCGTGCCAATAAATTGGTGGAATTCCTTGGGGAAACCATTGTGAACGGAAACCCGGATGTAAAAAAGAAAGATCCCGACCATCTGTTTTCAAAACCGAAAATTCCGTCATTTCCCAAAAACATGCACTATCCCAAGGGAACCAAAGATCTGCTTCTGGAACTGGGGCCAGAGCGATTTTCCCAATGGTTGAAACAGGAAAAAAGGATTCATTATACGGATACCACCATGCGCGATGCCCACCAAAGTCTTTTGGCAACGCGGATGCGGACGGTGGATATGATGAAGGTGGCCGAAGGGTATGCCAAGAACCATCCGGAAATCTTTAGTATGGAAGTATGGGGAGGTGCCACTTTTGATGTATGCCTCCGCTTTTTGCACGAAAATCCATGGGAACGTTTGGAACTGCTCAGAAAGGCCATGCCCAATGTACTGTTGCAAATGCTGTTGAGGGGATCCAATGGGGTAGGCTATACCGCCTATCCCGACAACCTGATCCAAAAATTTGTGGAACAGTCCTGGGAATCCGGGGTAGATGTGTTCCGGGTCTTTGACTCACTAAACTGGATGCAGTCCATAGCCCCATGTTTGGAACATGTACGTACCAAGACCAAGGGGCTTGCCGAGGGTTCGCTCTGCTACACCGGGGATATCCTTGATCCCGCAAAGAACAAATACACATTAAAATACTATATTCAACTTGCAAAGGACATTGAAAATGCGGGGGCCCATATTTTGGGTGTCAAGGATATGGCCGGCCTCCTAAAACCTTATGCGGCCCATGAACTGATCTCGGCCCTGAAATCGGAGATATCCATACCCATCCATTTGCACACGCACGATACTTCGTCTACCCAAGCGGCCATGTACCTGAAGGCCGTGGAAGCGGGCGTGGATGTGATCGATGTGGCCTTGGGCGGACTTTCGGGCTTGACGTCACAGCCAAATTTCAATTCGGTGGTAGAAATGCTCCGTTTCCATGAAAGGGAAAATAAAATGGACACTGTAAAGTTGGCCGAATATTCCAACTATTGGGAAACCGTGCGCAATTACTATTATACCTTTGAATCGGGACTGAAATCCGGCACGGGGGAGGTATATCGCCATGAGATTCCGGGAGGGCAGTATTCCAACCTAAAGGGACAGGCAATAGCTTTGGGACTGGAGAACAAATTTCCTGAAGTGACCCAAATGTACGGGGAAGTAAACCAACTATTTGGCGATATCGTAAAAGTGACCCCAAGTTCAAAAGTGGTAGGGGATATGGCACAATATATGATCGGTAACGGTCTGACGGTCAAAGATATTTTGGAAAAAGGGGATTCCATTTCCTTTCCCCAATCGGTCATCAGCTTTTTTAAGGGAGATCTTGGACAACCGGAGGGTGGATTTCCAAAGGCGCTTCAGAAAATGGTATTGAAGGACGAAAAACCCTATACGCAAAGGCCCAATGCACATTTGGAACCCATAGATTTTGAAACGGAATTTCCTGCCTTCCAGGAACAGTTCGCGGCAGGCATGGGCAGGGACCTTAGGATGACCGATTTTTTATCGTACAAACTTTATCCAAAAGTATTTACCGAAGCATATGAACACCATGTGAAATTTGGCAACGTAGTAAATATACCCACCAAAAATTTCTTCTATGGAATGGATATAGGGGAAGAGATCATGGTAGAACTGGACAGGGGCAAAAACATTTTGGTCTCGCTGATGTTAAAAGGGGTGCCGGACGAAGCTGGTAATGTCAGCATCTTTTTTAAGGTGAACGGGCAATTGAGGAATGTGATCGTCAAGGATGCTTCCGTAAAATCCACGAAAGAGGAAAATATCAAAGCCGATGCGAAAGATCCCGGACAGATAGGATCACCGTTACAGGGCCTGCTTTCCACGGTCTTGGTAAAAGCGGGCCAAGAAATAAGCAAGAACCAACCATTGTTCATTATCGAGGCCATGAAAATGGAAACCACCGTTACGGCCACGGCCGAAGGTATAGTGGATAAAATACAACTGGAAGGGGGGTCCCTGGTCAATTCCGGAGATCTGGTAATTTCCTTGCGATAAATAAACCGGAAATCTCCGAAGGGCTACAATGCAGCAACCATTTTTACATACACATCCCTATGGCCCCTTTCTTTTTGAAGGGGTAAGAAAACTTATTGTGGGAACCTTGCCACCTCCGAGGTTTACCACGGGGGAACTCAAGGAGGGCGATGTCGATTTTTGTTATGGAAGCCGTGATGGACAGTTATGGCGTATCTTGGACCGGATTTTTGGGCTCGATCTGGAGTATGCCACTACCGCAAGGGCCATTCGACAGCGCACGGATTTTCTGAAGGAACGGAAAATCGGGATCTGTGATATCGTGGTGAGCTCGGAACGCACAAAACTGGATGCATCGGATGTGGGCATGCGCAATACCGTATTAAGGGACGTTCTGGGTATCCTAAAGGAATATTCGGAGGTGGATACCCTGCTCTTTACTGGAGGGAACAGCAAAAATGGCCCGGAATATTTCTTTAGGAAACACTTAAAGGAACATCAAATTTCTTTAAGGGCAGTAAGTGCAAATGTTCCAAGGATACACGAGTTTACGATGCCGGGGATCCACAGTTTGGAAGGGAACTTGTCCAGAAGAATAAGAACGGTTTCCCTCATAGCACCTTCAGGGGCGGCCAACCGGGCGGTAGGTGCCTTGGACGAATATAAACGCCTAAAGCAAAAGTGCCCGGAAATCACAACTGTTGATTTCCGGGCACTTCAGTATAAGCAATTTTTTTAATAGTGGGGGCCCAATTCCAGGCCCTTAATTTTAAGGAGTGCTCCCATCGTCGACACAATGCCCCCAACCCATAAGATCGTCACTTATTTCGGGCGATCGATCTTATTTCTTGTTCTGCTGATTCTTAATGGTTTTCTCGTCTATATCGAACTTGTTTGTCTTTATATCCGTTTTCCCCGTAGGATTGGTGGGGTTCGTCTGTTCTACTTTTCTCTTTAATCTTTTATCTTCTATAACTCCCATAATCTATCTTTTTGAGGTTAATCCTCAAGATAATGACAATAGGACAAAAACACCGTTAAGAATCCTATAAACCTTTGTTATAAAGTGTTAACACCCTATATGGTTACATGGATGTACCCAAAATCCCATAAAATGCCTTGATCCCGTAGGCTATCTGGGCTATTTCAAGGTTTTCATTGGGGCTGTGCTGGTTATTGTCCGGATTTACCATTGGAACGATAAAAGCGGGTACTTTTAATTCATTAATGAACGGGGCCATGGGTACGGTACCCCCCATGATCCTAATACGCACTACTTCTTCCGAAAAGATCTCTGATAGGGTCTTTTCCAGGAACTGTCCGTACGGCTGTGAAAGATCGGTCCTGAAAGCATCGGTAACCCCGCTTTGCGTCAGGGTCACCAGCTTATCGTGTGCCAGACGTTCCTCTTTGGTAGGTACCCTGTCCAGTATATGGAAACCTTGTTTGCCTATATGTTTTTTTACCAAAGCGATCAAGTTATCGCCCTTGGTTTCGGGCACCAAGCGGATGTCAATTTCCGCGGTGGCACTCTCGGGCACGATGGTCCTGGCCTTTTCCCCTATCCATGCCGATCCCAGACCGCGGATGTTCAAGGATGGATATTGCAGTGATTCTTGGTAGAATCCGCCTACTTTGTCGGCCGTTTTTATCTGAAGGTCCTGTTTGATCTCGGTCTCGTTGTCCGGCACCTTTTTAAGTACTTCCATGGTGGCGGCATCCAGATCGATGCCATTATAGAAGCCATCTACTATCACTTTTCCATTGGGGTCCTTCATGCTGGAGAGCAATTGGGCCAACAGAAAGGCGGGATTTGGGGCATAATTTCCATAATGGCCGCTATGTTGCGCCTTCGCAGGTCCGTAGGTGGTAAGGGACATCGTGGTGATCCCCCTGCATCCGAAGACAAGGGTGGGATTACCGGAACTGTGCAAAGGTCCGTCATTAATGATGAGGTAGTCGGACTTAAGGAGCTCGTTATACTGTTTGACCGCCTTTGCCAAGGGAACGCTGCCCCTTTCCTCCTCACTGTCCAGAATCACCTTAATATTATAGGGGATGGCCCTGTTCTCTTTTTTCAGGAGATCTATGGCATTCAGGAACATCACGATGGGCCCTTTATCATCTGAAGTAGATCTTCCGAACAACCTCCAACTGTAATCGATATCGGCATTGAGTTCCTCAAAGGGAACTTCTTTCCATCCTTCTCCCTCAGGAGCCTTTAACACCACCTTATAAGGGTCGGCCTGATCCCATTTGGAAGCGTCCACCGATTGCCCATCGAAGTGCATATAGAAAAGAAGGGTCGGTTTTTGATCTTCCATGGGAAGGGCTGCAAAAAAAAGGGACTCCCCCTCCGTGGGCAGCACGGAAGTGTTGAAGCCGCGTTCATTGAATTTGTTGGTCAACCATGTGAGATTGCGGTTGATATCGGCATGTTCCAGGGCGTCATTGGGAATCGATACAAAATCCCTTAGTTCATCAATGGAATGCCTTACCTGGGATTTGACAAGTGATTCCTCTTGGGCCGATATCAGAATCGGGGCCAACAGGCACAGGGCAATAAGATTTTTTTTCATTTGGGAAGAAAGTGCTATTCGAGCACTAAATTTAGTGAAACGTTTTTAATGGAACCGTTTAAACTTTCTGAATGGGCGATAATTTTAGTGATTCGCACCTTTGGCCCTTAAAAATATCCAATTCGTCATCAAAACTTACTGTACCTCTCCATCGATAATTCTGTATGTAAGGCCACCATATCGTCTGCGTTGCCCATGGTAGAAGCGGAAAATTTATGTATGGTCCCATGGCCCAGCATAGTCCCTTGGTTTTTTTTATGGAAAAGCACAGGGCATCAAGGCCTTATCGACCTTATGAAATTTGTGATACCACCCACCCCTTTGCGCTCCAGTTCCTTGATAAAGGCAGAACCGATGATCGCCCCTTGGGCAGTTTTGGTGGCCTGTTCAAAGGTTTCGGCATTATGGATCCCAAAACCAACGACCTGCGGGTTTTTAAGTCCCATGGCCGCAATTCGTTCAAAATAGGCCTCTTGGGCATTTCCGAACCCTTTCGAAGAACCGGTAACACTTGCAGAGCTTACCATGTAGATAAATCCGTTGGATGCCGCATCGATCTGTTGTACACGTTCATCGCTGGTCTGGGGGGTGATCAAAAATATATTGATAAGTCCATACCGTTGAAAGATATGGGCATATTTTTCTTGATAGACATCCAGGGGAAGATCGGGAAGGATCAAGCCATCGATACCGACTTCTGCGCACTTTTTGCAAAATGCTTCCACGCCGTACTGCAGGACAGGGTTAAAATAGCCCATCAGGATAAGGGGTATTGCCACGGTATCCCTAATATCCTTTAATTGCTCGAAAAGCAGGGCAGTTCCCATGCCATTTTTTAGGGCTTGGGTGGAACTTTCCTGAATGGTGGGACCATCGGCAAGGGGATCGCTAAAGGGAAGCCCGATTTCGATCATGTCCACACCATTGGATTCCAGATCGCGGATAATTTTAACGGTATCTTCCAAGGCCGGAAATCCGGCCGTAAAATAGATGGAGAGCAATTTTTTGGGCTCCGCTAACTTTGTATGTATTCTGTTCATGATGTTAATTTATAAGTAAGGCCACTGATGTGGCGGTCAGGGCACTATGCCAATTTAAAGTAGTCGATATACGTGTCCAGATCCTTGTCCCCCCGCCCCGATAAATTGATCACCACTACATCCGTGGGCTTGAATTTCCTGGTTTCCAAGATGGCAAAGGCATGGGAAGATTCTATTGCCGGGATGATTCCTTCCAACTTGGAGAGTTGCAGGCCTGCCTTCATGGCTGCATCATCGGTGATGGCGATGAACTCGGCCCTTCCTGTTCGGTAAAGGTGGGCGTGCATGGGTCCTACCCCGGGATAATCCAATCCGGCGGATATGGAATAAGGTTCCGTGATCTGCCCGTCGAGGGTTTGCATCAAAAGTGTTTTGCAACCGTGGATGATCCCCTCTTTCCCCAATACCGAGGTAGCGGCGCTTTCTCCCGAGTCTATTCCCTTACCGGCCGCCTCAACGGCAATGATCCCCACCTCCGCCTGATGTAAAAAATGGTAAAAAGTCCCGGCGGCATTACTGCCCCCTCCGATACAGGCCACTACAAAGTCCGGATTTTCCTTCCCTTCCTTTTCCTTTAACTGCCATTTTATTTCTTCGGAAATGATGGCCTGAAACCGGGTCACCATATCGGGATAGGGGTGTGGGCCAATGGCGGAGCCAATAATATAATGGGTATCCACCGGATTGTTGATCCAGTCCCTTATGGCCTCATTGGTGGCATCCTTTAGGGTCCTGCTTCCGGAAAGGGCCGGGCGTACCGTGGCCCCCAACATTTTCATTCGGGCCACATTTGGGGCCTGACGGCCAATATCCACCGCTCCCATATAAACAATGCATTCCATTCCCATCAGGGCACAGACCGTTGCGGTCGCCACGCCGTGTTGACCAGCGCCGGTTTCCGCAATGATCCTGGTCTTGCCCAACCGCTTTGCCATCAAAATCTGCCCGATCGTATTATTTACCTTGTGCGCGCCGGTATGGTTGAGGTCCTCCCGTTTTAGGTAAATTTTGGTATTGTAACGTTCCGATAACCGTTTGGCAAAATATAACGGGGAGGGACGTCCCACATAATCCTTCAATAACTGGTCGAATTCTTTCTTAAAGGCAGGTTCGGCCATTATTTTGAGGTAGTTTTGCCGTAAATTTTCCACATTGGGATAGAGCATCTCGGGAATATATGCCCCGCCAAATTCCCCGTAATATCCTTTTTCGTCTACATTGTATTGCTGCATGGGTATGGTATTGGTTATGCCTTGGGGGACCGGAATCCGCCACGGTGGTTCTTTATAAATGTTCTTAACGACTCAATATCCTTTAGCCCGGGCCGTTCTTCAAACTTACTGTTCACATCCAGGGCGTGACAGTGCAATGAAGCGGGACTGCTCAGGAACTTCTTTAATTTCACTTCATCTTCCGGACCGATCCCGCCGCTCAGAAAAAAGGGTTTGGATCCCTTGTACGATTCTAAAAGCTCCCAATCAAAACCATATCCGTTACCACCTGGCAAAGGTCCTTTGGTATCGAAAAGATAAAAATCGCACACAGGCTCAAATTCGTTCAATATGGCCAGGTCAAAGTTCCTGTCCACCCCAAAGACCTTAATGATCTTTACGGTACTGTCCAAATTCCCGTTCCTTCTTTGTGCCAAGGTTTCCAAATGCCCTTTCAATAACCTACAAAACTGGCTACTTTCGGTGCCGTGCAATTGTACTGCATATAGGTCATGGCGTTCCACCAAATCCACAATTTCCGATATGGACGAATCCACGAATACGCCTACCTTTTTAATGGAAGGGGAAAGGACAGGAATATTTCCCTGATAAAAACGTTTGGAGGGGCCCCAGAAAATAAAACCCAAGTAGTCCGGTTCCAAGGCGGCCACTGCCTGGATGTTTTCCGGATATTTCATGCCACATACCTTTAACCGTATTGAGTCGGTCCGTACTTCATGAATCCCGTCGGTATTTTTTTCGGAGGTGTTTTTCATCTTCCGACCTATAAAAGTTTACCGATAAAATCTTGGGCACTTTTTCCCGGATTCTCCGTTTTCATAAAATTTTCCCCTATTAGGAATCCTTTGTAACCATATTCCCTTAACTCTTTAATGGCTTCCGGGGTATCGATGCCGCTTTCGGAAACCTTTACAAAATCGGAAGGGATGAGTTGGGAAAGCTGCCTACTGATTTCCAAGCTTGTGGAAAAGGTTTTCAGGTCCCTATTGTTCACGCCCAGCATATCAATGCTTGGCATGATCGACCGTTCCAGTTCCGCTTGATCGTGTACCTCCAAGAGCACTTCCAACCCCAGGCTTTTTGCAAATTCTGAAAGGGATTTTATCTCTTCCCTTGTCAGGATGGCGGCGATCAGCAGGATCAAGTCCGCCCCGTAGGCCTTTGCTTCCAGTATCTGATATTCGTTTATGATAAATTCCTTCCGCAAAAGGGGCATTTTTACCACGGCCCTGGCCAAGAGGAGGTCATCCAGCGATCCGCCGAAATATTTCCCGTCCGTTAGTACCGACATCCCGCAGACCCCTGCATTTTCGTAGCCCAGGGCCACTTCAAAAACACTTAGGGAGTGGTTGATCACCGCTTTGGACGGGGAACGCCTCTTGTGCTCGGCTATGATTCCGGTACCGCTGTTCCTAAGGAGGCGGGAAAGGGATACGGTGGGTTTTTGGAAAAGTACGGACGCCTCCAATTGGGATATGGGAACCAATTGCTTCTTAAGGTCCATTTCCCGGTGTTTGTCGCGTACTATCTTATCCAATATGTTCATCTTTTATGCTATTAAAGGCCGTTAATATGGTTATTGGGCGCTCAGTTGCTGTAATTTTTTCAAAGCCGCAAGTCCCTTTCCGGCCATTAGTGATTCCTGTGCCCTTTCAAAACCCGCACTTGGGGAGATGCCCAAAACAGTGGCGATGGCCACTCCAGCGTTGGCGCAGACCACATTGTTCTGTGCGGTCGTCCCTTTTCCCTGTAAAACGTTCAAAAAAATCTGGGCAGATCCCTCTATGGTGTTGCCTCCCGCAATATCCGCCCGTTGAACCGTTTCCACGCCAAAATCGATGGGATTTAACATGGTTTCGGTTTGGTTTGAAATGGTTTTGGTGCTCCCGGTAAGGGAAATCTCATCATAGCCATCCAATGCATGCAATACCATAAAGTTTTTATCGGTCTTTTGATATAGGTACCCGTACATCCTTGCAAGTTCCAGATTGTACACCCCCACGATCTGGTTTTTGGGAAAGGCCGGGTTTACCATGGGGCCCAGTATGTTGAAAAATGTCTTTACCCCCAGTTCCCTTCTTATGGGAGCCACATTTTTCATTGCGGGATGGAACAGCGGTGCGTGCAGCACACAGATGCCACTGCTCTCCAAGCATTTTTCGAGAAAACCGGGATCGTTGCTGAACTTGATCCCCAAGAATTCCATGACATTGCTACTGCCACACGTGGACGAAACACCATAGTTGCCGTGTTTGGTGACATTCACCCCCGCTCCTGCCGTAACAAACGAGGCCAAGGTGGAAATGTTGAAGGTGTCCTTACCGTCCCCGCCCGTTCCACAGAGGTCGATCGGGTTATAGGCCGATAGGTCCACCGCAAGGCAAAGGTCCAACAAGGCGTCCCTAAACCCTTCCAGTTCCGCTATGGTAACACTGCGCATCATGTAAACCGTTAGAAATGCCGATATCTGGGACGGGTTGTATTCCCCTTTGGTAATATTGGCCAACACCTGTTTGGCATCCTCTTTGGACAGGACGTCATGGTTGATAAGTCTATTTAATATTTCTTTCATGAAGTGAATTTTTTTGCTGATAAGCCCGATTTTTCGGGCCGTTTCGTCCAATGGCCGCTTTGCTCGATATGCTTGGAAAATTCTCCCCTAAAGAGGGGATTATTTTATATGGTCCAGCCAGTTTTTTAAAATGCTCTTGCCTGCTGGGGTCAGTACTGATTCTGGATGGAACTGTACCGCATATATATCGTACACCGTATGCCTGAGGGACATTATCTGTCCGTTCCCATCTATGGACGTCGCTTCCAGTTCAGCGGGCATTCGTGGATCCACTACCCACGAATGGTACCGTCCAACTTCCAAGGTGGTCGGCAATCCTTTAAACAATAGATCGTCCTTGGTAACGGTTATAGGGGTGGCAATTCCATGGTACACCTTTTCGAGGTTAATGAGGGATCCCCCAAAGACCTCGGCGATGGCCTGTTGCCCCAGACAGACCCCAAAAATGGGTTTTGAAGGGGCATATTTTGCAATGATCGCCTTTAAAAGGCCTGCCTCGTCCGGTATGCCCGGCCCTGGTGAAAGTACGATACCATCAAATGGCTCCGCCTCTTCCAGATCCAACTGGTCGTTCCTTTTTACCGTTACCGTACAATCCAGGTCCTCTAGGTAATGCACCAGATTGTAGGTAAAGCTGTCGTAATTGTCTATTACAAGTATTTTTTTCATCTGTAAGGTGCCAAATGCATCACTTGGCGGATTTCATTTTGGGTATCTAGATCGTTTCGGCAATTTCCAAGGCCTTGGTAAGGGCGCCCAGTTTATTGTACGTTTCCTGCAATTCGTTTTCGGGATCGGAAGCCGCTACCAGTCCCGCTCCTGCCTGATAGTGCAATTGGTGGTTTTTGCTGAGAAAGGTCCGGATCATGATCGCATGGTTAAAATTTCCGGTAAAATCCATAAATCCAATGGCCCCACCATAATAGCCCCTATTGGTGCGTTCATACTTTTCAATGAGCTGCATTGCCATGTGTTTAGGTGCCCCGCTGAGCGTCCCGGCCGGAAAGGTATCCGCCACCACCTTCATGGTGGGGGTGTCCTTTTTCTTTGTTCCGGTGACCTTCGAAACCAAATGGATTACATGGGAAAAGAACTGTACCTCCCTATAATTTTCCACCTGCACCGTATTGCCATGTCTACTAAGGTCATTTCTGGCGAGGTCCACCAGCATTACATGTTCGCTATTTTCTTTGTCGTCCCCCTTTAACTGTTTGGCAAGCAAGGCGTCCTTTTCATCATTGCCCGTCCTTTTAAAGGTCCCTGCAATGGGGTGGATTTCCGCCTTTCCCTCCTTTACGACCAATTGTGCCTCTGGGGAACTTCCAAAAATCTTGAAATCCCCATAATCAAAATAAAAAAGATAGGGCGAGGGGTTGATGGAACGGAGGGCCCTATAGACGTTGAACTCGTCGCCCTTAAAGGCTTGGGAGAACCGCCTGGACAGTACCAATTGAAAAACATCCCCACGCTGACAGTGTTTTTTTGCCAAGGCCACCTGTTCCCTGTATTCCCCGTCCGCCAAGTTTGATAAGGGTTCACCTTCCTTCGAAAAATTGTAGGTGGTGAAGTTCTTGGTATTCAGGATCTGTTCGATTTCCGGGATATTGTTTTCGGTTCGATGGCAGTGTGCAAAGATATAGGCCTCGTTCTTAAAGTGGTTAATGGCTATGATGTTCTGGTAGACCGCATAATAAATATCAGGAATTCGTACCCCATTTTCCTTTTGGGAGATCTTTACGTCCTCAAAGTACCGTACCGCATCATAGGCCATGTAGCCAAAAAGTCCGTTGTTGATGAATTTAAACCCATTGTCCGGCACGCTGAAAAGCTGACTGAAATTGTGGAGCACCATGGGAATATCGGTTTCCCCATCAATGGGGGCTTCCTCCAGTTTCCCATCGGGAAAACGCTGATATATTCTCCCGTCGTCTATTTTTATGGAGGCGATGGGATTGCAGCAGATATAGGAGAAGCTATTGTCGTTGGCATGGTAATCGCTACTTTCCAATAAAATGCTATTGGGAAACCTGTCCCGTATCCGCAGGTAGACGCTTACCGGGGTAATGGTATCCGCCAGGATCTTTTTGTAATTGGACGTCAGCTTGTATTTCATTTCTGGATGCTTTTTGTTCGATAAAAAAAAGGCTTGTCGTGATGACAAGCCTTTGTATGGTTTTACTACAATGATGCTTTGCTCACGACATTTCCCGCAAGTTTTTCCACCACCAAGTATTTATTTTTCCTGTGTTCATTAAGTCAAAGATAGGAATGAAATTGAAATATACAAACCACTGTTGCATAAAAAATAAAAAACCCCACAAAAGTGAGGTTTAAAACATTTTTATTGACAGAATTAGAAGGCAAGGTCCACAACTAGATCAAATTCATCGTAGATGGTCTTGTCTCCAAGATTGTCAAAGAAACTTCCAGAGCCGTATTTTACGTCAAATTTGGAACGATCTACTTTTAAGGTAGCGGTAGCCTTGCTTCCATAAACCGATACATCAAAGGTAACGGGATTCGTCTTCCCTTTAATGGTAAGGTCTCCCTTCACTTCATAGGAATTCTTTCCGGTCGCTTTTACGGAGGTGAACACCAATTTGGAGGTTGGATTGCTCTCCACACCAAAGAAATCATCCGATTTAAGGTGCCCTTCCAATTTTCCTTTGGAATCCCCTTCAAGGTCGGTGGAGACCAAAGAGGTCATATCTACCACAAATTCCCCGCCGATCAATTTGTCCCCTTCAAATTCTAGGGAGCCTTCCTTAAGATCGATGGTGCCCGTATGGGAACCGGTAACCTTGTACCCTTTCCAGGTAACGGTGCTTTCTGGGATTTTTACTTCTTTTTTCTCCCCATCAACAGGAGTGGATGCGGTTGCGACCGATCCAAATACGATGGCGAACAATAGGCTGGATACATTTTTTTTCATGATTTTTCAATTTTAAATTAATAGTTGTTGTAATTGTTTGTATTTAGATATGCGTAATTAATAGGTCTTTTGGCTTTCGTACCTTTTTTTGGTGCTGTGTTTCGTCCTCTTGGGAACGATAGCCCAAGGTAACCAATACTGAGGCATTTAGGCCAATTTCGTCCAATTTAAGTATTTCATTGAATTTTTCGGAATCGAAGCCTTCCATTGGACAGCTGTCGATACGCAGAAAAGCGGCGGCGGACAGTAAATTTCCCACTGCTATATAGGCCTGTTTGGCGGTCCATTGCGCTTTGGCTCCTTCGGGGAGCGGTAGTAGTTTCGACTTCATCAGGTCGGCATATCCTTCAAGTTTCTCTTCCGGAATTTCCCTGGTCTTCACCACATTGTCAATATAATCGTCCACCAGTTCCGCTCCAAAATCGGACTTGTTGGCAAAGACGATCAGGTGGGAGGCGTCCGTGATCTGTGGCTGTCCCCAAGCGGCCGGTCGCAACTGTTTTCTTATCTCGGGGTCGGTTATTACCAAAACCTTGTAAGGTTGCAGTCCGTAGGAAGAAGCGCTCAAGGAAATTGCTTCCAAGAGGATATCGAGATCTTCACCGGATATTTTTTTGGACGGGTCGAATTTTTTGGTGGCGTACCGCCAGTTTAAATTTTCAATATAATTGCTCATCTCTATAGTTTATTTGGCTTTAATAGAATTAAAATTTGTCCATCAGAAGGTTCAGGTCCTTAAGTTCCTCGGTGGAAAAATTCCGCACAATCTGCCTTTCCGAGCCCTGTATGGCACGATCCATATCCAACAGTGCCTTTTCACCGGCTTCCGTAATATGGATTTCCACCTTTCTGCGGTTACTTTTGCATGTGGCCCGTTTAACATACCCCTTTAGAATGAGCTTGTCCACCAAACGGGTGGTATTGCTCATTTTTGTAACCATACGTTCGTTCAGGGTGGAGAGGTTGGCCGGTTTCCCCTTTTGGCCCCTTAGGATGCGCAGTACGTTAAATTGCTGTAGGGATACGTCGTAGGGTTTGAGAGCGTTGGCCATGACCTCATTGGCCTTGTTCCAGACCAAGCTCAGGTGGATCAGGGTACGGCTTTCCAAGGGAATCTTTTTATCGGTCTTTATAACTTCCTCTACATTCATGTCGTTACAACAATTGTATATACAAATGTAAGGTTGTTTTTGGGATTGACAATAAGGTCCGCCATAAATTTATGTTAAAATGGAGTTGTGGCGCTACTAACGAAAATGCCACAAATAATTGAGCGCCGGGAAAGAAGTACGGAGGGCCTGCGGAGTCTCCGTCTGCCGAACATCCTTTGATGGGTATTTGGGAAGGGACAAGGAATAACGTGTTCAGTGTAGGGCTTCAATGCTCTCGATCCTGATTCCGATAAAACAGTCGTCCATACAGCCCTCCTCCACATATCCGCAAATCGATATCAGGCCATTGTTCTCCGCTTCAAAGTATTGCGTTGCCCCGCTTCTATCGATCAACCACTCCTTTTCTGCTTTGATATATATTTCGGCAAGCGTAAGGGCATCAGCGGCATTTGAATGTTCGTGACTGTTTATTTCGTCTTTATTTTCGGTCCATTCCACCTGATCTGCGGGAATATGTTCGGGAGGGGGGACATAGGCAAATTCACGTCGGATTACGGTTCCTTTCGATACTGTAATAGTGGTCTTCCAACCATAAGTGGAAAACACGGACCCTCCGGACACTACATAAAGGTACGAATCATGGGATGAATCCTTAAATTGGGACCATGCTGTTTTACTCCTTCCAAAATCATCTGGGTAGGCCAGCTCATCGTCGGATGAGCAGGAAAGAAAAAGTAAGCTGCCAAGCAATGGAAATACGAACAATGGGAATTGATGTTTCATGGTCATGGAATCGGTCATTGCTCCCTAGGGATGTAAATCCAGTCGGTTGGTTGCGTCGGAACGGGTGGAATGGTATGGTTCGTTTGGATTTTTATGAAGGGATTTTTTTAAAAATTCGCTATTTTTGGGGATCAAATAAAAAGTGTATGGCAAATTTATCACAAGAGGAGTGGACCGAACAATTGGAACAGGACGGGAACGCGTTTATTCTGGACGTGCGAACCCCTGAAGAGGTAGGGGAAGGGTATATTCCCGGGGCCACCAATATCGATATTTATATGGGTCAGGGATTTTTGGATGCGCTGGAAGATCTGGACAAATCCAAAAACTATTATGTGTATTGCAGGTCCGGTAGTAGGAGCGGGCAGGCATGTGCCCTTATGGCAAAGGCAGGGTTTAAAAATGCCTATAATCTTGAAGGCGGGTTTATGCAATGGGAAGGAGAGGTTGCGGAATAATTTTCGTCCCTTTTGTCGATCAATAGGTTGATATTTATGTAGTTGGTTTTGTTTTTGTAAGTTTTTTCCTATTTTAGGGGATGCAAGAAGACCTACTGCATTTTATATGGAAATATAAACGCCTCCCCTTACAAAAGTTGGTGACGACCAAAGGCCTGCCCCTGGAAATTGTCGATGTAGGTGGGCACAACCTTTTGGCAGGCCCCGACTTCTTTAACGCACGGCTGCGAATAGACGGACAGTTGTGGGCGGGTAACGTGGAGATCCATCTGCGCTCCTCACATTGGTACGCGCACCACCATGAACTGGACGATAATTATGACAGTGTAATTTTACATGTGGTCTGGGAGGACGATGCGGTAGTCTTTGGGAATGACAACAGGGAAATCCCTACTTTGGAACTCAAGGACCTTATTCAGGAGAAACTATTGCAATCCTATAGTGCTCTCTTAAACAATGATCGGAAGAAATTTATAAACTGCGAGCGCGATATAGGGCAAGTGGACGGTTTCGTGGTCGGCAATTGGTTGGAGCGACTTTATGTAAGCCGATTGGAGCAGAAATCAACGCTTATCATGGAACTGCTGCAAAAATCCCATAACGATTGGGAGAAAGTTCTTTTTAATATGCTTCTCAAAGGGTTTGGTTCCAATATAAACGGGGACTCTTTTTTAGGGATTTCGGAACAGATCGATTTTGGCATCGTACGAAAGATCAGGGGCAGGGAACATCAATTGGAATGCCTATTGATGGGGATGGCAGGGCTATTGGAGGACAGTTCCGTAATGGATACCTACTACCTGCACCTGAAGAAGGAGTTCGCTTACCTGTCGGTCAAATACAAATTGAACAATATATCCCTGCCAAGGCCCGATTTTTTTAAGTTGAGGCCTTCCAACTTTCCTACCGTCCGCTTGGCCCAGGCAGCGGCGCTCTATAATTTGCGGCCCAATTTGTTCGGAAGGCTTATGGAAGCTTCCGATCTGGGATCCATTTACAAGATTTTAGGGGTAAGGGCAAGTCCTTATTGGGATACCCATTTTACATTTGGGAAGCCATCACGTAAAAGTGTCAAGAAACTGACCCGTAAATTTATGGACCTTTTGGTGATCAATACCCTACTGCCCATAAGGTTCTGTTACGAAAGGTATAGGGGCATGGAGGCGGCAACCGGGATATATGATCTAATAGCCAACGTTGGACCCGAGCACAATGCCATTATCTCGCATTTCCACAAATTGGGCCTAACGGCCGGTAGCGCCTTGGAGAGTCAGGCGATACTACAGCTCTATAATGCATATTGTACCAAAAATAAATGTCTCCAATGCGCCATTGGGGCCAGTTTATTGGGAGGAAATAAGTAATTTTACCATATGGATGCCTTTTATCGTCTATTATATTATCTTCAAAAAAGGGGATTTGAGGTCTGCAGACGAATTGCGGAACGTTTGGGCATTAGGGCCAGGGTGGTCCGTACAAGTTTTATATATCTGACCTTTGTGACCTTGGGCTTTGGCTTTGCCCTCTACCTTTTTCTGGCCTTTTGGCTAAAGATAAAGGATCTTCTTTATACCAAGAGGACTTCGGTTTTCGATCTCTGAATCGATAAATCCACAAAGTGGCCATCGGCAAGGACGGCCAATTGAATAAAATAGGGCAAAGTTGCCTCTTGATCGTTGATATTTCAATTGAAATCCTTGATTGCCTAGAATATTTTTAGGATATTGCCGAGCATAATCAAATCATACCAACTATAATTTCTTATGAAGAAATATATTTCCGCCATTTTCATGCTGTTCTGTATGGCAGCATTCTCCCAGGAACTTATTGTAAACGAGAAAATTGTAAACCCTTCGAAGCACATCAATGATGGGGAGATAGAATTGCAGGTTCTGGGCGGGACACCTCCCTACACCTACAAATGGAGCAATCAGAATACCCCTCTCGGATCCCCAAGGTCCGTGGGCCTCACAGAAGGCCTCACGTATTCCGTGACGGTCACGGATTCCAAAGGTGCTTCCGTAACGAAGGAATATAAAGTAAGCACATCGGCCGTTACCGAAGTTTTCAACGGAGCGATGACACCTGCCGTGAGCGCCTTGGGATCTGTACTTTTCTGGGATCCATTTGCCGCTATCGGCATCTATGACCCCGTAATCTACGCAGATGTAAAAAGAATAGCCGCTCCGGGATGGACAGCCGGTATAAACGATAAATTTATACTTCAGAAGTGGTTGGAGCCGGAAGGTGCCCAAGTAAAGCAAGGGGATCCCGTAGCAGTGGTGGTGAGGAACGGTGGCGTTACCGAAACCATGTTGTCGCCAGTGGACGGAAAATTAAAGTATTTGGTAAAGGAAGGCGGGGTGATCTACAACTCCGAGAACAAGGAACATATCATTGAACAGGGAGCCCATTATTTTGCTTCCATAAAATATGATAATCCAGAAATCATAAGACATCCGAACGGGGATCCCCAGACAAAGGGGATCCCCTTTATCGTTATCTGGTTGGTGCTTGGGGCCTTGTTTTTTACAATTCGAATGGGATTCGTAAATATAAAGGGCTTCGGACATGCCATTGACCTCGCCAAGGGCAAGTATGACGATCCGGATGCACCGGGACAGGTTACGCACTTTCAAGCCCTTGCCACGGCCGTTTCCGGAACCGTTGGGCTTGGAAACATTGCAGGTGTAGGGGTCGCTATTTCCCTTGGTGGTGCCGGCGCCACATTTTGGATGATCGTCTGTGGCCTTTTGGGAATGTCCTCGAAATTCGTGGAATGTACCCTCGGGGTAAAGTACAGGGACATTTTGCCCGATGGCCGTGTGTTCGGGGGTCCCATGAACTATTTAAGGTATGGGTTGGAGAAACGCAACCTAAAGGCATTTGGAAAAGTGTTGGCGGGCATGTTCGCGGTATTGGCGGTAGGAGCTTCCTTTGGAGGGGGCAATATGTTCCAGGCGAACCAGTCTTTTGAGCAGCTTGCCGGACAGTTTCCCGCATTGCAGGGCAACGGACTCTGGTTTGGGATTATCACTGCCATTTTGGTGGGTGTGGTCATTATAGGGGGTATCAACAGTATCGCTAATGTTACCGGAAAGGTGGTGCCGATCATGGCTTCCGTATATATTTTGGCTTCCTTAACGGTGATCATCATCAACATAGAGAACATAGTGCCGGCATTTTCGGCCATTGTGGATGGGGCCTTTAGTCCAAGTGCCCTCAAAGGTGGGGTAGTGGGGGTCCTCATTGTCGGTTTTCAAAGGGCGGCCTTCTCCAATGAAGCGGGCGTTGGCTCGGCAGCGATCGCGCACAGTACCGCCAAGACCAATAATCCGCCTTCGGAAGGGTTCGTGGCGCTATTGGAGCCGTTTATAGATACCGTTGTGGTATGTACCTTGACCGCTTTGGTACTTATTTTTACGGGTATGCACGAAGTGGAGGGCATGGCCGGGGCCCAACTGACCAGCGATGCCTTTGGTAGCGTTATCTCATGGTTTCCATATGTTCTTGCCCTTGCGGTGTTTTTATTTGCCTTTTCCACCATGATTTCATGGTCCTACTACGGTATGCGGGCGTGGACCTACCTCTTCGGAAAAAGCAAAAAGACGGAGTTCGTGTATAAGATGTTGTTTTTGGTATTTGTGGTCATCGGGGCTTCCGTAAGTTTGGGGGCAGTTTTGGACTTTTCCGATATGATGATCCTGGCCATGGCCTTTCCGAACATAATTGGTCTCTATATCATGTCGGGCGAGGTAAAGAAGGACAAGGACCTATATTGGGCCAAATTAAAGTCGAACCAATTGTTCAAAAGGCAGTTGGAGAAGAAATAATCGGACGCAATATTCTTTGGTAGTATGGGCAGCCTATTTTTATAGGATGCCCTTGTTGTAATATGGCCAAAGTAGGGTTGACACGACACTAGGCTCCATTTTAGTTTGGGAACAGTTGCCTTTCCCTATGCCAATTGATTGTTCACCACCCGTTTTGCATTTTAATGAATGCTGATTTTATATTGCTGATATTCTTGTTGGATATCGTCAATTGAGGTACCGTACTATTGTTAGTAACGATATGTTGGACAGCGCCCTTGTTTAAAGCCCTCGAAGGACTCCCAATGGTTTCCTCTAATCATGAACTGGTCTCATAGCTGTGGGAACAGGTTCTCCATTCTCTTACTCGGTTTTCCGTGGATATAAGGAATTCTTTGGTTGTTCGGCATAGGGGCGTCCAGCTCCATCCTACAGGTCTCTAGCAGGTTCAATTGATATGCTGCCTATGGGTATACTGTCCCCGATAAGGGTACGATCCCTGAGCTGGGCATTTATATCTTTGGGATAATGGTACATATGGACGTATGTACCTACTTTCAAAGACACCCGATAAAGAACAGTAGCGTGCAGCTTATGACCATAACAAAGTCTCGCCTGGGAAGCCCAATAAAACCCGCCCCTCCCCTGCGGGCCACATTGATACCATCATCCACATAAAAATTGATCTCCCCCACTGTGCCCATAAGGATGACGGACTTCCGGTACGTGCCATACTATTCCATTTTACGTCTCTGCCAAAAAAGTAAAAAACAGTATAATTTCTATACATATTACCTATTTAAACCATACCTATACCGTATGTATGCCGTATGTATACCGAATGTATACCGAATGTATGCCGAATGTATGCCGAATGTATAGCGTATCTATATCGTATATATGATGTATCTATAATGAGTATCTCACGTATAAAAGCACGTGAAAATAAATATGAAACTCCCTCAAAAAGAAGTGACGATCTGCACCGGCACAACTTGAAAGCCTTCTATTGTGAACGCTTCGCTCCATACGGGAGCAAAGGTCCTTAGGAAGCTTTCTGAAAAGGTCACATTCCCTGTCGGTACCAAGATATTCGGCCATGGTGTCGATGGCCATGGCCCCGATATCGGTCAAGACGGGCATGTGCCTTTGAGAGGGGAACCGGGTGTCGTGCACCATAAATTGATGTATGGACAATTCAATTCACCGCCATCCGAAGGTTTGCACGACTTTTTTATGCTAGATCAAAATGCACAACGGGTTATTGAACATATATTTTTATGGGTCCCGGTCGGGAATTTCTTTTTTTGATCTGTCGGTTTTGGACATTGATTTATTTACGATATTTCCCTAGATTAAATTAATGTAAATCCTACCGACATAATTATGGCAAAATCTGCGGATTCATGGGGTTCCAGAATGGGTCTCATATTGGCAATGGCCGGCAATGCCGTTGGCCTTGGGAATTTTCTTCGGTTTCCCGTTCAGGCGGTCCAAAATGGGGGAGGTGCGTTCATCATTCCCTATTTGGTATGTTTTCTCTTGATGGGCATCCCATTGTTGTTTATTGAATGGTCCTCCGGAAGGTACGGGGGCAAGTTCGGAAACCATAGTACCCCGTATATTTTTGATTCGATGGTAAAGGGAAGGCTCCTAAAATACATTGGGGTCTTCGGGATCTTTACCAATTTGGCCATTGTGGCCTATTATGCCTATATAGAGTCATGGACCATGTCCTATGTATACCACTCCATTGTGGGTACCTTTGGGGAAATGTCCCAAGCGGAAGTGGCAGGGTTCTTCAACTCATATGTGGACATATCCCAGAGTACTACCGGAATTCCCTATGAAGCGGTCATTTTTTATGTGCTGTGTTTGGCACTCAATACCTTTATACTTTCCAAGGGCTTGGGCGGAGTGGAAAAGGTGGCAAAAATAGGGATGCCTTTGTTGATATTATTTGGGCTGTTCTTGGCCATAAGGGGCTATACCTTGGGCACGAGCGGGGCTTCCGAACTATTTCCGGACGCCAATGCATGGGATGGCCTTAATTTTTTATGGACACCACAGTTCGATAGCCTTTTAAGTCCGAAAGTTTGGTTGGCCGCCGCCGGACAGATCTTTTTTACCCTATCCGTGGGGATGGGCACCATACACTGTTATGCCTCTTATGTAAACAGTAGGGACGATATAGCCTTGAACGCCGTTTCCGCAGGTTTTATGAACGGATTTGTGGAAGTGGTACTCGGTAGTGCCATCGTCATCCCGATCGCTGCCGGTTATCTGGGTTTGGATTGGGTGATCAATAATGCCGGTTTTGGAATGGCCTTTCAGACCATGCCGTACCTATTCCAGCAATGGGGGCCTATTTTGGCCGCCGTGGCCGGGGTCATGTGGTTCGGGCTGCTTTTCTTTTCGGGCATCACCAGTTCCCTGGCGATGGGCACCCCATGGATCGGGTTTATGCGGGACGAATTTGGGTGGAACCAGACCAAGGGCGCTTGGTCGTTTGGGCTGTTGGCGCTATTTATGGGCCTTCCCACTGTTTTCTTTTTTCAAGAAGGTGTTTTTGATGATTATGATTATTGGGGCGGCACCGTAAGTCTAGTGGTATTTGCCTTTTTTGAGGTGATTCTTTTCGCTTGGATCTTTGGAATGGAGAAAGGATGGCGTGAAATAACTACCGGTGCGGATATAAAGATTCCGACCATGTACCGGTTTGTGATCAAGTTTGTGACGCCCGTGTTGCTGGGGGCCGTTTTTTTTAGCAGTATTCCCAACATGGTAGATTCCATAGTGCACAGGGATACCTATAACCGGCGTTCCTTTGCGGAAGTGTTCTACGCCGAAAATTTTGATGCTTCCGGAACTGCTGTCGCGACCGTGGAGGAGGCCGGTCCGCAACGTGTCCTATTTTCTTTTGAAAATACCAGGAAACGATATGACCGGGCCAAAGAGGAATCCTTTCAGGAATCCTTTAACGATGTAAGGGAATACACCTTTACGGGCGATCAGAAAACTACGGTCAAGGTCGGGGAAAAGGTCCGTCCGGGGGATGTGATCGCCCAAGGGTCGTTCAGCAATAAAGTGTTCTATAAGAACATCGGCAGGGCCATGTTGCTTGGCCTGTTCGTCTTAATAGCATTTTTAGTATATTTGGCTTTTAACAAAAGAAGAAGGGAAGGGAGGGCAACATTATGAACACATCCGCTTTGATCACCATGTTACTTTCACAGGGAATAGTCATATTCTTTGCGGCATATTTCTTTTATAAGGTACTTACCACACCTCCCAAACCGGAACCGGATTCCTATACGGATAACGATGGGGAAGGGAATCGGGAAGACAGCTAAAACATAAAGGGTGGGAAAAGGAAAATCCCCTTTTGGCTTCAACGGACAGGAACGGAACGGAATCTTTTTTTTCTTGCTCGCCATCGTGGTCTTCCAAATCGTACTTATGGCCGTAAAGACCTATCTTTCCCAAACGGAAACCCCGGCTTTTTTTCCGGACCGCAATTTTGAGGAACAACTAAAGCAGCTGGGAACGGAACGCGATACCCTTCAGGTCTTTCCATTTAATCCCAATTATATTACGGATTATAGGGGGTACCGGTTGGGGCTTTCCACGGAACAGATAGATAGGTTGCACCTCTTCAGACAACAGGGCGGATTTGTCAATTCAGCTGATGATTTTCAGGAGGTCACCAAGGTTTCCGATTCCGTATTGGGGCTGCTTTCCCCCTATTTCAAGTTTCCGGAATGGGTGCGACGGAAGAACGCCGACCCAAGAGGACGGGAAACCGCTATCCAAACTTCGCCCAAAGCTTTTCGGGACCTGAATACCGCCACGGCCGAACAATTAAGGGAAATCAGTGGCATAGGGGAGGTGCTTTCCGTAAGAATCGTAAAATTTAGGGACCGACTGGGGGGGTTCTTGGTACCGGAACAATTAATGGATGTATACGGATTGGATACGGAGGTCGCACAAAGGGCCTTGGAACAGTTTAAATTGCTCACCATCCCTGAAGTGACAAAAATTTCCATAAACGAGGCAAGTGCCACTGAGATTTCACAATTGGTATATATTTCCAATAGGGTGGCACGGGCCATCGTGCAGTACAGGGAATTGAACGGCGGGATTTCCAATTTTACGGAATTGGCGGATATTGAGGGTTTTCCCACGGACAAGATTGATAGAATTGGATTATATTTGTCCCTATAAAAATTGCTAAAAATGATAACTGAAACATTGTCAACATTGGGTTTTGATTATACCGAGACCCAAAACATGGTGGCCGCGTCGGCAAAGGAATTTGCCGAACAGCACATTAGGCCCTATGTAATGGAATGGGACGAGGCCCAGACCTTTCCGGTGGAGGTCCTTAAGAAAGCCGGGGATATGGGTTTTATGGGCGTTTTGGTCCCACAGGAACTGGGAGGTTCGGGTTTGGGGTACCATGAATATATCGCCATAATAGAGGAGATTTCCAAAGTAGACCCCTCCATTGGCTTGTCCGTTGCGGCACACAACTCCCTTTGCACCAATCATATACTTAGTTTTGGCAATGATGTACAAAAGCAGAAATGGATACCTAAGCTGGCCACGGCAGAATGGATCGGCGCTTGGGGGCTCACAGAGCACAATACCGGTTCCGATGCAGGTGCGATGAGCACCACTGCCGTAAAGGACGGTGACTGCTGGATACTGAACGGGGCCAAAAATTTCATCACCCACGGTAAGAGCGGTGACATTGCGGTGGTCATCGTTCGTACGGGCGAAAAAGGCGATAGCCATGGGATGACCTCCTTTGTGGTGGAAAAGGGCACGCCGGGCTTCAGTAGCGGCAAAAAAGAGAATAAACTGGGCATGCGGGCCAGTGAGACCGCAGAGCTTGTATTTGATAATTGCAGGGTACCGGATGCCAATAGATTGGGTAAGGTAGGCGAAGGTTTTGTCCAGTCCATGAAAATTTTGGACGGGGGAAGGATCTCCATAGGGGCCCTTTCCCTGGGAATAGCCAAAGGCGCCTATGAAGCCGCACTGAAATATTCAAAGGAGCGTATACAATTTGGAAAACCCATCAGTAAATTTCAGGGCATATCCTTTAAACTTGCAGAGATGGCAACCGATATCGAGGCATCGGAACTTCTACTGCACAAAGCGGCCTTCCTTAAAAATGAAGGTAGGGAAATGACCAAATTTGGGGCGATGAGCAAAATGTTCGCTTCGGAAGTCTGTGTAAGGGTGGCCAATGAGGCAGTGCAGATCCATGGGGGATATGGGTATACAAAGGATTTTCCCGTGGAAAAGTTTTATAGGGATTCAAAACTGTGCACCATTGGGGAAGGGACTACGGAAATACAAAAAGTGGTCATCGCGAGAAATATTTTGAAATAATTATTTCATTTCCATTTTTTCCCATTATATTTGCAACCTTAAAAATCACAAAAGAGAGGAGGTTATAGCCAATGTTAATTATACCGATAAAAGAAGGAGAGAATATAGATAGGCCACTGAAGCGTTTTAAGCGCAAGTTCGATAAGACCGGAACGATGCGCCAATTGAGAAAGCGCCAGCAGTTCAACAAGCCATCTGTAGTACGCAGGGCCCAGATACAAAAGGCACAGTATATTCAAGGTCTTAGGGATCAAGAGGAAATCTAGTCCGTAGGCCTATATCAAGAACAGTAGCAATCCTGCCTTTTGGCGGGATTGCTTTTTTTTTGCTCCTATCCCAACCCGTAAATTGTTATCTTTATATTGGGGAACCCTTAATAGATCCAATGTCCGTACCTGCCTTTTTATCATATCTTTCCTTGGAAAGGAACTATTCTCCCAATACCATTGCGGCATATGGCACCGATTTGGGGGAATGGGGCGATTTTTGTGCGGCCCGGCACGGTCTTCAGCAATTTGAGTCCGTACCCTATGCCCTTATCAGGGGTTGGATAGTTCATTTGGTGGACTCCAAGGTGTCCAATAGGACCATAAATCGAAAAATGGCCTCCCTAAAGGCCTATTACTCCTTTTTGTTGCGTACCGGGGTTTTGGACTTTCATCCCATGGCCAAGCACAGGGCGCTGAAGACTTCCAAAAAATTGGAGATTCCCTTTTCCGAGACCGAAATGGACGCGGTTTTGTCGCAGGTGGATTTTAAGGATGATTTTGAAGGTTGGAGGGATAAGCTGGTACTGGAACTTCTGTACGCCACCGGTATCCGAAGGGCGGAGCTGATAGCGCTGAAAATGGGCGGCATGGACTTGGAATCGCATACGATCAAAGTACTGGGAAAACGGAATAAAGAGCGGTTGATTCCGTTGCTCGGATCTACTATTGCCCTTTTGGAGCAATACCTTGCCCATCGGGGAACGTTGGAAAACATAGTGGATGACAAGTACGTTTTTTTGTTGGAATCCGGTAAGAAAATGTACGAAAACCTTGTGTATAGGATTGTAAATAAGTATCTTGGGGAGGTGTCCTCGAAGGTGAAAAAGAGTCCGCACATATTGCGGCATACCTTCGCCACGCACTTGGTGAACAAAGGGGCGGACCTGAATTCGGTGAAGGAACTTTTGGGCCATAGCAGCCTGGCTTCCACACAGGTCTATACGCACAACAGTATCGCCGAGCTAAAGAAAGTGCATTCCGCTGCACATCCAAGAAGCGGAAAATAATACAGTGTTCTTTACATCCGTTAGCGAAACCTTTTAAAATGCAAGCATATGAAAGTACATCTTCAATCCGTTAATTTCAACGCAGGGGCCAAGCTGATCAATTTTGTCCATTCCAGATTGGACAAGTTGGAGCATTTCCATGACCGCATCATCTGTTCGGATGTGTACCTTAAACTGGGGAATTCCAGTGCCAAGGAGAACAAAATTGCCGAGATAAAGGTGCATGTACCAAAAGAGGAGTACATTATTAAAAAGCAGTGCAGGTCGTTTGAGGAAGCTGTGGACATGGCTTCCAGTTCATTGGAGCGAAAGTTGGTGCGCCATAAGCAAAAATTAAAGGCAAAAAATTGAGTAAGTACTTGGGGACAAGTCCATATGGTATAGGTATGCACCTCTTGACAAGGGTGCCGATCAATTTTACGATGATCAAAATATCATTTGATGCGTAAAAATATTGGAAAAATGTTTTGAATATTTAAAAAAACATATACATTTGCAGTCCGTTAGAAATAGCGGACTTTTTTGTGTCAAAAAAGGTTGGTGAAAGGCCGATGTAGCTCAGCTGGCTAGAGCAGCTGATTTGTAATC
>TARA_R110002020_G_scaffold152794_6_pt1 | contig 146584 bp, 139 predicted proteins | sample TARA_R110002020 | Tara Oceans TARA_R110002020 (sample SAMEA4396489) | marine metagenome | biome: Westerlies Biome; feature: [MES] marine water layer (ENVO:01000295) within the mesopelagic zone...; material: water (ENVO:00002006), including particulate matter (ENVO:01000060)...
TGCCTATAAGGAGGTAATGGTCGCTGGAACGCTCGCCACGACACACAACAGACCAACCAAACCAGCCAACGGTTCCGAACTGACAGCAACCGTCCGGGCTCCCGGGTGTCACACAGTTCTGTGGAGGAACCCCATGCTCAGTCTCGCCCTTATCGGCTTCCTAGGAGGCATCATCACGGGTATATCCCCGTGTATCTTGCCTGTTCTGCCGGTGATCTTCTTGTCGGGTGGTGCCATGAGCGCCCGCGGCGAAGAGGAAACCAAGAAACGTCGTTTTGCTCGCCGAACAATGCCAACGGCATCCGATGCCGCAGCAATTAGCGATTCGGCAACCGCGACAGCAACCCTGGAGAAGGATGCCGCGCCCAAGGTTTCCCCCTGGCGCCCCTACTTCGTGATTGCCGGTCTGGTTGTCGCGTTCAGCGTCTTCACTCTCATCGGGTCGCTGATCTTGGCTCTACTGAACCTCCCGCAAGACTTCCTTCGCTGGGCCGGAATCATTGTTCTGGTTCTGATCGGTCTTGGACTAATCATTCCTGCCTTCCAGCACATTCTGGAGAAGCCGTTCTCGTGGATTCCGCAAAAGAATGTCGGAACTGACCGCGGTGGCTTCGTGCTCGGCCTCGCCCTCGGCGCCGTGTACGTGCCGTGTGCTGGACCAGTCTTGGCCGCCATTACGGTTGCCGGTTCGACAGGACGCATCGGCCCCGAGACAATCGTGCTCACGGTCACATTCGCCGTCGGTGCAGCTCTGCCCTTGCTCGTGTTCGCTCTCGCCGGTCGCCGGGTCGCTGAGCGCGTCAAGACTTTCCGCAAGCACCAGCAGAAGATTCGTGTCACCGGTGGAATCCTGATGATCGCACTCGCGATTGGCCTCGTCTTCAACCTTCCCCAGGCTCTCCAACGTCTGATTCCTGACTACACGAGCGCACTGCAGGATCAGTTCAGCAACTCAGAACAAATCGCAGAACAGCTCAACCTCGGCGGTCTCGTCAACGAGCAAAACAAGGACCTCGACAAGTGCACCAACGGAGGAACCGAGCTCGAGAGCTGCGGTACTGCACCCGACATTCAGGGCATCCAAGAGTGGTTCAACACCGAGAACAACGAAGAAATCACTCTGGATGAGCTCCGCGGCGAAGTCGTTTTGATCGACTTCTGGGCCTACTCCTGCATCAACTGCCAGCGTGCGGTTCCGCACATCAACAGCTGGTACGACGCCTACAAGGATCTCGGTTTGAACGTCATCGGCGTCCACTCCCCCGAGTATGCCTTTGAGAAGGTTCCCGCCAACGTCAAGGCTGGCGCCGAGAACTACGCGATTGAATACCCCGTTGCTCTCGATAACAACCTCAGCACCTGGACCAACTACCGCAACCGCTTCTGGCCGGCACACTACCTCGTCGATGCTGAGGGCGTTGTTCGCCACATCAAGTTCGGTGAAGGTAGCTACCAGACCACCGAGAAGCTCATTCGTGAACTGCTCGTGGATGCCAACCCTGACGTTCAGTTGCCGCCAGCAACCGAGGTCAGCGATGACACTCCCGAAGCCGGAACCACGACCCCCGAGACGTACCTCAGCCTCGGCAAGGTAGTGAACTACGGCGGAGACGAAAAGTACTCCTCGGGCACCAACACCTACAGCTTCCCGTCGAAGCTTGCGGATGACAGCTTTGCGCTCAAGGGCGACTGGGAACTCACTTTCCAGAACGCAACTCCGCGCAACGGAGAAGGCAGCATCAAGCTGAACTACACCGCGAGTGAAGTTCGCATGGTGCTCGGCGGAGAAGGAACTGTCACGGTGAAGCTCGATGGCAAGACTCGTGTGATTGATGTGTCTGGCACACCGAACTCCTACTCGATCATCCCCAAGGGCGATGCCATCAAGAAGGGCACTCTGGAGGTGACCGTGAGCGAGGGCGTGGAAGCGTATTCCTACACCTTCGGATAACCAGCACTCCTCTGCACAACACAAAGGGCCTCCGATCCATATGGATCGGAGGCCCTTTCGTTGCGAGCTAACGCGGTCTACGGCTCCGGGGTGGGAGTCGGAGTAGGCGTTGAGTTCTCGTTGAAGTTGTCACCAGCGGCCTGAATGACGAAGGCCTGGAACGCGGCAAGGTCGTTTACTGCACCCTCGTACTTGAGCCCGTTGACGAGAACAGTCGGGGTTCCGGTAACAGGGCCGAGATCAGTGTTCGGGATGGGGTCTGACAGCGCACGAGCCGTGGAGTTCTTGACCCACGGCTTGAACGTCTCGTCGTTGATGCACTCGACAATTTCGTCGGTAGCTTCAACACCCGCGACATCCAACACGGCGATAAGTTCATCGTTGCTCAAGCCTGCGGTGTTTTCTGCCGGCTGCACTTCCTCGGACAACAGAGTGTTGTGGTACTTGTAGAAATCGTTCGGCGAGCTGTCAGCAACGCAGGCAACTGCATTCGCTGCACGAGAAGAGTAGCGCTGGCCCTGCGAGAGTCGATCAAGGATGGTGATCGGGTGAATCTCTAGGGTTGCCGCACCGTTTTCAACCAAGCTCTCAATGTAATCTGCGTTCGTCTGCTCGAAAGCACCGCAGATCGGGCACAGGTAGTCAACGTACATCTGGATGTCGAGAACGCCTGACTCTTCATCGCGCTGGTTGGGGATCGGGTCGGCGTCCGACGCACGAGCATCCGTCGGAGTCGCGATGAATCCCTGATTGAGCTGAATGCCGTCGCTCGCAAAGTTTCGCGGTCCGGGGCCTGCGGGCTGATTCGAATTCACCAGCACGAGGGCGATGACCGCGACAATCGCCACGAGGGCGAGGCCTACGCCGCCCTGCAGGAACAGCTTGGTACGGCGATCCTTCTTCTTCTGCTCATCACGCTGAATTCGAGCTTTTTCTCGTGCCGCTTCGCGACGCTCATTCTTGGTGAGTCGGCTGTCGCCGGAATTGCCGTTGCTCAATCGAACCTCATTTGCCGTAAGTATCGCTGTGTCGGGCGCCCAGAAATGACGGCGCACCCGTCGAATTCTAGGAGGAATCTCTGGGAATTAGCCAACTGAATCCTAAGTTCGGAGTCAGCGTGGCGTGGACCACTCGGTCAACTGACCCCCAAAAAGGTGCAATAATGACGCAACGCGGTTTCGACCGCTGTCCATTCACAACGGATCGTCCGGCACGTACCTGCCGGTGAAGGAGAACAATAGAACAATGGCGTCTGTAACTTTTGACAACGCAACCCGTCTCTACCCGGGATCAACGATCCCCGCTGTAGACAAGCTGAATCTTCACGTCGAAGACGGCGAATTCCTCGTACTCGTCGGGCCCTCGGGTTGCGGTAAGTCCACGAGCCTCCGCATGCTCGCCGGCCTCGAAGAGGTCAACGACGGCAGCATCCTCATCGGAGACCGCGACGTCACCGATGTTCCTCCGAAAGACCGCGACATCGCGATGGTCTTCCAGAACTACGCTCTCTACCCGCACATGACCGTCGCCGAGAACATGGGCTTCGCGCTCAAGATCGCTGGCGTCAACAAAGAAGAGCGTGCTGAGCGCGTACTCGAGGCAGCAAAGTTGCTCGACCTCGAGCCCTACCTCAACCGCAAGCCCAAGGCTCTTTCCGGTGGTCAGCGTCAGCGTGTTGCGATGGGTCGCGCTATTGTTCGCCAGCCTCAGGTCTTCCTCATGGACGAGCCGCTGTCGAACTTGGACGCGAAGCTTCGCGTTCAGACTCGTACGCAGATCGCTAGCCTGCAGCGTCGCCTCGGGGTCACCACCGTCTACGTGACTCACGATCAGACCGAAGCGCTCACGATGGGTGACCGCATCGCAGTCCTGAAGGATGGCCTCCTCCAGCAGGTAGGAACTCCTCGCGACCTCTACGAAGCACCTCAGAACGTGTTCGTTGCCGGCTTTATTGGTAGCCCCGCTATGAACCTGTTCAGCGTCGACATTGTCGACGGTGGCCTCCAGTTCGGTGACGCCGTTGTAGCGGTAGACGCTGAGACTCTGGGTGGCACCGACGCCAAGTCAGTCACCATCGGCATCCGCCCCGAAGACGTTATCGTCTCGACCTCGGGCAGCGGACTTCCTGTTGATGTTGACCTGGTTGAAGAGCTTGGTGCCGATGGTTACCTCTACGGTCACGCAGACATCAAGGGAGAGCGCGTCGACATCGTTGCTCGCGTCGATGGCCGCTCGCACCCGAACGCCGGTGAAAAGGTGTTCTTGACACCGGAGCCCAACCACGTTCACGTGTTTGACACCGAATCGGGCCTCCGACTCACCAAGAAGCCCGTAACGGCAAGCTAACTTCCGCTTTACGATCGAGCCCGTCGACGTCGAACCCTGTTCGGATGTTCGGCGGGCTCGTTCTTTTTCAAGGACACCTGAATGACTGGTTCTGTCAACATCACCGCCGCGACCGCTGATCCGGCACTTCTTGACCTCCCTTGGTCGTTGCCGCTTGAATCCTGGCCAGACGATGCCATCGCGACTCTGCCCAAAGGTATTTCGCGCCACCTCGTGCGCTTCGCGAATCTCAGTGGATTTGTTGTTGCGATCAAAGAAACCTCGAGCGAACTCGCAAAGCGCGAATACGAGATGCTGCGCACGCTGCAAAAGCTCGACGTGCCCTGCGTGGATCCGCTCGCAATCGTGACGAACCGCACTGCCATCGATGGTGAAGAACTCAAGTCGGTCTTGGTTACCCGGCACCTCAAGTTCTCTCTCCCCTACCGCGCCGTGTATTCGCAAAGTTTGCGCCCCGAAACTGCACGCCGTTTGGTAGATGCACTCGCCGTGCTGCTCGTGCGCCTCCACATTGTCGGCTTCTTCTGGGGCGATGTCTCGCTCTCGAATACCCTATTCCGCCGCGATGCTGGCGCCTTTGCCGCTTATTTGGTGGATGCCGAGACCGGCCAACTCTACGACCGTCTCTCGAATGGTCAGCGCGAGAACGACCTCGAGATCGGCCGGGTCAATATCGCGGGCGAATTGCTCGATCTCCAAGCCGGCGGTCGCCTCGAAGAGGACATCGATCCCGTCGAGATCAGCAACGGAATCGTTGCGCAGTACCGCACGCTCTGGAAAGAGCTCACGGGCTCAGAACGCTTCGACCACTCGGAGCGCTGGCGCATCAATCAGCGCGTTGAACGACTCAACGCCCTCGGGTTCGATATCGAAGAACTCGCCATTAAGACAGAAGACTCGGGCACCCGAGTGCGCATTCAGCCCAAAGTGGTGGATGCCGGACACCACTCTCGTCGCCTCTTGCGCCTCACCGGGCTCGATGCTCAAGAGAACCAAGCACGTCGCTTGCTCAATGACATGGATTCATACCGGGCGGCCTTCGACAAACAAGACATGGACGAAGAGATGCTGGCTCACGAGTGGGCAGCCCGCGTGTTTGAGCCGGTCATCAGGGCAATTCCGAAGGAACTGCGCGGCAAGCTCGAGCCTGCAGAAGCGTTCCATCAGTTGCTCGACCACCGGCGTCAGCTCGCCCAAGAGTCTGGGCATGACATCCCTCTCGCCGAAGCAGTGGGCAGCTATGTCGAAAACGTGCTGCAGTTCCGTCGCGACGAGGCGACGATGATCAATCCGCCCACCGGCGCGTTCACGATGCCTATCAACTTGCCCGGTGAGGGCGAAGCTGATCCTGACGGTGACGACGATGGCGAAGACTGGCGGCTGAAGGTTTAGCTCGCTAGGAGAGCAACTGTTCGAGGCCGCGACCCGTCACGTGCTCGAACACGAGATTCGTTTCGGTGTGCGCAACAGCAGGATGACTGGCCAAGTAGGTGAGCATGAAGTCTCTGAGTTCTGCCGCGCTCCGAGCCGCAACGTGCAGCAGGTAGTCGTCTCCGCCGCCCGTGTGGAAAAACGCTAGTACCCCTGGCCAGCGAGGTGCTGCGCTGCGGAACGCATCCACATCTTCACGCACATGCTTCACGAGCTTGATTGAGATGAGCGCTTGCACGCTCATTCCCAGCGTGGCGACATCGATATCGGCATGAAAGCCGCGCAGGTAGCCGTCGTCATGGAGTCGACGGAGCCGCTGTGAAACAGTTGATTCTGAGACGCCAGCATCGGCGGCAAGCGCGGCGCCGGAACGTCGGGCGTTAGCGGCCAAGCTCCTCAAAATCGCACGGTCGACTGAGTCAATGGGCAAGCTGTTGGTTTCTGTCACGGCCGTCTCCTTTGTCGCAGCTTATGCGAAATATGCCGTATTTCGTAAAGAACCTGCAACTGGAGTTGATTAGAGGCGCACTTTCTGTTGTTATCAAGTCATGCTGCCTCACGATATCCACTTGGAAACCCTTGCTGTTCATGCAGGAATGGAGGGCGTGCAGGAATCTGGTCAACACGTACCCTCGATCGACCTCTCGACAACAAACCCGCTGCCCAATGTTGAAGTCGGCGGTGACTCCTACGAAAATCTCGCCACAGGAAACCCCATCATCGACGGTCACTCTGCCGTGTACCAACGGCTCTGGCAGCCTGGCGTTGCCCGCTTTGAAGACGGCTTGGCCGCCCTCGAAGGTGCCGAAGCAGCCGTCGCTTATGCCAGTGGAATGGCGGCTCTCTCTGCCGTACTGATCTCCATCGCCTCCGCGGGTCGCCCCCACGTCGTCGGCGTTCGCCCCCTTTACGGCGGAACCGACCACGTTCTCGACAACGGCTTGCTCGGCACGACGGTCACGTGGGCCGACGCCGACTCGATTGCCGATGCCATCCAGCCAAACACCGGCCTCGTCATCATCGAGTCCCCCGCCAACCCCACTCTTGAACTCGTCGACATCAAGAAGGTCGTTGCGGCAGCCGGCTCAGTGCCCGTTCTCGTCGATAACACGTTCGCCACCCCCGTGCTGCAGCGCCCGATCGAACTCGGCGCCACCATGGTGCTCCACAGCGCCACAAAGTACTTGGGCGGCCACGGGGATGTCATGGGCGGCGTCATCGCAACGAGCGAAGAGCACGCAAAGGCCCTCCGCAACGTTCGCGCGCTGACCGGTGGAGTTCTTCACCCCTTCGCGGCCTACTTGCTCCACCGCGGTCTGCGCACCCTTCCCCTGCGCGTTCGCGCCCAGCAAGAAACAGCCGGTGAGCTCGCTCGCCGACTCGACGGCCATCTCGCGCTCGCTCGCGTGCTCTACCCCGGTCTTCCCGGCCAAGACCCCGCTGGCCTCATCGGTACACAATCAGCGGGTGCCGGGTCACTCATCGCGCTCGATCTCGCTGGCGGTTACGACGCCGCGGCGCAATTCACCGAGTCGGTAAAACTCATCACCCATGCGGTGTCGCTCGGCGGCATCGATACTCTTGTGCAGCATCCAGCATCGCTCACTCATCGCCCGGTTGCCTCCGAAGCGAAGCCCGGAGCGGGAATTGTTCGACTCTCCGTTGGCCTCGAGCACGTTGATGATCTGATGAACGACATCACTGCAGCGCTCGACGCTGTCAGCAGCTAGCTCTAGCCGCACTAACGTAAAGAGCCGCTGTTCCTCAAGGAACAGCGGCTCTTCGTGCATCCAACTCAGGAATCCCCTGAGCCAGCGCTACTTCTTTTTGCGGGCAGCGGCGCGCAACTTTGAGATTTCGTACAGGGTGACGCTCGCCGCGATGCCGGCGTTGAGCGACTCTGTTGACGCACTAATGGGAATCGAGACAATCGCGTCGCAGTTCTCGGTAACGAGTCGTGAGAGACCCTTGCCTTCGCTGCCGACGACGATCAGCACTGGCTCTTTGGCCAGCGGTAACGACGGAAGCGACAGGTCGCCATCACCATCGAGACCAAGGACGAAAACGCCGCGCTTCTTGTATTCCTTGATCATCTGCGTGAGGTTGTTTGCCATCGCGACAGGCGTGCGAGCAGCAGCACCGGCAGAAGTCTTCCACGCGGATGCCGTCATACCGACCGAACGACGCTGCGGCACGATGACACCTTGGCCACCAAACGCGGCAACCGAACGCACAATAGCGCCAAGGTTTCGCGGGTCGGTGATGCCATCGAGAGCGACGAGCAGCGGAACCTGGCCGCGCGACTCAATCTTCTCAAGAAGCTCCATCGGATGCGCGTACTCGTAAGGGGGAACCTTGAGCGCGACGCCCTGGTGCACGGAGTCGAACCCGGCGAGGCGGTCGAGCTCTGGACGCATTACTTCGAGAACGGCAATGCCACGCGCGGTCGCGAGCTTGAGGATCTCTTTGACACGGTCATCGAACTCGATACGCGTTGCCATGTAGAGAGTGTGGGCAGGAATCTTGGCGCGCAGGGCCTCAAGAACGGAGTTGCGGCCAGTGACCATCTCCGACTCATCCGCAGACTTAGCGACGCGTGACTGACCGCCACGGTTCGACGACTGCTGAGGTGCGCCGGACGACTTGCCACCGGTACGACGGGTTCCACCTGCCGCCTCATAGCGCTCGGCAGCAGCCTTGCGCTTGCCTGCGGGATGGTACGGGCGATCTTCCGCCTTAGGGGTGGGTTTGCGACCTTCGAGAGCCTGACGTCCCTGGCCTCCCGAGCCGACCTGAGGGCCCTTACGGCCCTTGCGTACCGCTCCTGCGCGGGGTTTGTTACCTGGGTTTTTCACGAGTGTTGCTCCTGTCGGAAGCGCCGATCAGTCACGGCAAGCTCCAATGCGATCCGGTCGAGTCATCTTCTAGAGTGATGCCCGCCGCTGATAGTTCATCACGGATTCGGTCTGCTACAGCGAAGTCTTTCGCCGCGCGGGCCGTATTGCGATCCTCAATGAGCTTGTCAACCAGTGCTGACAGTGCAGCAACAGCTGGTTCTGAACGATCAGAACCCCATCGTGGATCAAGTGGGTTAATACCCAAAACCTGTGCCATAGCGATCACTTGCGAACGCGCGGTTGCGACCGCTGCAAGATCCCCATCGTCGAGGGCAGCATTGCCCGAACGAATCGTCTCGTGCACTACCGCGAGCGCTTGCGGCACCGCAAGGTCGTCATCCATCGCTTCGCCGAATGCCTCGGGCACCTCGTTGGTGTTCGCAGTATCGAAGCGAGTGTCACGCAGTCGGCGCGACGCTCGCTCAATGAACACCTCAAGGCGCTCGAAGGCGGCCTCGGCTTCTGCAAGCGACGTGTCAGTGTAGTCGATTGTGGAGCGGTAATGTGCGGCACCTAAGAGATAGCGCACCACGATCGGACGAGCAGCGTCCAAAAGATCGCGGACTAACACCGAATTGCCGAGTGACTTTGACATCTTGTGGCCGTTCACATTGACCATGCCGTTGTGCACCCAGTGTCGAGCAAAGTCATCGCCGAGAGCACTCGACTGGGCAAGTTCGTTTTCGTGGTGCGGGAATCGCAAGTCGAGTCCACCACCGTGAATGTCGAATGCACCACCCAAATAGCGGCGAGACATGGCCGAGCACTCAATGTGCCATCCCGGGCGACCATCACCCCACGGTGACGACCATGCCGCCGACGCGGGCTCGCTCGGCTTGCTGCCCTTCCAGAGAGCGAAGTCGCGGGGATCACGCTTGGAGCGCGGGTCAGCGTCAGCCGCGGCAACCATATCGTCAAGTTTCTGACGCGTGAGTTCGCCGTAGGAGGGCCACGACTGGGTATCGAAGTACACGTCACCCGAGTCATCCGCGGCAGCATAGGCGTGACCGCGTTCAATAAGCGTCGTGATGAGGTCGCGCATTTCGGAAATATTGGCGGTCGCACGCGGCTCATAACTGGGTGGCAGGATGCCGAGCGCGTTGTAGCCAGCGGTAAATTCCAGCTCGACTCTGTATGCCAGAGCCCACCACTGCTCCGAAGAGCCCTCGGCTGCAGCATCCGCCGATCGAGCCAAAATCTTGTCGTCGATGTCAGTGACATTGCGCACGAGGGTGACGTCAAGGCCACGATAAGTGAGCCACCGGCGCCAAATGTCGTAGACGAGCGCCGAGCGGAGGTGACCGATATGGGGTGCTGCCTGCACGGTAGGGCCGCAGACGTAGATTCCCACCTTGCCCGGCTCACGGGGTTCGAGGTCGACGAGGCTGGCACTACGGGTGTCATACAGGCGAATAGTCACTAAGCAAGTTTAGCGACCGCTGCTGTGTATTACACGGCGGAACCTCAGCATGCTGACCGTGAGCGCAAACACGACAGGCTGGATTCCCTGTAAACGCTGGAAGTTACGCGCACGAGTGTGTATACCCGGATAGAATCAGTGCAAATCCGCAATGACGCATGAGAGAGGGATGGAGCAATACCCAGTCCGCGCAACCAAGCCATGCTTGTGAAGGCAGCCACTCTCTACTATCTCGAGGGCCAGTCACAAGCAGAAGTCGCTAAAGAAATTGGCGTCTCTCGTTCCAACGTGTCTCGCGTTCTCGCCGATGCTCGCAAGAACGGCATCGTCGAAATCCGCATCAACGACCCCTTCGGGCGTGCCCAGGATCTCGAAGCCCAGCTAGTTGCTCGCTACGGACTCCGCGAATGCCGCGTAGCGCCCAGCACTGGCGCAGGCAACCAGTTATCCCGCGTAGGCGCGCTCGGCGCCCAGTGGCTTCTCGACAATCTGCCGCGTGAAGGCGGTGTCGCTCTCTCGTGGGGCTCGAGCGTCCAAGCGGTCGTCGACGAGATTCCGGATGATGCTTCCCACGAGAAGATCGAAGTGCTTCCCCTCGTGGGTGGGCTTTCGATCGTTGACTCTGCCCGGGATGGAAATGTTCTTGTACGCCTTCTCGCTACCAAACTGGGAGCGCAGCACCGTCGCTTGTACGCACCCGCTGTCGTCGAATCGCTCGAATCTCGCGAGGCGTTCTTGCGCGAGCCTTCAATTACGGGCGTGCTCAACGCATCCCGCCGCGCCAAAATCGCGATTGTCGGGGTGGGAAACGTGGGCACCGGGGCATCCGGAGCCATCATCGAGTCGATGAGCCTGAGTCACAGCGAACGGGCTGAGTTTGCAGCATCCGGAGCCGTCGGAGACTGCTGCACGCGATTCTTCGACCGTGACGGAAAGCTCGTGGAGTCAGTCGTCAACGACCGCGTAATCGCAATTGACCTCGATGAACTCGGGAGCATCCCTACCGTTGTGGGCGTCGCCGCCGGCGCGCACAAGATGGAAGGCACTCACGCCGCTCTCAATGGTGGTCTTTTCGATGTGCTCGTAGTCGATTCAGAACTAGCGCTAGCACTGCTCGATCAACGCCAGTAACACCCTGATCGCACACCCCATCGGTAGAGGCGTGAGCTAGCTACTGCTGACCGGCTGATTTAAGAAGTTCAGCGAAGTTCTCGGCGAGCTGTTCTGGAGTTGTGGCAGCGCTCAACTTATCGTGCCATCCATCGAGCTGAAAGACGCCGATGAGCTGGGTGAGCATTTCTGTTTGCGCGTGCGGCTCTGTCACGAGAATGAGCACGGCAACGTGGGCAGAAACGGTGGTGTCCGCTCCCCCCATCTCGCCGAATTCGACGGGTTTCGCGAGAGTTGCAATCCCCAGTCCGGACTCAATTGCGTGCTCAACATCTGCGTGTGGGATAGCCACCGGAATGATCGTGGGTAGACCGGTGGGGAATGCGCTCTCTCGCTCAAGCAGCGCGGCTTCATAGGTGGGGTGAACGGCGCCAACCGAGAGTGCCTGTGCTGCAAACGCTGAGAGCACGTCGGCGCTGGATTCTGCCACCAGTCCAACAATGCTCAGATCGGCGCGGGGAACAACCGCTGCTGTGCTCGAAGTGTCGCTCATAAACCCTCATCCTCCGTTGGCGTTGAGTCTTAGTCAAAAATGAAACAAGTTTTACACATTTGTAGATCAAACGTGCATAATTGTGACACAGCTATTGCCCCGCGAATACATTGGAGTATGAACATGGCCACACAACGCATCCTCGTGATCTGCGGCACTGGAGTCGCAACATCCACCGTGGTCGTCTCGAAAATTCGTGCATTTTGCGAATCTAAAGGACTCGACGCCAAAATTACGCAGGGCAAAGTAGCCGACACTCTGCGCGGTAACCTCGACGCAGATTTCATCGTCGCCACGACCCAAGTGCCCGACTCGGTCGGTATCCCCGTTATCGCAGGACTCCCCTTCCTCACCGGAATGGGACTCGACAAGGTCTACGCCGAAATCGAGCAGCAGTTCGCGTAACCGCACAACCCACTATCGCTTTGCCCGGGCGCCCGGACATTATTGCCGTGCGCTCATTAGCCATCCTCGACAAACCTAGAGAATTGGACGTTCAGCGTTGAACATCATCGAAGATATTCTGACAAATATCACTAGCTACCTCACGGCTCTCGGAGCCTCAGTAACTTTGCCCATCCTGATCACCATCTTTGGCATGATCCTTGGTCAAAAATTCAGTCAAGCACTCCGCGCCGGTGTGCTGATTGGCATCGGCTTCATCGGCATCAACCTCGTGATCGGCCTCATGGCCAGCACTGTGGGGCCCGCCGCTCAAGCTCTCGCCACCAACCTCGGCGTGAATCTCACGATTCTTGACGTCGGATGGCCCGCCAGCGCGGCGATCGCCTTCGGATCGACGATCGGGGCGGTGATTATTCCTGTCGGCATCCTGGTCAACATGTTGCTGTTGTGGTCGGGCCTCACCCGCACGTTCAACATCGACCTGTGGAACTTCTGGCACTTTGCCCTCGTGGGAGCGCTCGTGGGAGCGGTGACGGACAACTTCTGGATCGGAATCGCCGCGGCCGCCGTGCACATGGTGATCGTTCTCGCCCTTGCCGATCTCTCTGCGCCAATGATCCAGAAGTACTTCAACTTCCCCGATATCTCGTTCCCCCACGGAACCAGCGCGCCGTACATCCTGTTCGCGATCCCCTTCAACTGGGTGTTCGACCGCATCCCCGGCTTCCGCAACTTGAAGGCTGACCCGCAGACAATTGAAAAACGCTTCGGGGTCTTCGGTGAATCGATGATTCTCGGTCTGGTGCTCGGAATCATCATCGGCTTGGCTGGCTTCGGCTTCGACAACCCCCGTGAAGACTCGATCGCGATTCTCGTGCTCGCCATCAGCCTCGCTGCCGTGCTGCTGCTCCTGCCACGCATGGTGTCGATCCTCATGGAAGGCCTCATCCCCGTCTCCGACTCCGCTCGCGAATTCGTGCAGAAGCGCTTCCCCGGCCGCAAGTTCTACATCGGTCTCGACACCGCAATTGCAGTCGGCCAGCCCGCTGTGCTCGCCACGTCACTGGTATTGGTTCCCGTCACCGTTCTGATTGCTATTGCGCTCGCTCCGGCCGGCAACCAGGTGCTCCCGCTCGTCGACCTCGCAACGCTGCCGTTCATCGTGGCCATGATGGTTCCGATCTTCCGCGGCAACATCGTGCGCTCGGTTATCGGTGGAGCTATCGTCATCGGAATCGGCCTCTTCATCGCGACCGCGACGGCGCCGCAGTTCACCGCCATCGCCGAAGCATCCGGCTTCAGCGACAACCAGGGCTCACAGCTCATCTCGTCGCTCGTTGACGGAGCAAACCCACTCACCGGCCTGTTCTTCGGGGTAGCTAACCTCGGAGGCTGGACCATTGCAGTATTGGGCGTCATCGCCCTCGGATTCGCCTTCTGGGTGAGCCGCCTCGAGAAGAAGCGCGACATCGTCCGCGCCCAGGTCGAAGCGGATGCCGCAGCAGAAGCGTCCGACGAAGAAGCAGCTAAGGCCTAAACAGCTCTAGCTTCGCCGCCAGAAGCCCCGCTCCCCCAGGAAGGAACGGGGCTTCTGTGCGTCTAGCCGCGACCAATGAGCGCTCCGGCAAACCGTAGAGCCGGATGCTGTTCTCAGCCCGCCAGTAGGCGTCCAAGCCCCGCAGACAGCGCCAAAAGACCGGAAGAGGCAACGCCTTAACGCACAGAAGGCCCGCACCATGTGGTGCGGGCCTTCTGTGTTAGTTGCTATTCGACTGTCGCGAGCAGCTCGACGAGTTCATCAAGCACGCTGTCAGCACCCTCGTCGTCTGATGAAAGCGTGACCGTCTCACCCTGAGAGACGCCGAGCGAGATCACGGCGAGGATGCTCGCGGCGTTGACCGCTTTGTCCCCCTTCGCGACGGTGATCTTGAAACCACTCTTGCTGACGGCCTGCGTGAAGAGCGCGGCCGGGCGAGCGTGAAGACCCGAGGGAGAAACGATTGTTGCTGTGCGTTCTGACATTGTGTACCTGTTTCGAGACGTGGTGGAGTGCGCCTGTGATGTGCGCAGCTGGGAAGAACCCGCGAGCGGGTAACGACTCTAGAGCAAACGCTCCGGGGTCGCGACGAGGTTCGTGATGGTCGCGAGCATGCGCGCGGCATCCGCACCATCCGCTACACGGTGATCGACGGTGAGGCCGATTGTGCAGCTCAACCGCACACCGAAGGTTTCGTCGTCAAACACGCGCATGCGTGGTTTGACGGCGCCCGACGACAAAGCCGTCGACTGCGGTGGGGTCAACAGTGCGTTGAACGATTCGACGCCGAATCCGCCCAGATTCGAGAATACGCTGGTTCCGCCGCCGAGGCGTGCCGGAGGCAGTGTGCCGTTGCGCGTCTCGTCGACGACCATAGCGATCTCGGCGACCAGTTCGGCGAGCGTTCCCTCGTGCGAGTTCTTCAGCACCGGAGCGATGAGCCCCGAAGGCGAGTCGATCGCAAGAGCGATTCCGATGTGTTCGTTGGCAACGACTCCCTCATCAGTCCACGTGCCATTGAGCGCAGCATTCTCTGCCAGAGCGATCGCTTGAGCCCGCACAAAAAGTGCGGTCCAGCTTGCGCCGCCGAGCGTAGTTTTGCGCACGGCAGCCAGAGCTGACAGGTCAAGGTCAACGTAAGCGGTGAACTGCGGAACGAGAGCGGATGCCGACATTACCTTGGCCACTTGCTTGCGGGTGCGGAGGCGTCGAGCTTCAACCGGGTCAACGGTCTTAGCGGGTGCAGCGGCTGGAACGGGTGCAGCAGCCGGAGCAGCCGGAGCGGCAGCCGCGGGGGCCGCTGGGGCAGCGCTAGGAGCCTGGGCGACAGGCGCACGTGAGGTGCCTGCTGCAGCAGCTTCGACATCCGAAAGGCGCACGGTGTTGTCTGGACCGGTCGGAGTGACGGAGGCGAGATCGACTCCGTGCTCGGCTGCGGCACCGCGGGCGGCAGGAACAGCCGGGATCCACCCGGTCTCGATGGGTGCGGGCGCAGCGACGGGTGCTTCTTCAGCAGCAGCCGGGGCAGCCGTAGGAGCTTCAGCAGCGGGCTCGTCGAAGAGTCCACCAAGCAGGTCGTCGGCCTCGGTTGTAATAAACGCGATCGTGTCGCCGACTGCATAAACCTCGTCGGGCTGAGCAATGATGCGAGCGAGTACACCGTCGAAGGGCGACTCCACTTCCATGTCGACCTTGTCGGTCGCGACTTCGCAAATGGGCTCGCCGGAACGCACCGGGTCGCCGACCTGCTTGAGCCACGCGACCATGGTGCCCTCTTCCATGGTCATGGACATCTTGGGCATTGTCAGAGGCAGCTCAGACATGTCACCACTTCCGAACGAGGTCGGTGGCCGCCGCGACAATGTCCTCTACCTGAGGAACCGAAGCGCGCTCAAGCTTCGGAGCGTACGGGATCGGGATGTCGAGGCCAGCAAGACGCTTGATCGGCGCACGGAGGTAGGCGAAAGCATCCGATTCAGAAATAATCGCGGACACTTCGGACATGAAGCCGAGGGTGCGCACAGCTTCCTGCACGAGCAGAACGCGGCCGGTTGCCTTGACGGTGCGCAAGATCGTGTCGCTGTCGAGCGGCTTGAGGGTGCGCGGGTCAACCACGGTTGCCTCGATGCCGTCAGCAGCAAGAATTTCAGCGGCTTCGAGCGCACGGCTCACTTCAACACCGGTAGCAATGATCGTCAGATCCTTGCCCTCGCGAGGAACCGCGGCAACACCCAGCGGCGTGCGCACGTCTCCCGTGCGAACCTCGCCCGAAGTCTTGTAGAGCAGCTTGTGTTCGATGACCATGACCGGGTTGGGGTCGTCGATCGCCGAGAGCAGCAGGCCCTTGGCATCATCCGCCGTTGCTGGCATCACGACCTTGAGGCCGGGGATGTGAACGAACCAGGCTTCGAGGCTCTGCGAGTGCTGTGCTGCAGCTCCCGTTCCCGAACCACCGGGGGCGCGGATGACCATGGGCACGTTGACGGCTCCACCAAGCATGAAGTGAATCTTCGCTGCCTGGTTGGCGATCTGGTCCATTGCTTGAGCGGTGAAGTCCGAGAACTGGATTTCTACGATCGGGCGCATACCGGTCATCGCGGCACCCACCCCGGCACCCATGATGCCGAGCTCGCTAATGGTCGTGTCGCGAACGCGGTCGGGCCCGATCTCGTTGATGAGCTCGCCGGTGACGCCGAAGGCGCCGCCGTAGGTTCCGACGTCTTCGCCCATGATGAAGACTGCTGGATCCTTAGCCATCGCGATGCGCAGGGCATCCCGAATAGCTTCGGAGTAGGTCATGGTCACGGTTTCGCCCGTTGCGGGCGCTGCGGTCTGAGCCGCGGTCGTCTCAATAGTCATAGTCGTTACCTTGCGTAGACGGCGGAAAGAAGGTCGTCAGCGGTGGCGTCCGGCGCGGCGTTGGCACGCTGAACTGCGCTGCGCAGCTCGGTGCGCACGTTGTCGCGAACGGCATCGATGTCCGCCTGCGTGAGGCCACCGGCGGCAAGAGCTTGAGCTTCGAACAGCGGAATCGGGTCCTTGCCGCGCCATTCGTCGATCTCGTCGCGCGTGCGGTACAGGTTCTTGTCTGACTTCGAGTGTCCGCGCCAGCGGTACGTCTTCGCTTCGATGAAAGTGGGTCCGCCGCCGGCACGAGCGCGGTCAACCGCTTCCTTCGTGGCGTCATAGACGGCTTGAACATCGTTACCGTCAACGGTGACACCGGGGATGCCGTAGCCCTTTGCGCGGTCGGAAAGCTGTTCCAAGTTGAAAGCCTTCTCCGACGACATCGACATGCCATAGAGGTTGTTCTCGCACAGGAAAACGACGGGGAGTTGCCACATTGCGGCAAGCACAACGCCTTCGTGCCAGGCCCCTTCACCCATTGCGCCGTCACCGTGGAAACTGACAGCGACTTGCTTGGTGCCACGCATCTTGGCCGAGAGCGCTGCACCGGTTGCGATAGGAACGCCACCGGCAACGATGCCGTTAGCGCCGAGGTTTCCCGTTGCGGTATCCGCAATGTGCATCGAGCCACCACGGCCGCGGCAGTAGCCGGTCTCCTTAGCGAGAAGCTCGGCCATCATGCGCTCCATGTCGGCGCCCTTGGCGATGCAGTGGCCGTGGCCACGGTGCGTCGAGGTGATGTAGTCGTCCTTGTTGAGGGCGAGACAAGCGCCGGTCGGTACAGCCTCTTGGCCGATCGAGAGGTGCATGGTGCCGTGCATGAGCCCACGGCCGTACAGGTCTTCCACTGCTTCTTCAAAGCGGCGGATCTTCCACATGGTGGCGAGGCTGGATGCCGCGAGTTCGCGGTCCGCAACGATCTGCGTATTCATAGGTATCGCCTTTCTTAAGCGGAGAGCAGCGACGCGAGCGCAGGAACCTGCAACTGGCCGTCGGCGAGAAGTGCATCCTGAAGTTTGCGCAGGATCACGATGGTTTTGGTTTCGTCGAGTTGAACGTCGTCGTAGGTCACCGCGGTGCCCTTGGCGACATCGCGGATGAGCGTGCCAGCTGATGCAAGACCGATGGGCAATTCGCGCCCCGCTTTTGCTTCGGCTGCCGGAACAGCATCGCCGTAGACGTGCTCGCCACCGATGCCGTCGATTTTCTCGCCAACTTTGAGGTCGCGCTTGGCCATGGCGGAGACATCCGCATTCCAAGCGATAGGAGCGAGTGAAGGCTGGCGGTCGATGATGACTTCGCCGATCGAGAGCACTGCTTCGACGCTTGCCAGGTGGTAAGGACGGTAGAACGCGAAGTAGGGGCCTTCACCGAGCTTGAGGTAGCTGAGTTCCTCGTGCACAACGGGGTCGGTTGCTTTGGCAACAACGAACACTCCAGGAGCGACTGGGCCGGTGGCGTAGTCAACCACTCCGGTGCGGTCAAGGATTCCGCCGTCTTCGATGGGCTTGAAAATGTCTTGCAGAGTCGGCACGGTAGCAGCCGGTCCGTGCATCGAACGCTTGGTGAGTTCGAGGTCTGCCGCGTTAGCGAGGGCAGCCATTTCGATCATTGTCTTGGTTCCATCGACGAAGCTGCACAGCATCCGAGGGTTCATTCCCTTGGTCTTTGCTTCTGCTTCGAGGCTCGAGGGGGTAGCAGTTTCGTTGAGGGGGTTGTTCTTGCCCTTACCGGCCAGTACGACGTCGAGACCGATGTCTTCGACGTACTCTACGAGCTTGAGGCATTCAACGGGTTCGTCGCCGCGGCACACGGTGTAGATGTTGCCGGTCTGGGCGGCGATGCGAGCCAAGAGCAAACCGACGGTGACATCGGCTTCCACGGTCATGAGGGCGACGTCTTTGCCGCCGAGAAGCGAGGCCAAAGCAACCTTGGCTGCGATCTCGGGAACTCCCGAGCACTCGATGACCATGTCAATGGGTAGCTTAGGGAGGGCTAGAGCGTCGTTGACGACAACATGGCCGCCCGCTTCGATCGTGGCAGCGAGCGCCTCGAGGTCTGCTGACTGGTCGACGTCGGTGATACCGGCGTTGGTGAGGGCACTGACGGCACGGTCGATTGCGATGTCTGCGACGGCGGTGATGTCGACGCCTTTCTGGCGAGCGATCTGGGCAATGAAGCCGGAGCCCATCTGGCCTGCGCCAACCAGTCCGATGCGAACGGGACGACCGACCTCACGCTGACGCGCGAGCAGTTTGTTTGTGTAACCCATGACTACCCCTTTGAAACCACGTTTATGCACTTATGTGCGCTTGTTGATCAAGTATGTGTATTAAGTATGCCCCGCCGAGTACGACGATGCAATGTCGGATGCCGGAACACCCGAACGAGCAATGCCGCTACTTGCGGGCTGCCGCCGCGACGTTGCGCTTATAAGTGACCCAGTACTGCTTGGTCGCATAGTCCACGGCCGCGGTCATCATCTTTTCTTTCGTTCGCAGCGTGGCGGTGTCGAGGTCACCGATTAGCTCGGGGCGCGGCTTGAAGCGCGCGAGCACAGTGCTGCCAACCATGGCCTCTGCAGCCACAATGCGTGTCGTTGAAGCGTCAATAACGAGGAGAACAATCGCGCCGCGCAGAAAGTGCTTGCCGCGGCCCGAGACCAAGAAGTGGTCTTTTACGCCGATGAAACTTGTTCCGAGGCGCTTGGTGGCACGCGAGTACGTGCGCTGCTGGAGGAGGCTGAACACAACGCTCAGAACGAGCGCTGCGATCAGCAGTAGTGCGAAGCCGGTATCCATGTCAACTACCTTCGATGAGCTCAATGGTGACGCCGGCGGAAGGCAAAGTGAGCGTGCCCTTCGCGTGAATAGCGCCGGGGAGAATCTTCTGGCTGTCTTCTGGGTCGCTGTAGACCACGAAGTGGCCAAGCGTGCGGAGGTTGTTGGCTGCGATCTCGCCTACCTCCGTAATGGTGACTTCAGAGCCCCCCACCCGCAGCACGTCGCCCGGCTGGGGATCACGCTGCGGGTGGTGGTGGTCGACAGTATGAACAACGCTTACCTCAGCCAGTTCGGCAGGGCAGGGTTCTCCGAAGAAGATCACCACTCCTCCGTCGAACATTTCGGTGGCGTCCGTTCCGATGGACGTGACCTGGCTGCGGTAATAGGTAGTCATTGCTGTCTCGCTTTTCTCTGCTGTTACGTGTGGTGGATGTGCTGGTTAGACCAGTGCGAAGCTTGCGCCCCACGCGATCAAGACTGCCAGCGGTGACGTGATCAGGCGAGAGAAGAGTACAGCGGGCACGCCCACTGCAACCGTCTCCGGCTTGGCCTCTCCGAGGGCAAGACCCACCGGCACGAAGTCACAACCAACTTGACCGTTGATGGCAAACAGCGTCGGCAGTGCATACTGCACCGGCAGTGCGCCAGCGGCGATCTGTGTACCCATAAGTACACCGACGACCTGTGCGATAGCCGCGCCCGGCCCGAGGATGGGCGACAGGAACGGCAGTCCCGTAATCACGCCAAGCAGGATCAGCCCGATCGGGTTCGAGGCCAGCGGCGTCACAGCTTGCGCAATGAGGTCCGACAGTCCCGAGTAGGTGACGAAACCGATCAGGAGGCTCACGTAGGCCATGAAGGGCAGGATCGTCTGCAGCACGAGCTGGACAGTCTGGCGACCAGACGACAGCAACGTGTTGATGATGTTTCCGACTACCGAACCGAAGCGAGTTGCAATGTTCGAGAAGAAACCGATGAAACCGCCACCGGTAGTCGTCTCAGCGGTGAAGTGCTGAACGTTGCTCGTGCCGAAAGCTCCAGAAGGAGCGGGACTACCGATTGCAGATTCGGATGCAGCGGATGCTTCTGCCGCATGACTCGCGAAGGCATGCTCTCCTCCAGCAAGCTCAACGTTGTCCGTTCCGACGGCGGAAACGAAGACGTCGTCGGTGATGTACTTCGCGAGGGGACCAGACGGTTCTCCCGGGAAGACGTCGACGGTCATCATGCGCTTCTTGGGGTAGACGCCGATGCGCGCAGTTCCACCACAGTTGATCACGACGGCGACAACGCGCTCTTCGGGAATGCTGTTGGTGAATCCGTCGACCGCTTCTGCTCCGGTGAGCTCCGCAATTCGTGCCGCTACCGGGTGGATTCCTCCACCGGTGACGGAGAGAACGACGTTCTTGGTTTCGCTGGGCTCGAGCAGCAGGCCCTTGCCCCATCCACCGTTGCCTGGCTTGACAAATACTTTGTTGTAGGTGTTCTCAGTCACGATTACACCGTCCCTTCAGTGGCAACCGAGGATCCGGTTTTCTTGGTCGACTTTGCCTCGATGAAACGCTCGCTTGCGCGGGCGAATTCGCGGTCGTACTCGTCGAAGATGGCGGTGAGGCCCTGACGACGAATAAGCAACTTGGTGATCCACTCAGTGACAACGCCGCGAATGAAGATGACGACGATTCCGGTTCCGAAGTAAAGCAGTGCGAGCAGCGGGTACTTTTCGGGGGCGATGGAGAGCACGCCAGCCGAAACACCAGCCCATACAAAGATCTCTCCAGCGTTTGCGTGCGGGAAGAAAGCGGTTACGGGGTGCACGAACGACACTGCAGAGTCGTAGAACGCCGGCTTCTGTCGTTCGGGTAGATAGATGCCGAAGGAGTACGCCATCGGGTTCGTCAAGACGATGACCGCGATGATGGGCATAAGCGTGTAGCGCGTGATAGCCCAGCGAGCTGACCACTGCACCGCACGGGTCATGCGCGCTTCGCCCACCCAGGTGGTAATCGCGTACATGAATGTGAGCAGCACGATCAGCGTAGGCAGAATGCCGGTTGCGAGGCCAACGAGCGCTTCACCCGATGCGTTGAAGAGACCGATGAAGTGCGTAGCACCCCACGTAAGGGCCTGAATGAACGGATTGTCGCTGGCCGGTACCGGCGGCGAATCAGCCGCCCAAATTATCGTGTCCAGAACAGATTGCATCTCACACCTTTCTCCAGCCGCAACTTCGTTGTCGGCGCCTGTCAGGGCCGGTGGCTTAGACGTGAGGTGTGTGTCCCCATCGACCCTGTTACTGCATTTGCACATTTGTGAGCATAGAACTCACAGTCGTGTAATAACAGGTATAGCAGCACAGCAAGGATTCAACCAAGGCCGCAGCAAAAGAAATTAGTACTCAGGTTCAGTTGAGGCTTATGAGTACCGCCGGCGCGAGGCCACAACAGCCGTATTTCGCGCAGTCTCGCCCGGGGAGAAGGCGACCACGGGGAGCTTCCTGGCGCAACGACGAGACAACGAGCCCGAGCTCGTTGCACGCCGAAGAAGGTCTAGTCCCGCGTGTGGGAAGCTTCGGCTACCGTGCGGGCGTGAACTAGAGCGGTAGCAATGGCTGCCATGCCTTCGCCGCGGCCCGTGAAACCGAGCGCATCGGAGGTCGTGCCAGCGATGCTTACTGAGGCTCCGATGATTCCGCTCAAGAACTCTTCAGCCTCCACGCGACGACGTGACACCATCGGGTGGTTGCCGATAAGTTGCACGGACACGTTGCCCACTTCGAAGCCCGCATCGCGCACCAGGTAGACGGTTTCTCGCAAGAACACATCACCATGAGCATCTTCAAACTTGGGGTCGCTCGTGCCGAAGACACTGCCCAGATCGCCGAGCTTGGCAGCGGAGAGGATTGCATCGCAGATCGCGTGGGCGACAACATCGCCATCGCTGTGGCCGCGAAGGCCGATCTCATTGGGCCAGTGCAGACCGGCGAGCCACAACTGCTTCGTCTCGTCATAGGCGTGCACATCTGTGCCCGTGCCCACGCGGATGCTCGTGGCCGCAGATTCGGTGAACAGTTGCTCAGCGCGACGCAACTCCCACGCGGTCGTAATCTTGAAGGCAAGCGGATCGCCAGCAATGACTGAGACGGGATAGCCAGCATCAGCAACGAGAGCAGAATCGTCGGTGTGCTCTTCTTTCGCAGCCTTGTGCGCAGCAACAAGCTGCTCCCGCGGGAAGCCCTGCGGAGTTTGAACCGCCATCAGCACAGAGCGATCTACCGTCTCTACGATCTGACCGTTTTCATCGGTGCGCTTAATCGTGTCAGCTACGGGAAGTCCCGGAACTACACCTGCATTGGAGGTGCGAACTTCGGATGCGACTGAATCAAACACGAGGCTCGGAGTAAGCGGGCGAGCAGCGTCGTGAACCAGCACAACGTCGATGCTCGGCTCCAGAAACTTGAGAGCCTCGGCCACCGACTCTTGACGCGTGGAACCGCCCACGATGATCGTGGGCTCTCGATCGCGACCGCCAGGAACAGAGCGCGCGAGTTGCTTCGCAATGGGACCGTAGGACATCGGGACCGTAATGATCACCTGAGTGGGCTCGGCCATCGCGAAGACAGATTCGAGAGCACGGCTTAGCGTAGGGCGACCAGCGAGGTGCACGAAAGCTTTTGGCTCGTTGCGACCGAGGCGTGTGCCGTTTCCGGCGCCGAGAAGGATCACGGCGACGCGGGGATTATTCTGTTGGCTCATGTGAGGCGGGTATCTCCAAATCGATGGGCGAGGAAATACTCCTCCGCCAAAAAGACGTAGCGAACCAGCCTACCCACTCACTCCTGTGAATTCATTCAGCAACGTGCAGATAGTGCGGTTAAGACGCAAGAACCTCGTCGAGAACCAGCGACGCTTTGTCTTCGTCTGTCTTCTCGGCTAGAGCTAGCTCAGAAATAAGAATCTGACGCGCTTTCGCAAGCATGCGCTTCTCCCCAGCGGAAAGACCGCGGTCTTGGTCACGACGCCACAGATCGCGAACGACTTCAGAGACCTTGATGACATCGCCAGAAGCCAGCTTCTCCAGGTTGGCCTTGTAGCGACGCGACCAGTTGGTGGGCTCTTCGGTGAACGGTGCACGAAGCACCTCGAACACTGCGTCGAGCCCCTCACGACCGATAACGTCGCGGACACCCACGAGATCAACATTCTCAGCGGGTACTTCGATGGTGAGATCGCCCTGGGTTACGTTGAGCTTAAGATAGATTTTCTCTTCGCCCTTGATGGTGCGCTTCTTCACCTCGGTGATGGTTGCAGCACCGTGATGGGGATAAACGACTGTCTCGCCGACCTCAAACAACATGAATAGTGGTCCTCTCGAAGAAAACCCAGTTTATCACAGTAAACACATGGTAAGGGTTGCCTAAGTAAACCACTCCGCGCGGCTATCTATAGTATGGATGTGTGACAGTACGCACTCGCGCCGCGCGCGCCGCAGCCTCCGCCCTCATCGCCGGAGCCCTCCTCGTGGGCACCGCCGGTTGTTCGTTCATCACGCCAACGGCGACACTGAACCACTACGACCCCAGCGACGGCATCGGTGCCGAAGTTGGCGACGTCAAGGTGCGCAACGTTCTTGCCATCAGCAACGACGACCAATCCGCTGTCAGCCTCATGGTCACGGTCATCAACACAAGCTCTTCAAGTGGCAGCCTTCGTATGCAATACGAGTCGGCCGACGGCGAGCGCATCGACATCTCCAAGCCCGTTTCGTCCAACGAGGTCAAGCACTACGGCACCACGGTTGACGGCGACATGATCGTCATCGACGATGCCGACATCCGTGCCGGCCAGTTGTTCCCGATCTACTTTCAGTTCGGCAACCAGAGCGGTGAGGAGTTGCTCGTTCCCGTAATTTCGGGCGACGACCCCATCTACTCAGATCTCGCGCCGGCTAGCGCGCTCCAGTAGCACTAAGGCTCTCCGCCAGTTCGGCGCGCTTACCCGTTCAGGTAGAGAGGCCAGCAGAATCCGACGCACTTCGACCTAGTCCAAGTGCGCCAGCGCTCTTCTAATCTTCGAATCGATAGCCCAGCCCGCGCACCGTCACGAGAAGAGTCGGCTGCGATGGCGTCTTCTCAATCTTCGAGCGGATGCGTTTGATGTGCACGTCGAGCGTCTTAGTATCGCCGAAGTAGTCAGCACCCCACACGCGATCTATCAGCTGACCTCGAGTCAGCACGCGGCCACCGTTGCGCAGCAAAAGTTCGAGCAATTCAAACTCTTTGAGCGGCATGGTGACATCGACGCCATCTACCGAGACAGTGTGACGCTCAACATCCATGCGCACTCCCCCGGCTTCCAACACAGAATCTGTCTCATCGATATCTTCTGCGCGACGACGCGTAACAGCACGGATGCGCGCCAACAGCTCCCGCGTGGAATAAGGCTTAGTGACATAGTCATCCGCGCCAAGCTCGAGGCCGACCACGATGTCCACTTCGCTGTCTTTCGCGGTGAGCATGATGATGGGCACGCTCGAACGGGTGCGGATCTCGCGGCACACTTCGGTGCCCGAGAGGCCGGGGAGCATGAGGTCGAGCAGGATGAGATCTGCACCGTTGCGGTCGAATTCAGTAAGAGCCGCGAGGCCGTCTTCGGCGATCGTCGTTTCGTAGCCTTCTCGTTCTAGGAGGAATGCGAGCGGCTCGCTCAACGACGGCTCATCTTCGACGATCAAAATGCGGGTCATTGTTTGTCTCCTGTTGCGTTGGTTACATCGGGATCGATTTCGGGCAGTCGAATCGTGAAGGTGGAGCCACTGCCGAGCTGGGACCACACGCGAATGTCGCCACCGTGGTTTTGGACGACATGCTTCGCGATACTGAGTCCAAGCCCGCTACCGCCAGTGTGCCTGCTGCGCGCCGGGTCACTGCGATAGAAGCGCTCAAAAACCCGGTCAAGCTCGTCTTCGGGAATCCCGACACCCTGGTCGGTGACGGCGACCTCGATGGCCCCGTCACGGTACCGCACTCCGATACCTACTCTCGTGTTTTCGGGTGAGTACTGCACGGCGTTGGAAATGAGGTTATCGAGGGCAAGCACGAGCAGTTTCTCATCTCCAAACACTTCCAACCCAGTCAGCCCACCACTAGCGAGAGTGACCTTGTTGAACTCAGCGACTGCGCGGTTTTGGTCAATAGCGACCGAGACGACGTTGTCGATGTCCACGAGAGCAGCCTCAGCAAGCCCATCGGCCGACTGCAATCGCGAGAGCTCGATGATCTCCTGGGTGATGCGAGCGAGGCGGTGAGACTCCTTGGTGAGGCGCTTAGCGAATCGCTTCACCTGATCCGGTTCATCTGAGGCACTCACGAGGGCTTCAGCGAGCAGGCCGACCGCACCAATCGGGGTTTTGAGCTCATGGCTGATGTTAGCGACGAAGTCTCTGCGCACCTCGTCAAGGCGGTATGACTCGGTGCGATCTTCGGCCAACAGCAAAACATAGCGCGTGCCGAGACGAGCTACGCGAACAAAAAGATAAATGTTGGCGTCGCCAAAAGGGCCACGCGACAGATGCACTTCTTGCGCAATGGGTTCGCCAGTTCGCCGCACTTGGTCGACAAATTCGACAAGTTCGGGATGAACGAGGGCGTGATTCCACACGAGGCCGTAGGTCAACGCACCCGTCGAAGCCTTCATGATGTTGTTCGAGGGATCGAGCACGATACCTGCGGATTCCAGCGCATCGATGACCTGATCGACGCCGTCGGGAACCGCTGAAGAGACCACGTGAGCGGCTCGTTGGCCGCGCTTGGCTGCTGCGTAAATGATGAAGGACATACCACCGCCGAGAAATACGCCAAAAGCGAGGGCGGCAGGCACGAGCCACGCAGAGTCCATAACGACTAGATTAGTTACATCTGAAGCGTTCGCTTGCCGCGAGTTCGCGACGAGTGCTCACTTCAGATAAAGTTCAGGCCGCCAACACCTGTTGTTAACCTAACGCGGGCAGGGTGGCCTAAGCCGTGCGGGCTTCGTCATGCCCGTATCGAAGGGACGTAGATAGCGTGCGCGAAGTATTTCAACAAGAACTGCGCGAGGTGCAAGACCGCCTCGTCGAAATTGCCAGCTTGGTGGCGGTCTCAATAGAGAACGCCACAAAAGCATTTAATGAGTCGGATGTCTCGCTCGCCGAAACGGTGATCGCTGATGACGATGAGATTGATGCTGCAGCGGCTGAACTTGACGAGCTTGCGATCAACATCCTCGCTCGTCAACAACCAGTCGCCCGCGACTTGAGAATTGTCGTGAGTGCGTTGCGCATCAGCGCATCGCTCGAGCGCATGGGCGACATGGCTGAGCACATCGCCCAGCTAGCTCGCTACCGCTTCCCCGACAAGGTGGTGCCCAAGTCTCTGCGAGGAACCTTCGCGGAGCTCGGAGCCCTCGACGTCGCGGTCGCCAAGAAGCTGGTTGAGCTGCTCAAGCATGAAGATGTGCGCGTTGCCGAAGAGATTCGCAACGACGATGACAAGATCGACGCGCTGCACCTCAGCGTGTTCGACAAGGTGCTCGGCGAGACCTGGAAGGGCGCTGCGGTGGACACCGTGGATGCCACTCTGGCGTCGCGCTACCACGAGCGTTTCGCAGACCACGCGGTCTCGATCGCCAAGAAGGTTCAATACCTTGCTACGGGCGATTGGGTACCCGCCGACGACTAGAGCGTCACTGCGTGACAAAGCCCCGACGAGATTCACTCTCGTCGGGGCTTTGTGCGTTATGCGTGTGTAAGCCGGAGGTTACTTCTTGCCCTGCGAAGCTACAGCCGCGGCACCAGCCGCAGCAGCCTCTGGGTCGAGGTAGTAGGCGGGCTTGATCGGCATGAAGTTGTCGTCAAGCTCGTACACGAGTGGGATACCCGTGGGGATGTTGAGGCTAGCGATGTCGTCATCTGAGATGCCATCGAGGTGCTTGACGAGCGCGCGCAGCGAGTTGCCGTGGGCGGTAACGAGCACAGTCTTGCCTGCCGCGAGATCCTTCGTGATGTCGGATTCCCAATACGGAAGCATGCGATCGATGACGATCTTGAGGCTTTCGGTGCGAGGAACCTCGCCGTCGATACCGACATAGCGACGCTCGTGCGCCTGGCTGTATTCAGCGTCGTCGGCGAGCTCGGGCGGCGGCACATCGAAGCTGCGGCGCCAAGTCATGAACTTCTCTTCGCCAAACTCTTCAAGAGTCTGCGCTTTGTCTTTGCCTTGCAGCGCGCCATAGTGACGTTCGTTGAGTCGCCACGAACGCTTAACGGGCAGCCAGTCGAGGTCAGCAACCTCGAGGGCAATGTTTGCCGTGTGAATCGCGCGCTTCAACAGCGACGTGTAAAGAACGTCAGGCTGCTTGTCGAAGGCGGCGATCAGCTCGCCAGCACGTGCGGCCTCGCCGCGACCTTGCTCGGTGAGCCCGACATCCACCCAACCGGTGAAGAGATTCTTTTGGTTCCATTCGGAGTTGCCGTGGCGCAACAAAATCAGGGTGTGAGTCATATCTCAAGAGTACCGAGAATGATTGGATGCCGCTGCTAGCCGCGAGTAACGGCTCCGAGACGCGGCAGTCGCGGCACGTTTGCTTCGGCCCCGGCGTCAGTGGGCACAATGACCTCTTGCGCTGCGGCGATCTCGCCAACGTCGGAGGTGACAGCCAACGTTTGCGCAGCATCCACTCCCCGTTTGATCACGGCAAGTGCAATAGGTCCAAGCTCGAAGTGACGCGCTGATGCCGTAACAGAGCCGACAGTTTTCTCGCCGAGGCGAACTTCGGCACCCACTTCGGGCAGTGCCCCCTCCGAGCCGTCAAGGTGCAGCATGACGAGGCGACGAGGCGGATGCCCGAGGTTATGCACCTTCGCGACAGTCTCTTGCCCGCGGTAGCACCCCTTGTTGAGGTGCACTGCGGAGCGCATCCAGTCAAGTTCGTGGGGAATCGTGCGGTCATCGACTTCGGAGCTGAATCGAGGTCGCCAGGCGGCGATCCTGAGGGCCTCGAAGGCGAGCGAGCCGGCGGCGTCGAAGGCCGAAAGATCGGTAGCGGTAGCGACGAGGGTTTCGCGATAGCTCCAGTCAGCCGCGGGGTGAGCCGCCGCCGTGGAGTACTGGTGACCGCCGCGAACAACTGTCGCCCACGGGTCGGTCCAGACGAGCGGGACGTCGTGAGACCTGGCGGCAGGAACCTCGAGGGCGTCCCCAAAGCTGCCGACAGTAATGAAATCTTCGCTGCGATCGACAATCTCGACGCGGAGCATGAAGCGCATGCGATTGAGCCATGCTACGAGCGATTCGCGCTGTGCCCCATCGATGAGCAGCCACAGGGTTTCGCCGTCATCGATAAGACGCATGGCATGTTCGACTCGACCATTGGGGTTGAGCAAGAGAGTTTCGGCGCTGTCTCCCGGGGCGAGACCCTTGAGGGACTGCGTGGTGAGGGAATCGAGCCACGTGAGGCGGTCGGGTCCCGTGATCGTGATGACGGCGCTGTCGGCGAGCTCGCCGATCGAGCGTCCCTCAGAGAGAGAGCGCTGTTCACCGAACGGGTTTCCGTAGTGCTCGGGAGGATCGCCTATCGCACCGGGACGGTCGGCGAAGGAACTACTCGACACGAGCGAGCCGCCCTGAAGCGTGAGTGCGCAAGTCTTGACCGAGGGCCGCGATATCCCAGGCCCACAGCAGGTGGGCATCCACAAGTCCGTACATGCGGGTAGCCGCCGTGTACTCTTTCGCGCTCTGCGTGCGCATGACGGCGTCGGTGGCGAGATCAATGCGCGGCCCCGCCACTTCGCCAATATAGAACTCGTTAATGCCACCCGGATGCACGAGAGAAACCTCAATCTCGAAGCCACCGTTGGGCGTGCGAAGGTTCTCGACTTCTTCGGCGGAGCCAAATGGCCGCTCGCCAAGTGCCGGAAGCAGTCCTGGACCCGGATCGCCATCCGTGGCGGGGCGGCGAAGGCGCCAATACCCGGTCTCTGTCACGTGCGGAGTGCGCTCATCATCGAGCAACCACGTGTACGAGTTGTAGTTGAGGTGCGGAAGTCCGTCGTGTGTGAAGCTAATGCGCTGGCCAAACTCGACGCTGCGCGTGCCGTCGCCAATCTTGTAGTCGACGATGCCCGTACCCTCCCAGAGGCCAACGAGCCACGACAGTGGCGCAAGTTCGGCTGGCCCGGAGGCGTCGAGCTCAATCACGAGGGCGTGCGGCTAGCGCTGGCCGCGAAAGAGGTTGTAGACCACAACAACCGACACGTAGCCGATAGACAGCGTCGCGAGGCCGAGAAGGCCAACGAAGAAGAGCTCAAGTGCGAGAAGCATGTACTAATCCTATCCCTGTGCAGCCCAGCAGCACTAAATGAAAGCGAAAATGGCCGTGGCTGCTGCCACAACAACGAGGGCACCGACCATGCTGGCGGTCGCTCGGGCGACAAATCCATCTTTGCGATGAATAAGCAGTTGAACGATGAACGTCAGGATGACGCAGGCCGCGAGAACAATGGCCAACCACGTGACTCGCGACTCTGGCTCGGCGACAGAAGCAATGATCAGTACGCCAACAAGACTCAACAGCCACACGGGCACAACGCTCCATTTTTGCCAAGTCATGCCTTCATCGTACCGAGAACCGGCCGAACTCGGGGCCGTCACGAGAGCGCGGCGGCGCACGGTAGAATCCTTTTCACGCAGTGGGGAGGCCATATGGCACACATCTTGATGCTTAGCTCTGCGCCCGACGCTGAACCATTACCCTCCCTGGGTTTGCTCAGCCATACGGTGGAGGTAGTCGTTGCCGCGCCCGCAACTCTTGTTGCCGCCCCCACCACTGACCTCATCATGGTCGACGCGACGACAAATCTTGCAGCAGCCAAAGGGGTGTGCGGCGTTCTCCATTCCGGCGGGATTTCGGTTCCGCTCTTCGCGATTGTCACCGATGGTGGCCTCGCGGCCGTCAATCACCAGTGGCACGTCGATGATCTCCTCGTTGTTGGCGCGGGACCAGCCGAAATTGATGCTCGCATCCGCTTGGCGATGGCGCGCCGAGAAGGAGAGAGTTCGGCATCGAAGATTCGAGCATCCGGAATCGTCATTGACGAAGCAAGCTATTCCGCAAAAGCTCGCGATCGATCACTCGACCTCACCTTCAAAGAATTTGAGTTGCTTCGCTTCTTGGCGTCGCACCCTGGGCACGTCTTCACTCGTGAACAGCTCTTGAGCGAAGTGTGGGGCTACGACTACTTCGGCGGCACCCGCACAGTGGACGTTCACGTGCGACGTTTGCGTGCCAAACTCGGCGACCTCGAATCCCTCATCGGAACGGTTCGCAACGTCGGCTACTGCTTCAACATCGCTGAAGAGCCAGAGAAAACTCCTCCCGCTCAAGCCACCCCGGCCAGCACTACGGCGAGCGCCGACGCCGAGGTTGAATCGCTGTCGGCCAGCATCGCGGTCTAAGGCACACTCGTCACGACTTTTGCCCAATCGTGGGCGGAGTTAATCAGTTGTTCATCACTCAGTGGCAGGATGATCAGATGGACAACGACAGCGCGATAGCCGACCCCAGTTCCGCTACCGACTCACTCGATGAATACGACATCGACGAGTCATCAAGCGTTGACGATGGCACGCTGATTTATGACCGCTACCTCGACCGTGAACTGAGCTGGCTCGCGTTCAACCAGCGAGTGCTCGAGCTTGCTGAAGATGAGTCCTTGCCCCTGCTGGAGCGCGCTAACTTCTTGGCGATCTTTGCCAGCAACCTCGATGAGTTCTTCATGGTGCGCGTTGCCGGCCTCAAGCGCCGCATCGACACGGGCCTTGCCGTGCCCACGAACACGGGCCGGGCCCCCGCCGAAGTACTCGAAGAATTGAGCGCTGCAGCTCACGCGCTGCAAGAGCGTCACGCCGCTGAGTTCCGTAACAGCGTCAAGCCAGCGCTCGATGCTGAAGGCATCCATATTGAGTCGTGGTCTGACCTTGGCCCTGAAGATCGCGAGCGCGTAGACGAAATCTTCTCGACCCAGATTTTTCCCGTGCTGATGCCCTTGGCGGTCGACCCCGCGCATCCGTTCCCCTACATTTCTGGGCTCTCACTCAACCTCTCGATTCGAGTGCGTAACCCCAAGACGCACAAGGAAGAGTTTGCGCGACTCAAGGTGCCGAGCGTCTTGCCGCGGTTTGTGCAATTGCCGGATGACGGCAGTGACCAATTGCGCTACATCCCTCTCGAAGATCTCATTTCGAATCATCTCGACGCCCTCTTTCCCGGCATGGAAATTCTGGCGCACCACGAGTTCCGGGTGACGCGAAACGAAGACGTGAACGTCGACGAAGATGAGTCAGAGAACCTCATCAAGTCGCTCGAGAAGCAGATTCTGAATCGACGCTTTGGGCCGCCCATCCGTCTTGAGATCACCGACGACATGGATGACGTGACCCTCGGCCTGCTCGTGCGGGAACTCAAGATCACCGAGCAAGAGGTGTATCGCCTTCCGGCTCCGCTGAACCTCAGCGGGCTGTTCCAACTCACTCGAATCGACCGCCCGGCCCTCAAGTACTCGCGCCATGTGCCGATCACGAGCCCAAGCCTTATGCCAACGGAAGGCAACGAGCGGGCGGACATTTTCCGCGCAATCGCCCGTAAAGACATCCTGCTCCATCACCCCTACGAATCGTTCTCCACGAGCGTGCAGGCTTTTCTCGAACAAGCCGCCGCTGACCCCGATGTGTTGGCCATCAAGCAAACCCTGTATCGCACGAGCGGTGACAGCCCCATCGTCGAGGCGCTCATTGACGCGGCTGAAGCAGGAAAAGCTGTACTCGCTCTCGTCGAAATCAAGGCCCGTTTCGATGAGACCGCGAACATCTCCTGGGCTCGCAAACTCGAAAAGGCGGGAGTGCATGTCGTGTACGGCCTTGTCGGGCTCAAGACGCACTGCAAGCTCGCCCTTGTCGTGCGTCAAGAAGAGGGCAAGCTGCGCCACTACGCCCACATCGGCACGGGAAACTACAACCCGAAAACCAGCAGGCTTTATGAAGACTTGGGGCTGCTCACCGCCGACGACCAAGTCGGCAAGGACCTCACCCGGCTCTTCAACGAGCTCTCCGGCTATGCCATCGAGAAGAAGTTCAAGCGATTGCTCGTGGCTCCGCGCCATTTGCGCAAGGGGCTTGTCAAGCAGATTGAGGCCGAAGCTAAGAATGCACGCGCTGGCCTGCCCTCGGGCATCCGCATCAAATTGAACTCGATGGTGGATGAGGCGATCATTGACGCTCTCTACCGGGCCAACAATGCCGGGGTTCCCATCGACATCGTGGTGCGCGGAATCTGCTCGTTGCGGGCGGGAGTGCCTGGGCTGAGCGAGAACATTCGTGTGCGCTCGGTTCTCGGCCGTTACCTCGAGCACTCGCGGGTTTTCTCATTCCACAACAACGGTGATCCGCAAGTGTTCATCGGCAGTTCTGACATGATGCACCGCAACCTTGACCGCCGAGTTGAGGCCCTCGTGCGCATTGTCGAACCAGAACACATCGAGGAACTTGAGTACATTTTCGACCTCGCCGTCGATGCCAGCACTGCGTCGTGGTGGCTGGATTCTGAGGGCAATTGGGTGCGCCACGGCCATTCGGACGACGGAGAACCCCTCAACGACCTACAGAATGTTCTTATGAAGAGAATCACACAGCGCAAACGAGGCGGAGCTCGCCGGTGACCGCTGCGACCGCACCAGTCCTCGCCGCGGGGATTGTGTGCTGGCGCGTCGTCGACGGCAAGCCACGAGTGCTGCTCGTGCATCGCACGGTGCACAAAGACGTTTCGCTGCCCAAGGGCAAGCTTGATCCCGGTGAGTTGTTGCCAGAGACTGCCGTGCGCGAAATCTTCGAAGAGACTGGCTTGAGTGTTGACCTCGGCGTTCCGCTTGGCAACGTGCACTACACGCTCGGCAATGGGCGCGACAAGTATGTCTACTATTGGTCGGCAGAAGTGAACGATCACATTCTGGAACTCGCCAAATTCACCCCCAACGGCGAAATCTCGTCGCTGGAATGGCTGTCGCTCTCTAAGGCCCGCAAGAAAGTCAGTTACACCCACGACGTCGATGTGCTCGACCGCTTCGCCGCACTCTATGAGGCAGGCAACGCCCGCACTTTCGCGATGATCGCAGTGCGTCACGGCAAAGCAGTGCCCGGAGAAACCTGGGACGGACCGGATGCCACTCGCCCGCTCCTGCACCGCGGAGCAGATCAAGCCGCCACGATCGCGGGCAGCATTGCCGCATTCGCTCCCGACCGCATCCTGAGTAGCACCGCCGCGCGTTGCGTCGCAACAATTACACCGCTGTCGCAGCGCACCGCGATTGAGATCAAACCCACAGACGACCTCAGTCAAGACGCCTACCGAAGCAATGGCGATGCGGTTACCGCTCTCGTCGCGAAACGACTGAAAAAGCAACAAACCACGGTGATGTGCAGTCACGGCCCCGTGCTTCCGCAGATCGTGGGCGCTCTCGCCGAAGCCTCCCATACGACGCCGGACAGCAATCTTCGTGCCGCCGCCATGCTCAGCACTGGCGACTTTTCTGTGCTGCATTTCGCGCGCGACACGAAAAAACTGCGCCTTGTAGCGGTGGAAACACACCAGTCCTGACGACGATTGTGCGCGGCTCACGCTGGCCGCGGTTACCGGGCGATGAAATCTTGCTGAATTCACGAGAGAATGACGTGCACGTCAGTTTCTCGAAAGGATTCCTGTGAAGTTCACCCGTCTCGGCACCGTCACCGCTATCGCGATGGCGAGCGCACTCGCACTCACCGGATGCGTTCCTGCTCCGGGCGGTAACGTCTCGGGTCCCTCCGGCACCATCATCGGCGCTGGAGCCTCGTCACAGCAAGCGGCGCAAGAGGCGTGGGTTCGCGGGTTCCAGCTGGCGAATGTTGCTGCAACGGTCGAGTTCGACCCCATCGGTTCCGGTGGAGGACGAGACACCTTCATCGGCGGTGGCTCGATGTTCGCAGCATCCGATCGCGCGTTCAAGGTCGACGAGATTGCGGATGCCGACTTCGTCTCGTGCGTGCCCGATACCGGAATCCTTGAAATCCCGGCCTACATCTCGCCCATCGCGATCATTTTCAACCTCGATGGCGTCGAATCACTCAATCTCGATGCCGCTACCATCGCTGGCATTTTTAGCGGCGAAATTGACCAGTGGGATGACGCGGCAATCGTTGCCCAAAACCCCACGGCCGATCTTCCTAACCTCACTATCACGGCCGTGCACCGCGCAGACGACTCGGGCACGACAGCCAACTTCACTGACTACCTGGCAGCAGCAGCCCCCTCGGTGTGGACTGTCGGCTCGATCGAGAAATGGCCTCTTGACTTCGGCGGAGAAGCTGCGCCGCAAACATCCGGGGTCGTGGATGCGGTGAGCAACGGAACCGGAACCATCGGCTACGCTGACGCCTCGCGCGTCGGCGAGCTCGGAGCTGTCGCGGTCAAAGTCGGCGAGGAATACGTCGCCTACTCGCCAGAAGCCGCCGCCGCGATCATTGATGTCTCGCCCTTTGGTGAAGGACGAGGTGAGACCGACTTTGCCGTTGACATCGACCGCGCGTCCACCGCCAGCGGCGTTTACCCGGTTGTTCTCATCAGCTATCTGATCGCCTGCAACGAGTACGCCTCGAACGAGCGAGTGGATGTTCTCCGCGGCTACCTCGACTACGTCATCAGCCCCGAAGGACAACAGGCTGCGGCCGCGTCCGCCGGTTCTGCCCCCATTTCGGCTTCTCTGTACGAGAAGGCTCGCGCTGCTGTCGCAGCAATCAAATAGCTCACTTCCCCGCGAAACCGGGGCGGAACTCTTTCGCGTTGATTCGGCGTTTACCTGCCGTTTACCTAACCGGGTCAAGCTGGCTACCTGCGCTGCCTAGGTTTTCTGTTTAGGTCGCACCGGCCTGAAACCTGTAATCAACATCCCGAAGGGAAAACTGTGAACTTCAAGCGTCTTGGCACCATCGGTGCCATTGCTATCGCAGGCACCATCCTCCTCTCCTCATGTGCAGCTGGAACAGACAGCGGCACCGAAGAAGGAACCGCATCAGACCTCACCGGAACCCTCGTGGGCGCCGGCGCTTCCTCGCAGCAGTCAGCCCAAGAGGCCTGGGTTGCTGGATTCCAGATGGCAAACGAGAACGTCTCAGTCGAATACGATCCCATCGGCTCCGGTGGTGGACGCGACACGTTCATCGGTGGCGGAAGCCAGTTCGCTGGCTCTGACCGCGCATTCAAGGACGAGGAAATTGCCGAAGACAACTTCGCTCCCTGCGTTCCCGGCACCGGCATCCTCGAGATCCCTGCCTACATCTCCCCTATCGCGATCATCTTCAACCTCGACGGAATTGACTCGCTCAACCTCGACGCTGCTGCAATCGCTGGCATTTTCTCCGGCCAGATCACCAACTGGAACGATGAAGCGATCACGTCGCAAAACGATGGCGTAGAGCTTCCTGACTTGGCCATCACCGCTGTTCACCGCGCGGATGACTCAGGAACCACCGCGAACTTCACCGACTACCTGTCGGCTGCTGCGCCCTCGGTCTGGACCGTCGGATCGATCGAAACCTGGCCCACCGAGTTCGGTGGCGAGGGTGCTCCTCAGACCTCGGGTCTCGTTGACGCCGTCACCAACGGAACCGGAACCATCGGTTACGCCGACGCATCGCGTGCCGGAGACCTCGGAACCGTCGCCGTCAAGGTCGGCGACGAGTACGTTCCGTACTCCCCCGAAGCTGCCGCAGCAATCGTTGATGCGTCGCCTCTCGCCGAGGGCCGAGGCGAGACGGACTTCGCAGTGAACATCGACCGCACATCTGCTGAATCGGGTGTATACCCGGTCGTTCTCCTCAGCTACCTGATCGCCTGCAACGAGTACGTATCGAGCGACGGCGTTGACTTGGTCAAGGGCTACCTCTCCTACGTCATCAGCCCCGAGGGTCAGAGCACGGCTGCAGAAGCTGCTGGCTCCGCCCCCATCTCCTCCTCGTTCTACGAGAAGGCTCAGGCTGCAGTAGACGCCATCAAGTAACACCGTGAGTCTGCCTCGGCCCCGTTGCTACCAGCAGCGGGGTCGGGCAGACTTTCCTCTGGGCCGCACACACACAGTCCAGAGAACAGCATGATCCAGACACAACGCACCAAGCCAAGCCAGGGATAAGGGATACTCGACACATGACCTCGACTGCGGCCCCCCGTATCCGCGCGAAGCAGCGCCCAGGAGACCGCCTCTTCTCAGGCACAGCCCTCACCGCCGGCGCCCTCATACTCGCGATTCTCGCAGCCGTTGCCGCCTTCCTCGTCTTGCAGGGTGTTCCCGGAATCACCGCAGATCCGGAGAAGACCACTCTCCTCGAAGGAACAAACTTCTGGGCCTACGTTGGCCCGCTCGTATTTGGAACACTGTGGTCGGCTGGCTTGGCCCTCCTGATGGCCGTACCGATCGCCATTGGAATTGCGCTCTTCATCTCGCACTATGCGCCGCGCCCACTTGCCGCAACACTCGGCTACATCATCGACCTACTCGCTGCGGTTCCCTCGGTCGTTTTCGGCCTCTGGGGTGGCAACGTTCTCGCCGTCGGAGTGCAGCCCTTCTACGCCTGGCTCGTTGAGAACTTCGGATGGATCCCGCTCTTCGCAGGCCCTGCTTCGGGAACCGGCCGCACCATCCTCACCGCTTCGATCGTGCTGGCCGTCATGATCCTTCCGATCATCACCGCAATCTGTCGCGAAGTTTTCCTCCAGACTCCAGTGCTTCACGAAGAGGCCGCCTTGGCTCTCGGAGCCACCCGCTGGGAAATGATTAAGACAGCTGTGCTTCCCTTCGGCCGCGCCGGCATTGTCTCCGGTGCGATGCTCGGCCTCGGCCGTGCACTCGGCGAAACTATGGCCGTCGCCATGGTGCTCTCTGCCTCCAACGTAATTACGTTCGACGTGATCAGTTCCATAAACCCCTCCACGATCGCCGCCAACATTGCCCTTAGCTTCCCGGAGGCCTATGGCCTCAACGTCAATGTGCTGATTGCAACCGGCCTCATCCTCTTCGCCATCACGTTGATCGTCAACACGATCGCGCGCTACATCGTCAACCGCCGCAAGGAATTCTCGGGAGCGAACTGATGACTACCACCACACCAGCGCGCCCTATCCAGAACGCGTACGCCGCCGGGCAACTGCCCCGCTGGGCTCCCCTGCTCATCCTGATCAGCAGCCTCGCCACCTTCATCATCATCTTCCTGTTTATTCAGGCAGGACAACCCGCGGGCGATTTCAACATCGTTGCCGCGATACTCTTCGGAGTCGTTCTCTACGGCGTCGTGCTCGTGACCGTCTCACGCCTCGTTGAAGGCCACCGTCGCGCTACAGATCGCCTCGTGACGACCCTCGTGACGCTCGCCTTCATCGTCGCCCTTCTGCCGCTAATCTCGCTCCTCTACACCGTCGTTATCAACGGTGCAGCTCGCTTCGACATCGACTTCTTCACCCTCTCTCTGCGCAACGTCGTCGGTGAAGGTGGCGGTGCAGCCCACGCCATCATCGGCACGCTACAAATGACACTCGCGGCCACCATCATCTCGGTGCCGATTGGTCTCATGACATCGATCTACCTCGTCGAATACGGTCGCGGCCGCCTCGCCCAAGCCATCACCTTCTTCGTGGATGTCATGACAGGCATCCCCTCGATCGTCGCCGGCCTCTTCGCCTACTCCCTCATCGTGCTGTTCTTCGGCCCCGGCGTGCGCGTCGGAATCGCCGGCGCCATCGCCCTGTCGGTGCTCATGATCCCCGTGGTTGTTCGCTCAAGCGAAGAAATGCTGCGACTCGTGCCCAACGAACTACGCGAGGCCGCGTTTGCGCTCGGCGTGCCCAAGTGGCTGACTATCCTGAAGATTGTGCTGCCGACATCCATCGCAGGAATCACGACCGGTGTAATGCTCTCCATCGCTCGCGTCATCGGCGAAACCGCGCCACTGCTCGTTGCTGCTGGCTTCACCAACAACTTCAACTACTCGCTGTTCAGCGACCGCATGCAGAGCCTGCCCGTGTTTGTGTACAGCTCCTACATCTCTCAGGGCACCGATGCTCAGGCCTATATCGATCGGGCGTGGGCCGGAGCGCTCACCCTCATCCTGATCGTGATGGCCCTCAACCTCCTGGCACGCATCATCGCCAGAATCTTCGCCCCCAAGACCGGTCGATAACCGAAGGAAACCCTAATTCGTGTCTAAGCGCATTGAAGTCAATGATCTCAACGTCTACTACAGCAAGTTTCGCGCTGTAGAGGGTGTATCGCTCACGATTGAGCCCCGCACGGTAACAGCCTTCATCGGCCCGTCTGGTTGCGGCAAGTCGACCTTCCTCCGCACGCTTAACCGCATGCACGAGGTCATCCCCGGCGCCTACGTCGAAGGTGAAGTACTCATCGACGGCAACAACCTCTACGGCCCCGGCGTTGACCCCGTGAACGTTCGCCGCCAAGTGGGCATGGTGTTCCAGCGCCCCAACCCGTTCCCCACAATGTCGATCCGTGACAACGTTCTTGCCGGCGTGAAGCTCAACAACAGCCGCATCAGCAAGAACGACGCGGATGACCTCGTTGAAGCCTCCCTCGTCGGCGCCAACCTCTGGAAAGAGGTCAAGGACCGCCTCGACAAGCCCGGATCGGGCCTCTCCGGCGGCCAGCAACAGCGACTCTGCATCGCGCGCGCTATCGCCGTAAAACCAGACGTCGTGCTGATGGATGAGCCATGCTCCGCCCTCGACCCCATCTCCACCCTCGCGATCGAAGACCTCATCGAGGAACTCAAGCAGGAGTACACGATCGTGATCGTGACCCACAACATGCAGCAGGCCTCGCGCGTCTCCGACCGCACCGCGTTCTTCAACATCGCAGGCACCGGCGCGCCGGGCAAGCTCATCGAATACGACGACACCACCACCATCTTCTCGAACCCCAGCGTTCAAGCAACCGAAGACTACGTCTCCGGCAAGTTCGGATAGCGAACCGCTCGAGCTCGCTGCCGCTATCCAGCGGCACGAAAAAGCCCCCGCGCCTTATCGGCCGGGGGCTTTCTCATTGGATACGTCAGACGGCGTTACGCGCTTTCGAAAACCACAATCGGATCAGTGGTCGGTGCATCAGAGCCACCCTTGGGTTCAATCGTGACACCCACCAGATCGCCGGCAGCCATTTCGCCATCAAGCACGCGCCAGGTTGGTCCATCCTCAGCAGCGTTCATCAGCCCAGCCGGGCGAGCGCCCGACTCATCGATGTACCACAGCTCGTAGACCTGATCAGCAGGCAAAGCCTCAAGACCATCGACGATCACAGCGGATGATGCAAGCTCTCCCGACCACACGAAGGTAGCCGTGGCTCCCCCCGCGACCGTCGAGACAAGACGCTGCGAGTCGCTGGCGGCATTGATCGCCGCAAGCTGGTCAGCCTGCTGAGCGGCAAACGTCGACTGCTCCATAGACGTACGACCGATGGAATCGGCAACCACGCCACCGGCAACGATGAGCGCCACTGCCGCGGCGACAGCCGCCAAAGCAGTAGCCGGACGCGTGAACCAGCGGGCTTGAGCCTTGGTCTCCGCGGGAGTCGCCGGGGCAGGCAACGAGGTGCTCGACTGCTGAGCCGAGGCGTCAGCAGCGGGCGCAACCGAGGCAGCAAGCGGCGTGACGTTTGAGAGCGGCGCGGATGCGGCATCCACACTGCTCGAAGCATCCTTAGCCGCCACAGCAACGTCTGCTTCACGCGGCAACTGCGGTGTTTGCGCAATCATTGCCATGAGGTTGGCCTTGAGGGCAGGAGGCGGAGTGACCGGATCAATCGCCATTCCGAGTGCCACTGCCGTGTCGGAGAGTTCGGTGGTCTCGGTGCGCGTCTCTGCAGAAGCAGCCAAGTGCTTCTCGAAAGCCTCGCGCTCTTCGGGGCTTAACGCGTTGAGAGCGTAGGCGCCAGACTGTGCTGCGAGGTCGTCGTTGCGGTCGTTCATGATGCCACCCCCATTTCGTCGCGTAAGCGGATCATTCCATCACGTAGTCGGGTTTTGACAGTGCCGACAGGAACCTTAAGCATGGTCGCCACCTCACTGTGGCTATAGCCGCCGTAATACGCAAGGGAGACAGCTTGGCGCTGGAGTTCAGTCAGTCGGGACATGGCCTTCTCTACCCTTTCGTGTTCGAGTCGGACTTCTATGGTTTCTGAAACGTGATCGTAGTCCGGGTTGTGATCACGGATGCCGATGCGAACGTCACGGTCGCGGGACGACTGTGATGCGCGCACACGGTCAACAGTTCTGCGGTGTGCCATCGTGAGAATCCAACTCACCGCTGCACCCTTATTCGCATCGAAACGGGTTGCGGTTTGCCAGATCTCTAAAAAGATCTCTTGCATCACTTCTTCGGACTGCGAATGGTCACGCAGGAGCCTCTTCACGAGTCCGAAGACTCGGGGAGCTAACTGGTCGTACAGTTCGCTAAATGCGGCCTGATCGCCAGTGGCGACACGCTCAAGCAAGTCTTGCGGGCTCGTGGCAGGCACGCCCGGTTCTTCAGGCGTTGCGCCGACATCAGCTTCACGAGACATAAGGTCAAGCATGGCAGGTTCCTGTGCCCCTTCCTCGCAAATCGAATGGTTCAGCAGAGAATAATCAGTCAGTGGATGCGGTGCTGACAATGGATTTCGTCAGTTGCTTTCACTGGTGAGTAGTTCGGTGCACTCATCGCAATGGTTTGGTGACGGAGGGAAGCGATCGGGCCGACCCGAGCGGCACAGGAAACGGCAGCAGAAACGGCTCCAGATTGAGCGTTTAAGGGCGCTAAAAAGCCGGACCACAGAGAACGCCTCACGACGCAGGGCCGCTCGAAGCGGCTAATATTGGAGCCCGGGGTTACTGTGGCCCGGCATCGAAAAGTGTAGCAAAAAGCCACCTGAGTGTCCGCTCACAGTAGGCGACCGTCTCTCGGATTGCTTCACGCCATGCGTCGTTCAGCACGCACTCGCGGCGAGCGCTCGTGTTTCGTAACTGTGCGGATTTCGTGAAGATTTGATTGCAACGCTGACTTTTTCGCCCTCTTTTAACGATTTCACCGCGCATTTGTGCAATCATCAAACACCCCAAAATGATGCGGGGCTATCTACGTGAATTTCGCAATTGCCAGGAGAGTCCGATGACGTCGAAGCCGCTACCCACCGACCCCATGATTCGCGAACTTGTTCGCCAGGCACAAAGGTCAGCGATGACTCGGCGTACCTTGCTTACGGGTGCCGCCGCGGGCGCAACAGGCCTTGCCCTCGCCGCCTGCTCCCCGGGCGGCGGTGAGGCACCGACCCCCGCAGCCGATGAGAGCGGCACCAACAAGTCGGTTCGCTGGGACAACTGGGCGCTCTACGTCGATGTCGACGATGCAGGAAACTACCCGACGATCGATGCTTTTGAAGCCGAAACCGGGATCAGCGTCGAATACACAGAAGCGGTCGACGACAACAACACGTACTATGCCAAGGTCAAGGATCAGCTTTCGCTCGGTCAAGACATTGGCGCCGACCTCGTGTGCCTCACCGACTGGATCGTGGCACGACTCATCCGCTTCGGATACATCCAGAAACTCGACCATGGCAATATTCCCAACATCGCCAATCTTCTGCCCGCGCTCAAGGATGTCGATTTCGATCCCGGCCGCCAGATGAGCATCCCGTATCAGGGTGGCTTCGCCGGGATCGCCTGGAACAAAGAGCAGTTGCCCAGCGGCCTCGCCTCGGTACAGGATTTGTGGAACCCCGACCTTAAGGGTCGCGTAGGAGTGCTGTCTGAGATGCGCGACACTATGGGTCTCATCATGCTCGATCAAGGCGTCGACATTTCTGGCAAGTGGGGCGCGGACGAGTTCAATGCCGCGATCGACGAATTCTCCAAGCAGGTTTCCGACGGCCAGATTCGCAACATCAAGGGAAACTCCTATAAAGAGGATCTCGTGAACGGCGATACTCTCGCGGCGATTGTGTGGTCTGGCGACATCGTTCAGTTGAATGCCGAGAACGGCGACAAGTGGGACTTCATCGTTCCTGAGGCCGGCGGAACGATTTGGAACGACAATTTCATGGTTCCCATCGGCAGCCCGTCAAAGTCGAACGCTGAAGAACTGATCAACTACTACTACGACCCGGCCGTCGCCGCCGAGGTCGCCGCCTACGTCAACTACATCACTCCGGTTGCGGGCGCCAAAGAGGCGGCAGCGGCGATTGACCCCGAATTAGCCAGCAATACTCTTATCTTTCCCGACGACGACATGCTCTCGCGGTCGTACGTTTTCCGTGGACTCGATAACTCTGAAGAACAAGCGTTCAACACTGCGTTCCAGAGTGTCTTGCTCGGTTCTGCATAATGACAGATGGGACGTTCGCCGAGAGCGGCGCAGATCTGGAACTGGTGGGGATTCACAAACGTTTCCCCGGGTTCACCGCGATCGAAGAACTCGACCTGACGATTCCGGCAGGGTCATTTTTCGCACTTCTTGGTCCGTCTGGCTGCGGCAAGACAACAACGCTGAGATTGGTCGCTGGTCTCGAGTCGCCGACTTCTGGGCAGATTCTGATTGGCGGAAAAGAGGTCACCAATCAGAAGTCCTTCCAGCGCCCGGTCAACACCGTTTTTCAGAGCTACGCCCTGTTCCCCCATATGACGGTGTTAGAGAACGTCGCTTTCGGTCTCCGTCGCCGCAAGATGGCCGCCCCGCTCGACAAGGCTCACGAAGTGCTTCGTCTCGTTGAGCTCGACCACCTCGCAAACCGTCGCCCCCAGCAGCTTTCCGGCGGGCAGCAGCAGCGCGTGGCTCTAGCGCGAGCAATTGTGAACCGACCCGCCCTGCTGTTGCTCGATGAACCGCTCGGGGCACTCGACCTCAAACTGCGGCGCCAAATGCAGCTCGAACTCAAATCAATCCAAGAAGATGTCGGTCTTACCTTTTTGCATGTGACTCACGATCAAGAAGAAGCCATGACTATGGCCGACACAATCGCCGTCATGAACAAGGGCCGCATCGAGCAAATGGGTGCCCCTCAAGAACTCTACGAATTGCCGAAGACTGCCTTCGTCGCCAACTTTCTCGGCCAATCGAACCTCTTCACTGGCCCCGTCGTGAACACAACCAGTTCAGCAATCTCGGTGGACATCGCGGGCCAGAAAGTCACGGTTCCTCGCGCCCGGGCCCAGCGCGCCACCGGCAACATAACTGTGGGTATCCGACCAGAGAAGTTGACTCTCCATACTGCTAAGCCCAAACGGGATGCCGCTACGAGCGTGATGGGTCCCGGTCGAGTTGTTGATGTCTCATTCAGCGGGGTGAGCACCCAGTACTTGGTGCACGTGCCCGGTGTCGGACAGCTCATCGTGTTCGCCCAGAACATTGCCCTTGAATCCCACGTGCGCGATGGGGACGAAGTGTGGCTCAGCTGGGCCACCAGCCACGGATTTGGGCTTGAGGATGACCCGGCAGAGGCACCACGCTTTTCTCCCGACCTTGACACTCGCACTATCGCCGCACAACGGCGTCTCGAGGATGCGTAGAAATGGCCTTCGCCGCGTTCTCATCGTCGACGGCGCCCGCACCAGCTGAGTCGGTTCGAAAGACAAGCCGGGTAGCGCTTCTCCTGCTGCTTCCTGGAATTCTCTATCTGGTGCTGTTCTTCTTGACGCCTCTCATCTCCCTGTTGATCACGTCGTTCAAAACGCCAGCCGAATTCGGTGACATTGGTGAATTCAGCTACGCGTTTCGCTGGCAGAACTACACAGACGTCATCTCTACGTATTGGCCGCACATCATGCGGTCATTCGGCTATGCCCTCGCTGCGACCTTTTTTGCGCTGATCATCAGCTACCCGTTGGCCTACTTCATCGGTGTGAAAGCACGGCGTTGGCCGCTACTGCAGAGCCTCATGCTCGTGCTCGTTATCGCGCCGTTCTTTATCAGCTTCCTCCTTCGCACCCTCGCCTGGAAGCAACTGTTCTCCGACGAATCATTTCTAGTTACCTCGCTCAAAGCAGTATCGATTCTGGCCCCCGACGCTCACATCACCGGCACAGCCTTTTCGGTGATCTTCGGTCTGACGTATAACTTCATCCCCTTTATGACCCTGCCGCTGTATACGACGCTTGAGCGGCTCGATGTGCGCTACCTCGAAGCAGGAAGCGACCTCTACGCGAGCCCGTTCCACGTCTTCCGGAAAGTGACCGTGCCGCTGTCGATGCCCGGTATTGTCGCGGGAACCCTACTGACATTCATCCCGGCCGCTGGTGACTACATCAACGCAAGCCGCGAGTTCCTCGGTGGAACGAGCACTCAGATGATTGGAAATGTCATCGAGGCGAACTTCTTGGTGCTTCAGAACTTTCCCGCAGGTGCCGCACTCTCGATCATCCTGATGTCAGTGATCCTCGTGATGGTTGGCTTTTACGTGAAGAAGTCCGGAACGGAAGAACTTCTATGAAACGTTCACTCAGCGACTGGATCTTGCCCATCTATAGCGCACTAGCGCTACTGATCTTGATGATCCCTATCGGCTACACCTTTGTCTACAGCTTCAACGACTCCCTCAAAACCAACATCACATGGCGCGGATTCACCTTCGATAAGTGGCTCAACGTGTGCAACGTGCAAAGTGGTGCCGTGTGCGAAGCGTTCGGAAACAGCATCTTCATCGGCGTAGTCGCGACGGTCATCGCAACAACCCTGGGCACCATGATCGCGATCGCGATCGTGCGCTACAAGTTCAGGTTCCGTTCGCAGACCAGCCTGCTGCTCTTTCTGCCGATGGCAACCCCCGAGGTCGTTCTCGGTGCAGGATTGGCCGCACAGTTTTTGTCGATCGGCGTTCCCAAAGACATGCTGACGATCATCCTCGCGCACACCATGTTTTGCATCAGCTTTGTCGTCGTAACCGTGAAAGCCCGTGTCGCGGGCTTGGACCCCGCACTAGAGGAGGCAGGTCGCGACCTGTACGGGTCGGCATTCCAAGTGTTCTTGCGAATCACCTTCCCCCTGCTGTTGCCAGGTATTCTCGCCGCCGCCCTGCTGTCGTTCGCGCTGTCGTTTGATGACTTCATCATCACTAACTTCAACTCCGGCTCTGTCAACACGTTCCCGAAATACATCTGGGTTTCGGCAGCGCGAGGCATTCCCGCTGAAGCAAATGTGCTCGCCTCCGCCGTGTTCATCGTGGCCCTTGTCGTTGTCGTCACCGTGCAGGTGTCGACGGTGGCTCGCGCCAAACGACTCGCGAAGGTTCAGTAGGGCGCCTGAGCACTCGGCTGCGACTGATTCCCCGGCACTGAGCGCGAAAGCGGTTCAGTCGAGCGCGCCCGCGCGAAAACGCTTCGCGCAGAGGGTGAGATCTTCACCGATGAGCGAATAGCGAGAAGCGCGGGTCGTGAGCTCAGTCGCTCGCTCCGGATTGAGCAGCTCTTGGTCATCGGCAACACTCCCTGCGCCGGAGGAAAGGATTCGACTAAACGATGCAGCCCGATCAAGAGCGACACCAAAGTCACCCCGAAAGAGCCCCCGCAAGATCTGATCGGCAAGGCCCTTGATCTCCTCAGGCCCCGTCGGATTGATGGCGCCCGTCACGGCAGCATCAATCGTGGGCAAAATTTCAATCCCGCGCTGAAAGAGAAGGCTCGTGCCTACCGCATCCTGCTGGATGACGGCACGCAGCAAATAGATGCGCCAGAGTGCGCCAGGCAGGCTGCCAGCACTCGATCGCGACCACAGCTCTGCGAGCGAATCGATACCGTTTTTATCGGTGTAGGCAATGATTCTGTCGAGCACGGCAGGGTCATCCGAGTTTCGTGCACCCTCAAGGAGCGCATGGGCTGTATCGTGGGCTGCGCGCATTATTTGAGCGGGATCTTCTCCGCCCTCAAATGTGTCAAACTTATCTGTCGAGTACTGCGTGGGCTTATGGAAATTTTCGACCATAAGATCACGGTACGCTTAACATGTAGGGCCTGTAGCTCAGTTGGTAGAGCATCGGACTTTTAATCCGCGGGTCCCGGGTTCGAGTCCCGGCGGGCCCACATTTTTCTTCGCCTTCGAAGTCGCTTGCGATTCTTCGGCACTCTCACGAGTGTGTCGCGATTAGGCTCCTGAGCATGGAGTTATGGGATGCCGAGGGCACGAACTATCTCAGCATCGAGCCGATGGCGTACCAGTTCGAGGATGTGCGTGTTGATCCTTACGACGCCAACTGGCTGCTCATCGACGGGCGTGCGCGATGCGGAACCGAGGACTGGAATTTTCTCGAGCCCTGCTTGCTCGTAGAGGAGGCCCGCAGCCTAGGCACGTGGCTTGCGCGCGCCGCGAACGGACTCATTGAGCCGATGGAGCTCAGCGGGCACAACGCACTTCTGCCCACGCAGGACTTCGTCGAGCCTAACCTCGGGTTCAGCCTCGTGAGCTTCGACCCCTCTGCCGTCGTGCTGCGGGTATTCCTCTGGCTTGAGTCACAGCCTCCGAGCGTGACGAGCGACATGGAATTCTTTATGGATCTCACACTCTCGCCGAGTGACCTTCAGCGCGCGGTTACAACGTGGGCGTCGGAACTCGCGGAGTTCCCGCCGCGAGTGTAAATCTCAACCAAGAATCGAAACAACCTCGCTCACGACATCGGGTCGTATTGAAACTCGCGCAGTTCTTGAGCGCACCGGCAGGCGGTCGCAATTTTCGCCGCCCACACGACGGCGTCGTCCCGGCTTTCCAATTCGAGCACCGTGAATCCTCCCTTGAGGTCTTTCGACTGCGGGTAAAGCTCAGCGCTCACGTCGCCACCGCCAGAGACGCTGACCGCTGCGACATCCTCGTTAATACCACCTCCGAAAACATAGACACCGGCATCTTGTGCCTCTTTGATGACTGCCCTCGCGTCGTTCGCCACCTGAGGCAAGTCTTCATCAGAGACGATCATTGCCTCACTGGGAAAAGAGATCAGAAACTTCGTCATTGCGCTCCTTGAATGGTCTTCCTGATGGCGTGAGCCGAGCGTACGCCGCTCGGGGCGCTCCCGAAAGGGGAAGCTAGAGTTTCTTTTGGCTAAGGTCAAAATTCGCGCCAGAGCCACACTAAGGAGCCCGCCATGTCATCCATTCCCCTTCGCATCGCTGTCACTGGCGGCAACGGCAAACTTGGTCGCGCGACTGTTGCGGGTCTGCGCGCCGCTGGCCACACGGTGACGGTGCTCGATATGGCTGGCTCCGATCGCAACGAGTTCACCCACGTTGATCTGACCGACTACGGCCAGGTGATTGATGCTCTCGCTGGCATCAACGACCGTCATGACGGCGTGGATGCCGTTGCCCACCTCGGCGCGATCCCCGCGCCCGGACTGTGGTCTGATGCGGCCACCTTCCACAACAACATGAACGCGACGTTCAACGTGTTCCAGGCGTGCAAACGGCTCGGCATCAAAACGATTGCCTATGCGTCGAGTGAGACAGTGCTCGGTTTGCCGTTCGAAACTCCCCCGCCCTACATTCCGCTCGATGAGGAGTACGACACTCGTCCAGAGTCGACCTATTCGATGGTCAAGCACCTCGAAGAGCAGATGGCACAAAAGTTTGTGCGCTGGGATCCGTCACTCAGCATCACCGCGCTGCGCTTCTCCAACGTCATGAATCCTGACGACTACGAGAAATTCCCCAGCTTCGATGCGGATGCCCGGCAGCGGTCCTGGAACCTGTGGGGCTACATTGACGCCCGCGACGGAGCCAACGCCATCCGTTTGGCACTGGAAACCTCGCGCCCCGGTTACGACGTTTTCAATATCTTCGCGGGCGATACCGTCATGACCCGCCCCAACGCAGAACTCGTCGCCGAAGTATTCCCCGACGTCGAGATCCGCGGCGAGCTCGGCGTCAACACCTCACTGACCTCAACGGCCAAGGCCGAGCGTCTGCTCGGCTGGGTGCCGCAGCACAGCTGGCGGGACTAGCCCAAGGGGCGCGAAATCGGTGTCCCGCAACGGCTCCCCACCCCCCAACCGGGCCACAACGCGCGGGGCGGCGCGCCGTTCTACTTGTGCCGCAGAGCAACTTGCCGCAGGATGTTCACCTCGCATCCATGTTCAAGTGTTGGACTAGATCTATGACCGGCTACGTGTCGCAATACCCTCGACCCGACCACTTCGTGTTGCATTTGAGTGACACGCATTTTTTGGCGGGCGATGGGCGACTGTACGACATCCTCGACAGTGAAGCTAAGCTTCGGCAGCTGTTCGCTGAACTTGAAGCATCCGGTTCGCGGCCTGAAGCAATTGTCTTCACGGGCGATCTTGCCGACAAGGGCGAAGCGGAGGCCTACCGTGCCCTGCGTGACATCGTTGAACCTGCAGCTGAACGCCTCGGGGCCCAAGTCATTTGGGTAATGGGTAACCATGACGATCGCGCCACCTTCAGAGCTTCCCTCCTCGACGATGTCGCCACGACCGACCCGATTGACCGTGTGATTGACGTCAACGGGCTGCGCATCATCTCCCTCGATTCCACGGTTGTCGGCCACCACTACGGCCAAGTAACGGATGACCAACTGCTGTGGCTGCACAACGTGCTAGCCACTCCAGCTCCTCATGGCACCATTCTGGCGATGCACCACCCGCCCGTTCCGACAGTGTTGGATCTCGCCGTCACCGTCGAATTGCGTGCCCAACGAGAGCTTGCTGCGGTGATCCGCGGTAGCGACATCCGCAGCATCATTGCTGGCCACTTGCACTACTCGACGACGGCCACATTCGCGGGCATTCCTGTGTCGGTCGCCTCAGCCACGTGTTACACCCAAGACCTCAATGTGCCTGCAGGCGGCACGCGTGGCCGTGATGGCGCACAATCCTTCAACCTCGTGCACGTGTACGACGACACCGTCATGCATTCCGTTGTTCCCTTGGGCAACTACGGCAGCCTCTCGTACGTGACTGCCGAAGAAACCGCTACGATCCTCGAAAGAGCGAACATCACGATTGAACCGGCAGTCAACGCGCACGTCGCGCCTGCCACCGTCTCGGCCTAAAGCGACACCCTACTCCGCTTCAGGCAGCTCCCACGGGGCCGGAATCGGGTAGTACTCGTCGAGGAATGAGCGCACCGCAGCGGCTCGATCTTCTGCGGAGATCTCCGGAAAGCTGCCGTCGTTCAGGCAGAAGAAGTCACTCGAGCGCTTGCGCAGTAGCGAGCGCATCTTGCGCAGCCCCTCAATGGATGTCGTGTCGACATACTTAACTTTGGCTTCTGTCTGCACGATCGCTTTTCCGCTCAGCAAAGCGAAGTAGTGGTACAGCGAATTGGTGACTGAAATGTCGGTTGCCTGCCGGAATGCGCTTGCACTCGTGCGGGCGAAGTCTTCGGGAAACTCTGCCTCAAGTTCGCGCATCACCGAGACACGCAGCGGAGTTGCGGCATGCTCCAGGTGGCGAGTGATTGTGGCGCCAAACTTTTGCTGCAGCAGGCGGCGGTTGACGCGGGCGGCATTCTCGAAGCCGGAGCGTTGCACACTGCTTTCGCCCATTCCGATGCGTGTTCGTGCCTCAATGAACTTGGAGATGCCGCCGGGCGAGAAGAACATCGACGGGCTGACGTGGCGACCAAAGAACATGTCGTCGTTCGAATACAGGAAGTGTTCACTGATGCCGGGGATGTTATGCAGTTGGCTTTCGACCGCGTGAGAGTTGTGTGTGGGCAGGTCGTCGTGACGCTCAAAGAAGTCTTCACTGCGCATCAGGGTGACTCGCGGGTGCTCCGCCAGCCACTTGGGGCGAGGCGAGTCTGTGGCGATATATATGTTGCGAATCCAGGGGGCGTACTGGTGCACCGAACGCAACGCGTACTTCAACTCGTCAAGCTGTCGAAAACGAGCCTCAGAGTCGTCGCCCTCACCGACCACAAAGTTCGCCATGCGCGCAGCACGCGCCTTTTGCCACTCCACCTCAGCACCGTCGACCCACGAAAACACCAGGTCGATCTCGAAGGGGATGTCGTGGGCAAGCCGGTCAAACATTCCGCGAAGAGTTGGCCAGTCTTCGCCGTGCAACTCGACGGTGTCGTTGATGGCTTCGTTGCTCGGCAACCAGCGACGCATCAACGCGTTCGGGTTAGGAGCGACGACCTCGTTGCGCATGTACTCCCAGAGCTCGATGCGCACACCGAAGGGCTCATCGAAGCGCAAGCGACCGGCCGGCTCGACGCGCGGGCGGAAGATCACAAAAGCTTTGGCCTTGATGACTGGAGTGAGCACGCCATCCGCTACCAACACGGGGGTGTCACGTTCGTCAGAAGCAACTCGTGTGCCATTGGCTTTGATGCGCGCGGGCTTCACATAGAAGGGCTCGTTCTGGCACGCAGCAATGAGCGCCAGTCGCAGCGCTTTACGATTCTTCATGTCGATCGCCAACACGGGAGTCTCATCCTCACCGCGCACCAAGAGGAATGGGATCTCGGCGGCATCAAGCACTCGGCGCACGAACAGCAAATCTTCCCGCACGGCTTCGCGCGGCGTCAGCGTGTTGTTGGTGAGAGCAAGCAGCCCATCATGCAGCACGACATCGTCGCGGTTGACTACTGCGGGAGAAGAAACATGATCAATCAAGGGGGCCCCGTCGTTAAAGCTTGGCTGAGGTGCCCAGCGACCGAAAATCGGCGTGCCGTTAGCTCCTTTGAGGATAACCCGAACCACTGAGGTTTTAGACGACCCACGAGTCAGCGGCGACCAAACTGCTTGATTGCTGAGTCACTCTCGCTAGGGTGGAAAGCGCAATCACGACGTAAGGAGCTTGGCATGTTTGATTTCCCGTGGTGGATCATCGGCATCGTCGCGATTGCGGCCTATTTCACTCTCATCGTCGTTGCCCTCATGCAAGTGTTCAACTCAACAATGCCCACGAACACCAAGTTGCTCTGGCTTATTGTGATTCTGGTTGCTCCGTTTATCGGCTCGCTGATCTGGTTCGCGATCGGGCGCAACTCGGCTCTGCTCTAGAGCACCACTCCGTCGAAACCGCCACCCACGAGTTCGCGAGTCTTCACGATTTGGGCGAACTCGTCGTGGAGGTTTACTCCCGTGATGCGCGAGAGTTCTTCTGCCGTAACTTCGTCCCAATAGGGGCCGATGCGGTCGAAGGTGTGGGTCGCATCCAGCACAAACTGCACCGCGTAGCCGAGGTTGCTACCGACCCTCGCGGTAGTTTCGCAGCAGTGATTGGTGGTGATTCCGCAGATGACGATCGAATCAATATCGGATGCGCGAAGCCAGCTATCGAGATCGGGGCTGCCATGAAAAGCCGAGTTGACGGTCTTTCTCACGAGCAGGTTTGGCGTACCCGAGATCACGCTCTTAAACGCATTGCCCGGCGAATCTAGATGCAACGGCGACGTGGGGTCGAGAGAATCGTGCTGCACATAGACAATGGGCCAACCTTCGCGACGCCAATGACCGATCAATAGGCCAATGTTGGATTCGCAGGACGGATTGTTGCGCGGCCCCCAGTAGTGCGCGTCATCAAAGCCCTGCTGCACGTCGATGACGATAAGCGCTGAACTCATAACGACCTCCGAGCGTTAGGCGACGCTTACCCCGAATAGTAGCCCTAAGAGGTAGGTGGCTGCAGCAGCGCCGTAACCGATTGCGAGTTGGCGCAGCGCACGCTTTAGTGGCGAAGCGCCTGACAGCAAACCAACAACGGATCCGGTGGCGAGCAAGGCAAGGCCCACGAGTACTGCAGCGATCACGACGGCCGAGAGGCCCTGAGCGCCCAGCAAGTAGGGCAGTACAGGAATCACAGCGCCTGAAGCGAAGAACCCGAAACTGGAAGCGGCTGCGCCGATCGCCGAACCGATGGGGTTGTGTTCGGGAGTCACCGTCGCAGCCTCTGTTCTGCGTCCAGCAAGCACTTCAGCGGCGTGCAGTTCGGCTTCGTGGGCACTCATTCCGCGAGCGCGATAGACCAGGGCGAGTTCGTTTTCGTCGACGTCGAGGTGGGGCACCGATTCGGTGGCGACAGGGCCGTGGGCAGCCGCTCGCTCAAGTTCGAGCTGGGAACGCACAGACACGTATTCGCCGGCCGCCATCGACAGCGCGCCAGCGAGCAATCCGGCAACACCGCTGAGGAGAACGACGGCGTTGGGAAGACCCGCTGCGCTCATGCCGAGTACGAGCGCGAGGTTGGAGACGAGCCCATCGTTCGCTCCGAACACTGCGGCGCGGAACGTTCCCGAGAGGCGTTGACGCCCGCGAGTAGCGAGCGCGCGCACAACCTCCTCGTGCACCGCTTCGTCGGCGGCCATCGTGTCAGTCGCGTCTGCGTCATCCAGATAGGGCGAGCGTGACTCGGCACGCTGGGCAAGCGCGAGAACGAAAACGGATCCGAAGCGACGAGCTAAGAAGCCGAGCATCCGGGTTCGCGGGTCAGTCGAAAGCGGGCGACCAGCCTGATCCCCCAGAAGAGTCAACCAGTGATCTTCATGCCGTTTTTCGGCAGTGGCAAGCTCCAGCAGAATCTCGCGCTCTTCGCCCGTGCGACGGGATGCCAGATCCCGGTACACGGCCGCTTCGGCTCGTTCAGCGGCAAGATAGCGTCGCCACCGTCGAACATCGCGGGCTTTCGGCGCTTGCGTCATGTCTGTCCTGTTCATTCGGAGTATTCGACTCCCCACGCAGCCGAGAATTCGGCTCCGGGTTCAATCCAGCGCAGTCCGCGACCAGTGTTGAACGCGTTGGGAGCGGCTGTCATGGGTTCGATTGCAACGACTTGGCCGATGCCGGCAAGAGTCGGAAAATTGCGCGGTGTAAAGATCTGTATGAAAGTGAAGTTCTCGTCGACGGTGACGCGAACTTCTCGCCCATCGGGAGCGGTGAGTCGCGCAGCAACACCGTCAATGACCTCGACACCACCGAAGGCAGTGTCGAAGTCGAGCTCGCCCACGGAGCGACCAGCACTCAGGTCGAATTCGGTGCCGGCAACAGCAACTTCGCCCGTGGGGATGAGGCGCTCATTCGATTCGAAGCGAGTGGCGGCAGTCATCGTGAGGGTCAGCTGCGCAACGGGAGTGTCACCGACCTTGAAGAAGGGGTGGGTTCCGAGTGCGTAGGGGGCTGCGGCATCCGACAGGTTCGTGGCGGTGTGGCTGACGCGCAAACCGCCTTCGACGAGTTCGTAGCGCACCGTGGTGTGCACGTGGAAGGGATAGCCGTGCTGGGGAAAGATCGTGGCGCCGAGGGTGACGGCGCTAGCCGTGTGTTCGATGAGGCTGTAGCCGGTGTTGCGCAGCAAGCCATGGATGGCATTGTTGCGGTCGCGCTCGGTCACGTCGAGATGCTGCGGCTCTCCGTCGAGCATCCACGTGCCGTCTTCGACACGATTCGGCCAGGGCGCTAATACGATTCCGTCGGCGAACGGAGGCATCGCCGACTCAGCGTAAGACTCCACTAGATCGACACCGCCGATGCTGAACTCTCGCAGTGATGCAGCAAGCTCAGTGATGGTCGCTCGCGCTTCGCCCTGATCAGTGGTGCGAGTGATGATGTACTGGGTTCCTGTAGGCGCGCTCACCGCAACAGCTTACCGGCGCTCACACCACGACACAGAAAGCACCCATGTCAGATATTCGCGATGACGTTCTCTACGACTTCGAGGCCGTGTTCGGTCACCCCGCCAGCGGCGTCTGGTCGGCACCCGGCCGACTCACGCTGCTGGGCACCGCCGATAACCCGGAGTCGGATGCCGAACTGGCGATAGCAATCAACCGTCGAACGGTGCTTGCCGCATCCGCTCGCTCCGACCGCACCGTGCGTATCGCGAGCGCTCTCGTGGATGAGCTCGTCACAATTGAGCTCGACGAGTTGGCCTCCACCGAGGTGCAGGGCTGGAGCCGGATCGCTCTAGGGATTGTGCGAGAAGTGTTGGCGGCATCGGATGACGCGGCGTCGCTTGGCGGCGTTGATGTCTTCATCGACACCACCGTGCCGGTTGGCGCGGGCTTAGGGTCATCGGCTGCACTCGAGGCAGCTCTGGCGTTGGCGCTGAGCGATCTCTGGAACCTCTCAGGACACACGGCACAACTCGACGAGCACCCCGACGTTGCCGCGAGCGTCTTCGCGCTCGACGACCACGCCCTCGTGCGCCTTGAGGGCGAATCCCGACCAGAGCCGCTCCCCCTCGACTGGCAGACTGCCGGGCTCGAACTTCTTGTCATTGACACCGACGCGCCCACCGCCGACGCACTCGACACTGCCATCGCTGACGACGAAGTGCGTCGCACGCTGCACACCGTCACCGAGAATCAGCGGGTGCGTGATGCGGCTCTCGCTATTCGCGATGAAACTCCGCGACTGCTCGGTGCCCTGCTCGATGCATCGCACGCGAGCCTGCGTGATGACTACGGCATCTCGACCACCGAGGTCGATCTCGCCGTCGAAACAGCTTTGGCTGCTGGTGCTTTAGGCGCACGGATGCTCGGCCGCCCCTTCAGCGGAGTCGCCGTGGCTCTCGTCGATACCGACACGGCATCCCGCGTGCGAGTAGCCCTCGATGGTGCCTTCGCCGAGCACGCGTGGGGGCAGCCGACCGTCACGGCCGTGTCTCCCTCGATGGGAGCGTTGCGCGACCGCTAAGCGGAGCGTGTCTTTGCTCGGCGGCGGGCGGAGCGGGTTCAGCTAGCCGGCGAGCTTGAGCACGAGGGCAGCCGCGAAAGCAATACCCACAACTACGGCAGCCCAGACCCAGATTCGTGGCCACGGGAAGCGCCGCTTGCGTGGCGTGCGCTGCACTCCTTGCGGCCGTGAAACCTGCTGCAACTTGGAGGCCGTCGTCGATTGCGCTGGGGCCGGCTTCGGCTCAGCGGCCGAGGTGTCTTCTGTCACCGCTAGAGCCGCTCGGCAGCGTCTACGACGTTCTTGACGAGCATCGCGCGGGTCATGGGGCCAACACCGCCGGGCATCGGTGAGAGGTAACCGGCGATCTCGGCTACAGCGGGGTCGACGTCTCCGACGAGACGCCCCTTGCCGGTTTCTTCATCGATAACGCGCGTGATTCCGACGTCGAGCACAGCGGCGCCGGGCTTGATCCACTCGGGGCGGATGAGAGCGGCGGACCCCACGGCGGCAACCACGATATCCGCCTGGCGAACGTGGGTTTCGAGCTGAGTCGTGCGGGAATGCGTGAGGGTGACCGTGGCATCCAGTCCCTTGTTGGTCAGGAGCAAACCGATCGGGCGACCGACCGTGAGGCCGCGACCGACAACTACAACGTGCTTGCCCGCAATGGGAACGTCGTAACGTTCGAGCATTTCGACAATCCCGGCCGGAGTGCACGGCAGCGGAGAATCGAGCTTCGTGCCCACGCCGAGTACGAGGCGACCGAGGTTGGTGGGGTGCAGACCATCAGCATCCTTCGCGGGGTCCATGAGCTCGAGCATCGCATTCTCATCGAGACCGGCGGGCAGCGGCAGCTGAATGATGTAACCGGTGACGGCAGGGTTCTCGTTGAGCGCAACAATCGCATCCCGAACATCGTCAGCGGATGCCGTGGCCGGCAGATCGACACGGATCGACTCAATGCCCACTTCGGCACAGTCGCGGTGCTTGCCTGCGACATAGGAACGGGATCCGGGGTCGTCCCCCACGAGAAGGGTGCCGAGCCCCGGAGTGATGCCGCGGGCCTTGAGGGCATCCACGCGCACGCGCAGTTCGTTCTTTACGGCGGTGGCCGTGGCAACACCATCGAGCTTTACTGCGGTCATCGTTTTCCGTTCGAATCGGGCCCATGCGCTGATCGGCCACTTACACAACTGCCACGTCTATTAAACGCTAAAGAGCCCGCCTCCGTGTTCAGAGGGAGGCGGGCTCTTTGAGATCAGGCTGTAACAGCCAGGCTGCGAGCTGTTTAGGCCCAGCTGCCGGGGCTTTCGAGACCTTCGTAGAGCGGGAAGGCGTCGGCGAGCGCGCGAACGCGAGCGCTGAGGGCTTCGGTGTCGGCACTGGGCTTGAGGGCCTCGGCGATGATGTCAGCAACTTCAGTGAACTCGGCGTCGCCGAAACCACGAGTGGCGAGTGCCGGCGTACCGATGCGCAATCCAGAGGTCGTCATTGGCGGGCGCGGGTCGGCGGGAACCGAGTTGCGGTTCACGGTAATGCCCACGGCGTGAAGCAAGTCTTCGGCTTCTTGACCGTTGATTTCTGACTTGCGCAGATCAACGAGCACGAGGTGCACGTCGGTGCCACCGGTGAGAACGTCGACACCCAGCGATGTCATGTCGTCTTGAACGAGACGCTCAGCGAGAAGCTTCGCGCCGCGAAGGGTGCGCTCTTGACGGTCTTTGAAGTCGTCGGATGCTGCAAGCATGAATGCGGTCGCCTTGGCGGCGATCACGTGCATGAGGGGTCCACCCTGCTGACCGGGGAACACGTTGGAGTTGATCTTCTTCGCGATGTCAACGTTGTTGGTGAGGATGAAGCCCGAGCGAGGACCACCGATCGTCTTGTGAACGGTAGAGGAAACGACATCCGCAAAGGGAACGGGCGAGGGGTGCAGACCGGCAGCAACGAGTCCGGCGAAGTGCGCCATGTCGACCCAGAGAACTGCTCCAACCTCATCGGCAATCGCGCGGAACTCAGCGAAATCGAGCTGGCGGCTGTAGGCGGACCAGCCTGCGATGATGACGTGCGGCTTGACCTCAAGAGCCTTGGCACGGACATCCGCCATGTCAAGAAGGCCGGTCTCTTCGTTGACTCCGTAGGCGTGAGCTTCGTAGAGCTTGCCCGAGAAGTTCAAACGCATTCCGTGCGTGAGGTGTCCACCGTGGTCGAGGGAGAGACCGAGGATGCGGTCTCCGGGCTGAGCGATAGCCGACAGCACGGCAGCGTTGGCCGACGCACCCGAATGAGGCTGAACGTTGGCGTACGCGGAACCGAAGAGGCTCTTCGCGCGCTCGATCGCGAGCTTCTCGGCAACATCCACAAATTCGCAACCGCCGTAGTAGCGGCGCCCCGGGTAGCCTTCGGCGTACTTGTTGGTGAGAACCGACCCCTGCGCCTCAAGAACAGCGCGCGGAACGAAGTTCTCGCTGGCGATCATCTCGAGAGTGTTGCGCTGGCGTTCGAGTTCTTGACCAAGAACGGCAGCGATCTCGGGATCTACCTCTGAGAGAGGCGAAAGGAATGATGACACAGATGAGCTCCTTGCGACGGGGTGGATGGGTTAAATCTACCGGGTGCTGGTCAACCTCGCGAGAACCTGCGAGAATTGACCGCAGTTAGTTAGGAACCCTGACAAACCTATTGCCGATCGGAATTCAATGACGACCCACCCCGTGATGCCCGCCCCCGTTCACTACAGCCCCCAGAACGGTCACTTCGAGCTCACCGAGAGCACGCGCATCCACGCCACAGGAACCGCGCTGAGCGTGGCTGACCACCTCGCGAAAGCCCTTCGCCCCGCTACCGGATTCGCTCTCTCGATCGACGAGTCCGATAACGCAGACGCCGGCACCCCCAACACGATCGCCCTCACGATCGGCACGACAGCCCTGCCCAGCCCCGGCTACCTCCTCACTGTCGACGAAAGCCGCGTAGAACTACGAGCGGATGACGCAGCTCACCTCTTCACGGCAGTGCAGTCTTTGCGCCAACTCCTCCCCACCGCAATCGAGGCCACGACAGTGCAGGCTGGCCCTTGGCTCATACCCGGCGCGGAGATCAGCGACTACCCCCGCTTCGTGTATCGCGGCGCCATGCTCGACGTCGCCCGCCACTTCTTTGCCGTCGCCGACGTGAAGCGTTACCTCGACCGAATGGCGCTGCTCAAGCTCAACGTGCTGCACCTCCACCTCACCGATGATCAGGGCTGGCGCCTACACATCGACTCGTGGCCCGATCTCACGGCGCTGGGCGCGACGACGGCAGTGGGTGGCGGTAGCGGTGGTTTCTACAGCAAAGCCGACTACACGGAGATTGTGGAGTATGCGGCATCCCGCTTCATCACGGTTGTTCCCGAGATCGATGTGCCTGGCCACACGAACGCGGCGTTGGCGGCGTACCCCGAATTGAACGCCGACGGTGCTGCGCCCGCCCCCTACACGGGCATCGAAGTCGGCTTCAGCTCGCTCAGCATCGACAAAGAAGTGACCTATCAACTCTTGGATGACGTGTTTCGCGAAGTCAGCGAACTCACGCCCGGCCCCTATCTTCATCTCGGCGGGGACGAGTCTCTCGCCACGAGCGACGAGGACTATCTCGAGTTCATTAGGCGCGCGACTCGGATCGCCGCGAGCCACGGCAAGACCCTCATCGGTTGGCACGAGATGGGTCGAAGCCGCGATCTTCCCGAGGGCACGATCGGTCAGTACTGGAGCTTTGTCACGCCACGCGACGATGCCGACAAGCGCGTCGCTTCGTTCATCGAGCAGGGCGGGCGCATGATCATGTCCCCTGCCGACGCCATTTACCTCGACATGAAGTACGCCTCCGAGGAGGCTCTCGGTCTTGAATGGGCTGATGGCCCAACGACGCTCCACGATGCCTACCACTGGGATCCGGCAGCGATCGTGGTTGGCGTGACTGACGACCACATTCTTGGCATCGAAGCCCCCGTGTGGACCGAAACGATCGACAACCTGCGCGACCTCGACTACATGGCGTTTCCGCGCATCGTCGCCGCCGCCGAAATCGCGTGGTCGCCGCGCGAGGGACACGATTGGGCCGGGTTCACCCAGCGTCTGGCAGACTGGTCGCCGCGACTCGATGCCGCACACATCAACTACAACCGCGTCTCTGACGTGAACTGGCCCGCCCCAGCGGACCCCAAGTGAGCAGGAACCCGTGAACGACCGCGTCATCCATTCAGCCCAACTCGTCACCGCCGATGCCGTACTGAGTAACGGGTGGGTGGCGTGGCAGAACGATACGATCCGCGCGACGGGAACCGGCGATGAATGGCGAGCTTTCGCGACAGCCGAAACGACGGTGACGGATGCCGCAGGCCATTACCTGACACCGGGTTTCGTCGACATTCATTGCCACGGTGGCAATGGCGCGGCGTTCGACAATGGCGCCGACGCTATCCGCACCGCGCTCAGTGCTCACCGCGCGAGCGGTACCACTCGCTCAGTGATCTCTCTCGTGAGCGGCGATCACGCCAGTCTCGTTGACAGCCTCTCGACGATCGCGGAACTCGCAGCAAGCGACCCGCTCGTGCTCGGAAGCCACCTCGAAGGGCCGTTCCTTCACCAGTCGTTCAAAGGCGCCCACAGCCCCGCAGTTCTCCGCAATCCCACAACCGCCGAAATCGACGACCTTCTGGCGGCGGCCAACGGCACGCTGCGACAAATTACGATTGCCCCCGAACTCGATGGCGCACTGGCCGCGATTGAGCAGTTGAGCGCAGCAGGAGTCACGGTGGCCATCGGCCACACCTCGGCCGACTATGACCAGACTCTCGCGGCGATCGACGCCGGGGCGCGACTGCTCACTCACACCTTCAACGCTATGCACGGCATCCACCATCGCGAGCCAGGCCCCATCGCCGCGGCGATCAGTCGTGAGTCTGTGATTCTTGAGGTCATCAATGACGGCGTGCACGTGCATCCGGATGTCGTTGCCATGCTGTTCGCATCAGCTCCCGGCCGCGTCGCGCTCGTCACTGACGCGATGGCTGCCGCGTGCGCCCATGACGGGCAGTACCTCTTGGGTTCGCTCGATGTCACCGTCACTGACGGCGTCGCCCGCTTGAGCGACAACGGGGCGATCGCCGGGTCGACGCTGACGATGGATGCCGCGGTGCGCCGCGCTGTCACCGAGGTGGGATTGAGCGTGCCCCAGGCTGTCGCCGCGGCTACCGCTATTCCTGCCCGCGCGATTGGGCGCGCTGGCGATCTGGGCTCGCTTGCTCCCGGATATGCCGCCGACGCCGTGCTTCTCGATGCCGACTTTAGGGTGCAGGCGGTGTGGGCTGCTGGTCGCGAACTGCCGCAGCACGACCATCCCGACGCCTGAGCAATTCGCCACCGACGACAGCAAAGACGAGGGCGGCGGCGAGAATAGCGGCGTCAACCATCGGGAGCGCCAGGATGCCGTACTGGTCGAGCAGGATGCCGCCGAAGAGCGCACCACCGCCGATGCCGATGTTGAATGACGTGGTGAGGTAGGCGGAGCCCACGTCACGCATGCGAGGCGAGGCCAATTGCAAGAGTCGCGTTTGCATCATGGCGGGAACACCACCGAAGGCCATTCCCCAGACGGCAACGACCGTGAACATGACGGCGGGAACGTCGGGGTACAGGCCGAGCAGCGCTGCACAGATCGCGACGAGTCCCACGGTCACGGGGATGATGCTGCGCGGGAAGCGGTCGACAAGCAGACCGGCGAGAGCAAGACCGAGCGCCCCTGCGGCACCGAAGATCAACAGCACTCCGGCAACAGCGCCGGCATCTATTCCTGCGGGTCCGATGAGGTAGGGCGCGATGTAGGTATAGAAGAGGTTGTGCCCGAGCATCACGAGCGCAACGAGGATGCAGACGTAGATAACGCCGGGAACGGAGCGGTCTTTGCGCAGCGGAATCGAGATCTCACCGGTGGCGAGGGGCTGCTGGTGATTCACGGCGGGCAGGATGCGCACGACCATAATTGTGAGCGCAAGAATGATGATCGCAATCACGACGAAGGCGAGTCTCCAGCCGAGAGCGTGGCCGAGTGCCGTTCCGACGGGAACGCCGAGCACGAACGCGGTTGTTGCACCGGCGCTCGTCACGGCGACCGCTCGCCCGACCTGATGCGGCGGAACAAGGTGGGCCGAGTAGGCGCCGACGACAGCCCAGAATAGTCCGTGCGAAAGTCCACCGATAATGCGGGCGACGACCAGCACTGCATAGTTGGGCGCAACAGCGGCGAGCAAGTTACCGACCACGAACACGAGCAGCACAATAATGACGAGCTTCTTGCGCGGCTGGTTGCGAGTGAGGGCCGCAAGCGGGGCCGTCGAAATGACAACGGTGGCCGCGAAGATCGTGATGAGCAGGCCGACCTGCGACTCCGACACCGAAAGCTCGGCGGCGATCTCAGGCAGCAATCCGGTGGGCAACCATTCACTCGTCACCGACGTGAAGATCAGCGCCGAGAGAGTGAATAGACCCGCCCACGGAAAAGCCTGAGGAGAAGATGACGAAGAAATGCGTGGCGTGCTCATATTTGACTAAGCCTACCCTCAGCACCGGTACGCTAATTCAGTGACCACCTCAACGCATTGGATCGTAACGCTCACTTGTGACGACAAGCCCGGCATCGTTCATGCCATCAGCGGCGCCATCGTTGAGGCCGGCGGCAACATCACCGAATCGCAGCAGTTCTCCAGCGGCGACACCGGCCGTTTCTTCATGCGGCTTCAAGTGGAATCGGATGCTGCGCGCCACGATTTCGAGCAGGCCCTCGCCCCCGTGACTGAGCGGTACGCGATGGAATGGCAACTCGACGTGGTGGGGCGCCCGCTGCGCACCCTCGTGTTGGCCTCCAAGGCCGGACACTGCGTCAACGACCTCCTCTACCGCCAGCGTGCTGGCCAACTGCCGATCGAGATGCCGCTCATCATGAGCAACCACCCCGATCTGGGCTCGCTCGCGGAGTTCTATGAAGTGCCCTTCGAGTCCCACGCTGTCACGACACCCGGCCAGAAGTTGGCTTTCGAAGACCGCATTCTCGAGGTTGTCGAACAGCACGATATTGAGCTCGTCGTGCTCGCCCGCTATATGCAGATTCTCTCGCCCGAACTGTGCGAACAGTTGAGCGGCAAGATCATCAACATCCACCACTCCTTCTTGCCCGGCTTCAAGGGCGCGAACCCCTACAAGCAAGCTCACGCTCGCGGCGTGAAGCTCATCGGCGCTACCGCCCACTTCGTGACGAGCGACCTCGACGAGGGCCCCATCATTGAACAAAACGTGGTGCGCGTCGACCACGCCAGCACCTCAAGCGAACTCGTCTCGATCGGTCAAGACGAAGAAAGCCGCACCCTCACGCAAGCCGTGAAGTGGTTCGCCGAAGACCGCGTGCTGCTCGATGGGGCGCGCACGATCATCTTCCGCTAGTCAGCGTTCCTGCTCGAGCAGGTCGCGCAGCCTGAGCGTCGTGCGCCAATTGCGCACCGTCATCCGCTTCGAGAGGCGATTAGCGCGCAGGCGGTCGACGCGCGATCTCGCCGAGTCGACGACCGTGCGCGAAAAGTAGAGCGCGTCGGGCCCTGCTGATACAGAGTCCACTTGCGGAGTGAGTTCGGGCAGTTGCATCAGCGCCTCGGTCGCCGTCAAGGGCCGCTTGAGAAACAGCACGTCGCTCAGCAGCTCCGCTGAACCGTGATCGCTCGGGGCCGCGGCAACAGTCGCCGCGAACTCGTCGCGGGAACGAACGACCGCGAGGATGTCTGCGCCCAAGCGCTCGCGCAGCATCCGCTCAATTTCGACTTCAAGTTCGGCACTGCTCGTTGAGTCTGAGGCGAACACGACGTTGCCGCTCTGAATATAGGTGCGCACGTCAGCGAATCCGGCCTCGGTGAAGCACTCTTTCAGCGCCGCCATGCTGATCACATTCGAGCCGCCCACGTTGATCCCACGAAGCAACGCCACAAAGTTCGTCATGAACTAACGATGGCACGGAGCACCGACAGATCTCGCGAGCACGCCAGAACCCGCTGAGAGCGGTGACTAGTGCAACCTCTCCCAGTCGAGGCGATTCTCCCAGGAGTAGCGGTAGTAGTCGGCAAACTTCAGCTCGGATGCCGCAGCCTCATCCACAATCACGGTGACGGTCGAGTGCAACTGAATTGCCGACCCCGGCAGGCTCGCCGTCACCGGACCCTCCACCGCTCCCGCGAGCGCCGCCGCTTTCTTCTCCCCGAACGCGAGAAGCACCAAGTGGCGTGCGCGCTGAATTGTGCCAAGCCCCTGCGTGATGCAGTGGGTCGGAACCTCCTCAGCCGAAGCGAAGAAGCGAGCATTATCGAGCCGCGTTTGCTGGGTCAACGTCTTCACCCGCGTGAGGGATGCAAGGGACGACCCCGGCTCGTTAAATGCAATATGCCCCGTCGAACCGATCCCCAAAATCTGCAGATCGACCCCTCCGGCAGCCACAATCGCCCGCTCGTAATCAGCGCCAGCCGTCTCAATCGGGCCGCTCTCCGCCGGCACCTGCACGAGTTCGGGAGTCAACCCGAGCGGTTCAACGACTTCGCGCGTGATAACTGAGCGGTAGCTTTCGGGATGCCCAGCAGGCAATCCAACATACTCATCGAGAGCAAACCCCCGAACGGCGCTCAGATCGAGGGCGCGAGCCGCGAGCGCAGCCCAGGTTGTTAAGGGCGTTGATCCGGTTGCTAGACCGAGGACGGCATCCGGAGTCTGGCGCACGAGCGCCTCAATGAGGTCAGCTGCCACCTGCCCCGCAGCCTCTTTCGAATCAACGATCACCACTTCAGCCACGGAACACTCCCCTACAGTTTCGAGTCGCTCAAGTCGGTCGCACCGCTCACCGACGTCGGCTTCGTGCTCACCATGGCAGCGCCAACCGCCGCCGCTGGGAATCCCGCAGGAACCCCGTGCACTCGGCCGCTCAAACCGATCGACGACAAGAACGCAGACGAGTTCTCCCACTGGGCAAGAACCTTTCGCACATCGCTCAACAGGTCGCTCAGGGTACTCACGCCGCCGCCCAACACGACCGAGTCAACATCGATCGTCAGCACCAGCAACCGCACCGCGGCAGCGACATTCTCGACGAGACGCGTGCGCACCTCAACGGCCACAGGATCGCCGGATGCCGCAGCCTCAAACAGTGCAGTCGTTGGCTGATCGCTTGACGTAGGCCACATGCGCGCAACACCGGAACCCGACGCCACCGTTTCTAGGCAGCCGCGTTGACCGCAATGACACTCAAGTCCGGCCGGATCAAGAGGGATGTGTCCGATTTCTCCGGCAGCGCCATGAGCTCCTCGCCACAGTGCGCCACCAAGAACGAGACCGGCAGCCAGCCCCGTGCCGAGGTTAAGGAACGCCATCGAATGAGTGGGATCGTTGTCGAGAAGATGAAACGCTCCCATCGCGGCAGCGTTCACATCGTTGTCGATGCTGACGCTTCGGCCGAGTCGAGCATTCAGCTCAGCCCCCAGATCGAGTCCATCGATCGCAAGGTTCAGAGCATGCGACACCCGACCGTCGACAACCGTTCCCGGAATACCGATGCCGATACTCGCGAAGTCCGCTGTCGCGACTCCGCTGCGCTCAGCCAAGGCATCGAGCGCCTCCACAGTGGATGCCAGCAGCGCCTCGGGCCCGATGCCCGAACGAATGCGAACCTGAGCCGCAATCTCGCCGAATTCATCGATCGCAACGGCATCCGTTTTGGTACCGCCGATATCGACACCGACCGTATAGCGAGGGCTCACCCCTTCACCGCCCCGGAGACGAGACCGCTCGTCATGCGCCCCTGAACGATCAGGAAGAAAATGATGACGGGGATCGCCATGAGCGTCGACCCTGCCATGATCGCGGCCCAGTTGGTAGTGCCGTTCGCAATTTGGAAGGTGCGTAACCACACGGGAAGAGTCATCATTTCTGGGCGAGAGTTCACGACAAGAGCGAGCAAGAACTCGTTCCAGGCCTGAATGAATCCGAAGACACCTGTCGCTACCAGTCCTGGCGCGAGAAGTGGCAGGGTGATCTTCCAGAACGCTCCCGAGCGCGACAGGCCATCAATCATTGCGGCTTCCTCAAGCTCAACCGGAACGCCATTCACAAAGCCCCGCAGAGTCCAAATGGTAAACGGCAACACCGTAGCGACATACACAATCGTGAGACCCATGATCGTGTTCAACAACGACCAACTGTCGAGCACCCGGTAGGTGGAGACGATCATCGCTTCGGCAGGAATCATCTGAACAATCAGAATCGTCAGAATGAAGCCCTTGCGCGACTTGAAGCGAAAACGGGTTACCGCGAGAGATGCCAAGAACGCGAACACGAGAGCGATGATCACCGTCGACACCGTGACAACAATTGAGTTACCCAGCGCCGGCATGAACTGCGAACGAGTGGCGTCGAACAACACCGTCTCGTAGTTGCGCAACGTGAAGTTCTGCGGCCAAAAATTGACCTCAGAGCCGAGAATCTCGTTGTTCGGCTGGAACGACGTCTGCACCATCCAGTACACCGGAAAGATCGAGAACACCGTCACGACGAGGGCGATGGCCGCCAATGCAATCTTCTTGACGCGGCGAGAAACAGAACCGCGTCTGGCCGGCAGCGGTGTGCGGGTCGCGGCCGCGCTAGTCGGGCGCGTGGCTGTAGTCGAAGTCACAGCTCTTCCTCCTTGATGCTCTGGCGAACGTAGTAGAACGAAATAGCGGTGATGACGATCACGGTAATGACAGCAATCGCGCCACCCGTTCCGTACTCCCCCGTACCCAGCGAGTTTTGGTAAATGTAAACGCCGAGCGTCGACGTCTGATCCTTAATGCCGCCGATTCCCTGCAGCGCGAAAATCTGAGTAAAAACGCGGAGATCCCAAATGACCTGCAGGATGAAAACCACCAGGAAGATGGAACGCAGGTACGGGAAAATGATCAGCCTGAAGCGCTGCACGGGCCCCGCGCCATCCAATTGCGACGCTTCAATCACTTCATCGGGAACCTGAGTCAAGCCCGCGTAGACCGTGAAAGCGACAAAGGGCACAGCGCCCCAAATCACAATGAGTGCGGCAACGAAGAAGAAACTGAGCGGCTCAATAAGCCACGAGTGACCGATGTAGTCAAGGCCGAACCACCGCGTCAGAGCGAAGTTGACGACGCCGTACCCGGTGTCGAACATCCACCCCCACACGATCGTGGCGGTCAGCGCGGGCATCGCCCACGCCAGCAACAGCCCCACCGAGAGCACAAGCCGCATGACTTTGCCGAGCGCGGTCATCAGCAGCGCAATAAGGGTTCCAAGCACCATCGTGGTGACCACGCACACCGCCGCGAAGGCGAAACTGCGGAACATGACGAGCCAGAACGACTCATCAGTGAGAACTTCGATGTAGTTACTGAAGCCGATGAATGGTGCCGGCGCGCCAAAAACTTGAGCGCGGCCAAACTCCTGAAACGACATAATCACAAGCTGGATGAGAGGCCAGCCAATGACCGCGGTCAGCACGGCGACCGCAGGAATCAGCAAAGAATAGGGCGTAAATTGTGCGCGCGGTTTCTTTACCGCGCGCTGACTGCCTGGTTGCGAAGGTGCAATGAGGCGGTCACCATCAACGTCGCTTGGCGCAACGTCGAGTGTGGGGTTCGGTGACATGACGGCTCCCGGTTAATATTGGACTGTGCCTCGAACCTTTTCCTAGGGCGATGGCAACGAAATGGGTGCTCGACCCGGTCATGCGCGACCGAGCCGAGCACCCTGTTTCTAGAAGCAGTGCCGTCTCCGGCACCGTTGGCTAGCCGTTGGCTAGCCGTTGAGAATGCTGTCGATCTTCGCGTCGAGATCCTTCGCGAGCGAGCTCACGTCTCCACCCTGCGCAATCTGAACGAAGAAGTCGGTGAGTGCACCGGATGCTTCAACGTCAGCCCACTTGGGAGAAGCCGGGGTCAAGCGTGCGGCACCGGCAGCCTCAGAAATTGCGACGGCAACCTCGTCGGTTCCTAGAGTGTCAGCGAGCGAGAGCTTGGCGGGAACAAGACCGTTAGCACCGTAGATCGACTGGAACTCGTCGCTCAGAATGATGGCGAGAGCCTTCTTAGCAAGCTCGGGGTGAGCCGAGTTAGCCGAGACCGCAATGTTCGATCCACCGGCGAAGACCTGGGCGGCTCCGCCATCCATACCGGGCATGGCATAGACGCCGAGGTTGGCTTCTTCATCGGGGCAACCGGGAGTTTCAGCGTCGAGCGGGGCCAAAATTGACCACTTCACCCAGCTTGGTGCTGACAACTGAAGGGTGGTTCCTTCGCAGTAGCCGACCTGAGGGTTGGTCTCGTTCGCGTCCTTCGGGGCACGCGAAGCATTCGTCATGACCTCTTGAACCTGCTCAAGACCGGCGATTGATTCTGCACTCGAGAACTGAGCCTTCCACGCGCCATCTTCAAATGTCGCGACCTCGCCACCGTTCTCCCAGATGAAGGGGAGAGCGTTGTACCAGTCTTGACCAGGCCACCAAATTCCGGATGCGCCCGGGTTGGCCTCTGCAAGAGCCTCACCGTTGCTGATGTACTCGTCGAGAGTTGTCGGAACTTCCAGTCCCGCTGCGGCCAGAGCATCCTTCTTGTAGAAGACAAGTCGCGAACCCGAATAGAGAGGTGCCGCGTAGAACTTGCCATCGTACGAGCCAGCCTCAACGAAACCGGGAAGCAAGTCGTCTCCACCGAGAGCGGTGTAGTCATCAGTCAAGTCGAGGAATGCGCCCGCCGACGTGAAAGCTGCTGCCTGAGTGTTGCCGACCTCGACGATGTCGGGGCTGTCGCTACCGGAGAGGTTGGTCGTGAGAAGGTCAACGAGACCGCCCCACGCTTGTTCCTCGATCGTGAGGGTCGAACCGGGGTTCTCTGCTTCAAACGTGTCGATCAGGTAGTCGCGAGCCTCCTGGGGAGTGTCCGTTCCCACCAACCACACGCGCAGATCACCGGTTGCTGCCTCACCGCTGTCGCTGTCACCCGCTGAACAACTCGCGAGAGCCAGCGCTGCCACGACGCCGAGCGCCGCGATGCTGAGTTTCCTCAATGTGTTTCCTTTCCTAGGGCGATAGTGTCAGCGGATAGCTGGACACCTCGTAGTGCGTGGAGTTTCGCTAGGAGACTCCGAGTTGCGCGGAAAGAACCATGACGGCTGCGCCGCGCATGACAATGTCCTCTCCGAGCGCTGTCATCCGCACGGTCAGATCGCCATGGAACTTGGCCATCGTTCGATTGCGGAGTGTCTCGACGGTGGCGCTGTGAAGCGCACCCTCAAGCAGGGAGGTTGGCCCGCTCAGCACAATCTCTGAGAGATTGAGCGCGCCAACGACGGGAGCGAGAGCGATGCCGAGGCGTTGCCCTGCTTCTGCCAAAACTGTGTTTCGTGCATCATCACCGGATGCCGCAGCGAGCGCGGTGTCTAAGCGCGGTGTTGCCAGCCAGGTTTCCAAGCAACCGATCTTGCCGCAGACGCACTCCATACCGCCATCGGTACCGACCACAACATGGCCGATCTCTCCCGCGGCGAACGTGCTGCCGAAGAGGGGAATGCCACCGAGCAAAAGCCCCGCACCAACACCGTGCCCCACCTTGACGAGCATCATGTCGCTCGCGGCACCACCGAAGCTGTGCTCGGCGAGGGCAGCAACATTGGCGTCGTTCGCTACGACGACCGGGTGGTCAAAGCGTTCGGCCAACATGCTCTGGAGCGGAAGATCAGTCCAGCCCAGGTTGGGGGCGCTTAAGACGACTCCGGCAAGATCCACAACACCGGGTGAACCAACACCGATACCCAGCACAGGGCGGCTGACGGTAGCCACGAGAGCGTCAATCAGCGAAATGACCTTTGCCGTGGCATCCGCCCCGGTGCTTTCGGCCAGCGGGATGTCGTGGCGGTGACGAATGCCGCCGTGGAGATCCATGACGGCACCACGAAACATGCTGTAGTCGCTGAGGTCGATGCCGATGATGTCGAAGGCTTCCGCATTGAGTTCGAGCATTGTCGCGGGTTTGCCGGGGCGGCTGCCTTCGCGGTGGCCGATTTCAACGATGAGTCCGTCAACGATCAGTTCTGCGACGAGATCTGAAATCGTGACGCGAGTGAGTCCGGTTTCACGAGCAATGTCTGCTCGGCTTAGTTCCCCTTGGCGGTAGAGAGTTTGCAGCACGAGGGAACGGTTGTGGTTGCGTGCGTGTTCAGGCAGCACCTTCGCCGTCGGTCGAAGTGCTTTTCCGTTCGTGAACCCCATCGTCATGATTGTTAGTAAACTTTACGAACTAAAGATTTGCAACCCTCGCGACGAAATTGTTACCGCAATCCTCACCCCAAGATCACAGATAACGGTCAGATAGACTGTCTTCGCTAGGTTCCGTTCCCCGATCGCAGAGGAGAGCCCCGTGATTGCTCTTCTCTGTGCGTTCGCGATCTTCTCGCTCGTGATCCCTGCACTCACGCGCAGAATTGGCGCCCGCGTGTTCTTCATTACGGCGCTTATTCCCGCGGCGGCATTCGTCTACACGGTGCTGCAAACACCCGCTGTGCTTTCCGGCACGCCTGCCGCGGAGAACATTCCGTGGATCTCCCAATTGCAACTCGACTTCAGCTTCCGAATGGATGCGTTGTCGTGGCTTATGAGCCTCGTCGTCACCGGAGTGGGCACCCTAGTGATGCTCTACTGCATCAAGTACTTCGCTGATTCAGAAGAGGGCCTTGGCCGCTTCGCCGCCGTATTTCTCGCCTTCACCGGCACTATGTACGGCCTCGTGATCGCCGACAACGTCTACCTGCTCTTCATCCTGTGGGAGGCCACCACGGTCTTCTCGTTCTTGCTTATCGGGCACAACACAGGTCGACTCGCGAGCCGTGCTGCCGCGATGCAAGCCCTCATCGTGACCACCGCCGGCGGCCTCGCCATGCTCGTGGGAATCGTCATGCTCGCCGAGCGGACCGAGACCGCGAGCCTCTCGCGACTTATCGAACTCGCCCCCGAAGGCACCCCCGTCACGATCGCAATCATGCTGATCCTCGTCGGTGCCCTCAGCAAGTCGGCGATCATCCCGTTCCAGTTCTGGCTTCCCGCGGCGATGGCAGCCCCCACACCGGTCAGCGCCTACCTGCACGCCGCCGCAATGGTGCAAGCCGGCATCTACCTCATCGCCCGTCTCGCGCCCGGCTTCGCTGAAACCCCGGGCTGGCAACCGCTACTGCTCGGCCTCGGAGTGCTCACAATGCTGGTGGGCGGATGGCGCGCGCTCACGCAAGTCGACCTCAAACTTTTGCTTGCCTACGGCACCGTGAGCCAACTCGGGTTTCTACTGACGGTTGTCAGCTTCGGCACTCGCACGGCAGCCCTCGCGGGGGTCGCTCTGCTTCTCGCCCACGCGCTGTTTAAAGCTGCCCTGTTCCTCGTCGTCGGGCTCATCGATCACCGGGTCGGAACTCGCGATCTCACAAAACTCAGCGGCCTTGGCCGAGAAGCGCCATTCCTCGCCACTATCGCGTTCCTCGCGGCTGCCTCGATGGCCGGCGTTCCATTGACCGCGGGATTCGTGGCAAAGGAGGCCGTACTGGCGGGCTTCGTGGAGAGCGCGAGCTCCGGTTCAGCTCTGGGGTGGATTGCCGTCGTCGGTGTCGCCGTAGGGTCAACGCTCACGGTGGCCTATACCGCGCGGTTCCTCTGGGGAGCATTCGCCAGCAAGCGAGACGTTGAAACCGTGCGCCCGCTACACGAGAACGTGTGGTTCCTCTCCTCTCCCGGCATCCTCGCCGTCAGCGGACTCGTCTTGGCACCATTTTTCGGCGCCGTCGGAACAGTTCTGGCTCGGTACTCCACGCTCTTCGAATCCGAAGGTTACGAGTACTCGCTCAAACTCTGGCATGGCTTCGATACAGCGTTCTTCATCTCGGCATTCACTCTGCTGGGTGGTCTCGGACTGTTCTGGGCGCGCGCAAGGGTTTTCGCTGCCCAGTCACGGGTGCCATCGCTCGTCGATTCCAACCAGCTGTACCGATCAACGCTTCGGATGCTCGACCGCCTCGCCCTACGCGTGACAGCAACAACTCAGCGCGGCTCACTGCCGTTCTACCTCACGGTCATCCTGCTCGTTATGGTTGGCGCGGTGGGCACCACGCTCGCCTTGAACCGAACCTGGCCCGACTCCATTTCCCTCTTCGATAGTGCCGGCCAGCTCGCGATTGGGCTCGTCATGATCATCGCAGCGCTGGCAGTGGTTGCGGCGAAGAAACGATTCCCGGCAGCGGTGCTTGTGGGAATAGTGGGCTACGGCATGGCGGCACTCTTCGCTTTCCACGGTGCCCCCGATATCGCCCTTACTCAAGTGCTGGTCGAAACAGTCACCTTAATTGCTTTCGTGTTGGTTCTGCGCAGACTCCCCGCCCGCTTGGGGCAAGAAGACGGCACTTCACGACGGTTGCTGCGCGCTGCGGTGGGAATCGCGGTCGGCTTGCTCATGGGCGTTGTTGCGATCGTTGCGCTCGGCGCCCGTACTGCGGCTCCCATCTCTGAGGCACTCCCCCAGTTGGCCTATGACATTGGTCACGGCAGAAATGTTGTCAACGTCGTTCTCGTCGACATCCGCGGTTGGGACACCCTCGGTGAACTCTCGGTTATTGTCGCGGCCGCGACTGGTGTCGCCAGCTTGGTATTTTTGCGGAGCCGCACTGACAACCTCCCTCGGGTCTCCGAAAAACGTGCTCGCGGAGACATCCGCGCCCGCCTCAAGCCGTCCCGCGAAATCGTCTCCCCCGAGTATGTCCCGGGCGTTCGAGACCCCTCGACCCGCAACGCGTGGCTACTCGCTGGCCGCAAACTTGCGCCCGAGAATCGTTCAATTCTGCTCGAGGTCGTCATCCGCCTTCTCTTCCACCCCCTCATCGTGCTGTCGCTCTACTTACTGTTCGCCGGGCATAACCTCCCCGGAGGCGGGTTCGCTGCGGGACTCGTGGCCGGACTCGCTCTCGCTGGCCGCTACTTGGCCGGTGGGCGCTACGAACTCGGCGCAGCCGCCCCCTTCGGCGCTGGCCAGATTCTTGGAGTCGGTCTCGTGCTCGCGGCGGCAACGGCAACCGTTCCTTTGCTCCTCGGGGCGGATGCTCTCACCTCAACATTCTTCGAGACGACGGTCCCGATGCTTGGCCCCATTGAGTTCTCCACCTCCACACTTTTCGACATTGGTGTGTATCTCGTCGTCATAGGCATGGTGCTGGATGTGCTGCGCAGCCTCGGGGCTGAAATCGACCGTCAACGCGAAGAGTCCTCTGAATCCCTAGAGAGCGGAAGCACCATATGAACGCCTCCCTCACGCTCGTCATCATCATGGTGATTCTCTACTCGGTTGGCGTCTATTTGCTGCTTGAGCGCAGCATGACGCGCGTCTTGTTGGGCTTCTTGCTTCTCGGAAACGCCACCAACTTGCTCATCCTCATCGTCTCTGGCCCCTCTGGTGCCGCGGCGTTTTATGGCGAAGAGGATGCCACGGCCGACCCATTACCGCAGGCATTTATCCTTACCGCCATCGTCATCACGTTCGGAGTATCGGCATTCTTGCTCGCCCTCATCTACCGCTCGTGGCGACTCGCAAATGCCGACGTTGTTTATGACGATTCCGAAGACGTCGCTCTCGGCAGCCGCAGCAGTTCGGTAACGATGGATCGTGTGGTTCCCGGCGACGACACAGAGTTCGGTACTCGAGCGGCCGCCGCTATTTCCACCGCGGTCGACCTCACCGAACAAGAGCAGCGCGAGGAACAAGAGAGCCTAGCCGCCGAACGCTCTCGCGCCCAGCGGAACGACAAGGAGGGCGGATCATGAGCGCGCTGACAACCCTCGTCGTTCTCTTACCGCTCCTCGGCGCCGCCGCTGCACTCACTCAGGCCAAGCATCCACGAGTGCAAACCTTCATCGCAGTCAGCGTGCTCAGCGCGGTTCTTGTGATCGGGGTCGCGCTCTTAATCGCGGTCGGCACAAACGGCGCGATCGCAGTGAATATAGGTGGCTGGCAGGCCCCCTTCGGAATTGTGCTCGTTGTCGATCGGCTTTCGGCGTTGATGCTCGTCGTGTCGGCTGCTGTGCTGCTCGCCGTTCTTGTGTTCTCAGCCGGTCAAGGGCTCGCCGACGGTGACCGCGAAACCCCCGTGTCGATTTACTATCCGACGTACCTCATTCTGGCGACCGGAGTGTTCAACGCTTTCGTCGCGGGGGACCTCTTCAACCTCTACGTCAGTTTCGAGATTCTGCTCGTCGCCAGTTACGTGCTGATCACTGTCGGAGGCACGGCTCCGCGTATCCGAGCGGGCACCGTCTACATCGTCGTCAGTTTGGTCTCCTCGGTCATCTTCCTCGCTGCAATCGCGATGATCTACGGCGCGACGGGCACCGTCAACATTGCCCAGCTCACCGTGCGGCTTGCTGAACTGCCCGCCGACATCCAGCTAATTCTGCACGTGATGTTGCTCATCGCTTTCGGCATCAAAGCGGCGGTATTCCCGCTGTCATTCTGGCTTCCCGATTCCTATCCGATGGCACCGGCTCCGGTTACTGCTGTATTTGCGGGACTGCTCACCAAAGTCGGCGTGTACGCGATCATCCGCACCGAAATGATCATCTTCCCGGATGGGCAACTCAATACGGTTCTTCTGATCGTTGCGGGGCTCACGATGGTCGCCGGAATCTTGGGTGCTGTCGCCCAATCAGACATCAAGCGGCTCTTGTCATTCACGCTCGTGAGCCACATCGGCTACATGCTCTTTGGAATCGGAATCGATACTGCCGCCGGACTCGCAGCGGCAACCTACTACATCGTTCATCACATTACGGTTCAGACGACGCTGTTCCTCGCCACCGGGCTCGTCGAGCGACAGGGTGGAACCACCGGCATCAACAAGCTAGGTGGGATGCTGAAGACAAGCCCTATGATCGCGGTGCTGTTCTTTATCCCGATGCTGAGCCTTGGTGGCATTCCCCCCTTCTCCGGATTCCTCGGCAAGTTGGCACTGTTCGAAGCGGGAGCAAATAATGGTTCCGTTCTCGCGTGGGTACTTATAGGCTGCGGTGCCCTCGTCTCCCTCCTGACGCTGTACGCCCTCGCCCGCGCGTGGAGCATGATCTTCTGGCGCGATGCTGATGAGGTCGCCAACTACGAGAACCCGCTTCCGATGATCGCGGAAGAAGGCGCCTCCGCCGAGGTCGAATCCGTGCGCACGACGCCTCGGATCATGGTGGCCTCCACGGTTGCGATGGTCGCAGTGAGCGTCGGGCTGACAGTCTTCGCCACCCCACTCTTCGACCTGAGCGCGAACGCTGGCGAAAATATCGATGGCCCCGGTTACTACGTCACGACCGTCTTCCCTGGAGGTTTCGAATGAGCGACTCCACGAGCACGGTGACTAGCGATTCGCAGACTGCGAGCGCCGCCTCCCGCACAGAGGTACGCGGTCGAATTTGGCAGCAACTGCCGCTCCTAGTGGGGCTCGTTGTGCTGTGGATGGTGCTGTGGGGCCAGCTCACCTGGGTGAGCATCCTCACTGGCATCATTGTTGCCATCGCCGTCACCCGCGTTCTGTACCTGCCCCCTGCTGACATCTCTGGCCGCCTCAACGTCTTGTACTTGGCCGTCTTCTTGGTGCACTTTGCCGTCGACGTCGCTGTCGCATCGTTTACCGTGGCCTTTCAAGCGCTGAGCCCTCGGCCGATCCCCCTCTCCTCGGTCATCGGGATCCAGCTGCGAACGCGCTCCGATTTCGTCATGACCCTTGACGCAATCGCGATGTCTCTCGTGCCAGGATCCATCGTCGTAGAAGTGGATCGCGAGCGCTCGATCCTCTATTTCCACAGCTTCGACACGACAACAGCGGCCGACATCGAAGCGATGCGCCGCAAAGTGCTCGTGATTGAATCCCGGATTGTTCGCGCGATCGGTTCGAAGGAAGACCTCGCGCGCATCGAAAGTACGGAGGCCACATCGTGACCGCATGGGTATTCATCGTCATCGGGGTGATGCTGACGGCTGCGGCGATAATGGCGCTGTACCGCGTCATCCGCGGTCCTTCGATTCTCGACCGCATGATCGCCTCCGACATGTTGCTCACCACGATCATCTGCGCGCTGAGCGCCGAGATGGTCTATAACTCTCATACGCGAAGCTTGTCGGCGATGCTCGTCTTGGCCACCACAGCGTTCCTCGGCTCGGTAGTTGTGGCACGCTACGTCTCACGAAACAAGCACTCATGACCTTCGACACAATCGTGGACATCCTCACCGGAGTATTTCTCTTCCTCGGTGCCTTCCTCTCCGTCGCGGCGGGGGTCGGTCTCCTTCGGTTCCCGGATGCAATCGCGCGACTTCACGCCACCACGAAGCCTCAAATTCTCGGGCTGGCGTTCATCTTGCTCGCGATTGCTCTGCAGGATCGCAAGCTCTCGACGATTCTTGTGCTTGTCTTTCTCCTCATATTCCAGATGCTCACGGCTCCCGTCTCAGCGCACATGATTGGTCGTGCTGGCTACCGCGGCGGAATCATTGCTGCCGACTCCCTCCTCGTCGACGAACTCGAGGAAGCGATCGGTCAGGCGCCTGAGCTCGATGACGCCGAAGTCTTACTCGGAAACGACGAAAGCGCAGAAGCACGGGACGTCCGCAACGAATAACGGCGAGACCGACTCCCATCATCCTTCACCATTCCAGCTACTCATCAGGCTAGCTCGGGCATACTGAACACTCGCCAATCTCTGGGAGCCCCATGCGCAGCCTCACCGATAACAAAACCGTCGTAGCCCTCTTCGCTGGTGTCACCCTCGTGGGTGCACTATCCGCGTGTTCATCACCGAGCACCGGATCTGACAGCGGCTCGGCCGACGTCAACGCACCCGATGCCGTCACCGGTGCCGACTACACCGACGACACGTACACCGAGTCGGGCGACTACACGTCGCCCAACGGTGCCGAACAAGTGGATGTCACCCTCACGCTCGAAAGCAACGTTGTCACTGACGTTGAGGTTGTTGGCCACGGCGATAACCCCAACACCAAACAGTTTCAAGGCGAGTTCATCGGCGGAATCGCTTCAGAAGTCGTCGGCAAAAACATCGACGAGCTTTCCGTCGACAAAGTAGCCGGATCATCACTCACGAGCGGCGGCTTCAACAAGGCCGTCGACGCGATCAAAGCAGATGCTCTCGCCGAGTAATCAGTTTGACGCCATCGGTGCGCCGTGGCAGATAGACACCGCAGAGCCCCTCGGCTCTGATGTAGAAGCTGCCATCGCGCACCGAATCGAACTGTTCGACCGCACCTATTCTCGGTTTCGCGACGACTCGCTCGTGAGCGAGATCTCCCGCACGCCAGGCACTTACACGTTTCCGGCGGATGCTCCCCCACTGTTTGAGCTTTACCGCCGCCTCTACGACGCCACGTCTGGCAGCATGAGCCCGCTCGTGGGCCGAGCATTGGAAGAGCTCGGCTACGACCGCACCTATTCACTGCAGCCCGCCACTAAACGCAGTCGCGTGCCTGAGTGGCACGAAGCCATCAGCTGGAACGGCAGCGAGCTCACGACCCTGACGCCCGCCGTGCTCGACGTCGGCGCCGCCGGCAAGGGTTATCTCGTCGATCTCGTGGCCGAGGTGTTGGCCGAGCACGGAGTCAGTGCCGCAACCGTGGACGCGAGCGGAGATATTCTGCATCGAGGCAACGACACATTGCGAGTCGCTTTGGAGCATCCGCTCGACACGAGCAAAGCGATTGGTGTCGTGAGCGTCAGCAACCAGGCTGTTTGCGCTTCAGCCCCGAATCGTCGGGCGTGGGCGGGGCTCCACCACATTCTGGATGCGCGCAGCGGTCTGCCCACCGAGCGCATTATCGCGACGTGGGCGATAGCTCCTACGGCTCTCGAAGCTGACGGACTCGCGACAGCACTTTTCTTTGCCGAGCCCGCCGCTCTCGCCGTAGAGTTCAATTTTGAGTGGGTACGGATGCATTCAACCGGCCGGGTAGAGTACTCGCCGGATCTCACCGGAGAAATATTCCTATGAAACGCTGGCTTGACAGATCCCTCGGCGCAATCGCCATGTACAAGCTTGTGCTCGGCAGCCTCGCCGCTCTCGCGGTGGCCTCGATAGCTCTTGCGTTTTTCGATCTGATCTCACCCGATCCCTTCGCGTTGCTCGCGAGCCTGCCTGTCGCTGTCGCGTTTAGTTGTGGCGCGAGTTGGCTCGGCGCTCGAATCGTTCGGCAGCGCGCGCACCTCGAATCGTCGGTTATCACCGGGTTTCTCGTCTTCTTCATCATGGCTCCGAGCATGCAATTGGATGGCCTGCTCGCCATCGCACTCGCGTCGACCGTCGCCGCGGCATCCAAGTATCTGCTTGCATTCCGCGGGCGCCATATCTTCAATCCAGCCGCCATCGGGGCCTACGTTTTCATCTTCGTTCCGCTCGGTTTTCCCACCTGGTGGATCGGAACGCCCTGGCTGCAGCCCATCATTGTCGTGGCCGCTTTTCTGGTTCTGTACCGCACCCAGCGCCTTGACCTCGGGCTCACTTTTGTTGTCGTGGCTGCGAGCATCCGCATCGCTCTTACCCTCGCTAACGGTGGCGATCTTGCCGAGGCGCTCAGCTTCACGTTCGCCTCATCGCAAATGATCTTCTTCGTCGGTTTCATGCTCAGCGAACCGCTCACCTTGCCGCCGCGGCGCTGGCAACGCCTGAGTCTCGCCGTGCTCGTCGCGCTACTCTTTGCGATTCCGTTCTCGATCGGCCCTGTCTTCAGCGACCCGCTCCTGGCGCTGCTCATAGGAAACCTCATCGCCTTCGCGTTCACTCAGCGCCGCACGATTCGGATGTCACTGGTCGAGAAAGTCGAGCTCGTCCCGGGAACGTGGGAACTCACCTTCGCCCCGCACCGCTCTATCTCGTTCCGTGCCGGTCAGTACATCGAGCTCTCGATCCCGCACGCCAAGGCAGATTTCCGTGGCGTCCGTCGGTACTTCACCATTTCGTCAGCGCCCGATGCCGGCGGCATGATTTCTGTGACCTTTACAGCGCCAGAAAAATCGAGCAGTTTCAAAGCCGCTCTCTTATCGCTTCCGCGCGGTTCTCAAGTCAACGCCACCGGCATTTGGGGTGACTTTGTGTTGCCACGTAACACTGACGAGCCTCTCCTTTTCGTCGCTGGCGGCATCGGTGTCACTCCCTTTGCAAGCCACATTGCCCACGCCCATCGTGAAGCCGAGGGCCGAGACATCGTGCTTGTGTACGCGACCTCAAGCTCAGAACCGCTGCCGTTTAGTGAACCGATCAGCGAAACCGATACCCGCGTAATCGTGTTTGGGCCGCAATCAGCTGCAAGCCTCCCTCAGGGCTGGGTGCGCGGTGGCGAGGGCCGAATGAGCGGCGACGCACTCTCTCAACACATCCCCGACTTGCGCGATCGTCGCGTGTACCTCTCGGGGCCACCGGCGCTCGTTAACGACCTCAAGTCAGCGCTCCGCACGAACGGTGCCAAGCGCATCCACACCGACTACTTCTCGGGGTATTAGCGAGCTGACGTCACGCTCTTACTCGTCGCTGTTCGGGTGGTAGGGATCTCACGCCCACGTCCGAGCGCCCGCAAGGCGTTGAGAATCGTCACCAGATCCACAACCTCTTGCAGCCCCGCTCCGACCACAGCCGGCAGCGCCCCTGTCATGGCGAACAGCATGAGGCCGATGCTGATGGCAATACCGATCCAGATGCTCTGCAGCGCGATGTGCACCGTGCGCTGGCTGACTTTGATTGCCGACACGACCCGGTAGAGGTCATCGACGAGAAGCACGACGTCGGCGGACTCACTCGCGGCAGTCGACCCTTTCGCTCCCATGGCGATTCCCACATCGGCGGCGCCGAGCACGGGAGCATCATTCACGCCGTCGCCCACCATGACGACGGGTCGAGGAGTCGTGGCCTGCACGATGCGCACTTTGTCGTGCGGCAAGCACTCGGCATGCAGTTCACTGATCTGCAGTTCGTCGGCGACCTTGCGCGCCGTTTGCTCTACATCGCCGGTGAGCATCAAGGTGTTCTGGATGCCCAGCGCCCGCAGTTCGGTCAGAGTACGCGCCGCTTCCGGCCGCACGGCATCGCGCAGAATGATCGCCCCGGCATACTCCTGATCGATTCCGATATAGACCGCCGCTTCACCACTTTGCAATTCCAGACGCGTGAGCCCCGGAGCGTGCTCTGCAACAAACGCTGGTTTTCCGACGGTCACAACCCTCGACCCGATATGAGCCTGCACTCCGTGCGTGGCGACCTCACGGGCATCCACAACCTCCGCTAGAGCGAGCCCCCGCTCCTTTGCGGCGTCGACAAGGGATGCCGCAAGCACGTGCGAAGAATACTGCTCGGCCGCGGCTACCAGTGCGAGCAGTTCGTCGGCGCTTAGCCTGCCAGTCGGACGTACCTCTACGACAACAGGATGTCCGCTCGTGAGGGTGCCAGTCTTGTCAAAGACAACCGTTTTTGCCCGGGACAGAACCTCAAGCGTTCCGGCATTTTTGACCACGACGCCATAGGTCGACGCACTAGACATCCCCGCCATGAAGGCAACGGGGGCAGCGATCAGAAGCGGGCACGGCGTCGCCACTACGAGAACTTCGGCGAATCGAACGGGGTCGCCCGAAACCCACCACGCGATCGCACCCAAGGCAATCGATACGAGAGTAAAGGGCACGGCGTACCGATCGGCAAGACGCACGATCGGCGCTTTGCTTTGCGTCGCTTCGGTGACGAGTTCGACGATTCGCTGATACTGGCTGTCGGATGCTCGTGCGCTCGCCTGCACCGTGACAGCTTCTGGCCCATTCACCGATCCGCTCAAGAGCGGATCGCCTTCGGCCTTCTCGACCGGCATGCTCTCGCCCGTCAACGATGACTCATCGACGGAAGTGGTGGCAGACACGAGCACAGCATCCACTGGCACAATCTCCGAGGGGCGAACGACGAGTCGGTCGCCCACCTCGACCTCAGTGGCAGGAATGTCGATGATGTCGCCTGACTCGGTCACCTGGTGTGCTGTCTGAGGCACCCGGTTCAGCAGCGCGTTCAGTTCTCGCTTGGCCCGCCCCGCCGCAAAGTCTTCGAGCGCTTCCCCGCCCGTGAGCATCAGCACGATGACGAGGCTCGCCCAATACTCGCCGACAACGGCTGTCGCGACGATCGCCGTGACCGCAAGCACGTCGAGACCAAACTGCCCCCGCAGGAACTTTCGGACCATGAGAACTGCCTCGCGAGCAGCAATCACGAGTGCGTAGAGAGAAAGCAGCCACGGAACGATGCCGGCAGCTGGAGTCCAATTAAGCGCGAGTCCCACCACGCCAACCACGGCAGTGAGCGCGACGAGCGGGTAGCGGCGCACTGCCGCGCGAATAGTTGGCATGCCCTCGTTATACTCCCATTCGCCGCATCCGGCTAGCGAGCACAGCCTGCCCTTGGCAGTGAGGGCTGAGGGCAGCCCTCCTCAGATGACCTCTAGACTGCGACCGACTCGGATGAGCCAGTCTGCGGCTCATCCCCCGAAACCTTTGCGGCGAGCACCCCGACGAGGGTTGCGACCTTGCCCGGGCTCTCCCAGTACTGTGCCGACTCTCCCGTGACGTGGATGAGAACAACCGAAGGATCGGTCTCGCCGTCCTCGAACCACACATCGGTAAACGTGTTCCAGAGTTCCGTCTTCTTGGCCTGATCGCGAACGACCTCAGCCGAACCTGCGAGTGAGAGCCACTGCGAGGAGCCAGAATAAGAAACATTGACGTGCGGGTGTGCTTCAAGCTGCTGCACAGCATCCGCATTCTCGGAGGCAAGGAACCAGCAGTCTCCGTTGAAGTCCGCTTCCTGCACTGTCATCGGGTGACTGTGCAGAGCGCCGCCAGCTTCGACCGTGGTCAGCATCGCGATTCGAGTGCTCTTCATGATGGACCGGATGGTGTCGAGCTGGTCTGCTGTTGCTTGGGTCTGAGATGACATGGTATCTCCAATTCGTCGACGGTTGCGCAGTTGTGCTGCCCTTCGACGGTAGGCAGCGAGTCTCTACGCCACCCGAGTACTAGCCGAAGGTTGAATGAGAGCGCGGGGCGGTAGCGAAACCTAGTCGTTTTTGTTGCCCTTGTCGTCTTTGTTGCCTTTGTTGCCTTTGTCTTCGTTGCCGCCCTTGTCGTCTTTGTCGTTGCCATTTGCCGGATCTGCAGTCGGTGTCGGTTCAGGCAGTGCCGCCGTAAGGTCAGCGCGCACAAGATCGAGAGACGCTTGAATTCGAGCACTCCGCTCAGCCCCTATGGCACCGGTCGAGGTGTTTTCATTCAATTGCTCTTGGAGCACATCGAGCGCCACCAACGCAGCAGCCGGGTCACCCGCTGCTGCGGCATCAGTCACGTCCGCCACCGATGATTGCAACAGCGATGCTGCATCAGTGTCGAACTCAGACGAGCTCGGCGCACAAGCATTCAGCGACAACGCGAGCACGAGTGCCGCACCGGCCGCGACGATACTCCTCGGAAGTCCTAGTGTTTTGAGGTTCATGGCTCCACGCTCTCTTGAAGCTGTTCGAGGTGTGTTCCGAGTGGGCCAGGCACCGCCGGATATTCAGGGGACTCAGTCTCTGATTGGGCGGCCGACTGATTCTGGATGGTCGACCAGGCGACCGTTCCCACAGTGAGCACGAGAACGATTGCCACCACGACGCTGAGCTTCGTGACGCTGTCGCGCTTGAGCCTGAGCTTTCGTCTCGGCGACGCCATGGTAGACGACGCCGTGGTAGACGAGGTCGCTGCCGGTGAGGTTGATCGCGAAGCCCCTGAGTCGGGCGAAGCTGCCGGCACGGCCCAGGCCTCTGTCGCTTGAGTATCGACGCGGGTATAGGCCTTGGTAGCTGCGAGCCCTGCAGTAGCGAGCTCTGTGGCTGCGAGCTCCACGGTTTCGAACTCTGCTGCCTCAGCTGCTTCGCCTTGAGGCGGAACGAGCGATCGGGTCGGCACCACTTCGATCGTGTGCACGCCCTCCATTGAGTAGGCAAGCGCCCGCAGTGCAACCGCGACGTCCATCGGAAGCGGACGTCGCTCAGCATCCAGAGCCGTCATGCTAACCAGCACGTCTCGCCATTCCGGGCTGAGAGCATCCGAGACCTGAGGCGAAGTGTTCAGTCGTGCAGCGATCGTCTCGATTGCGGTTCCCGGAAAGGCGTCTTTGCCCGTTAGCGCTTCGAGCAAAACGAGACCGAGCGAATACACATCGGATGGCCCCAACGCTTCACCACCGCGCGCTTGCTCGGGGCTGAGGTAACTCGCGCTGCCGATGATGGTTCCCGTCGACGTCATTTTGGCGCCGTCAACAAGTCGAGCGATCCCGAAGTCTGCAAGCTTGGAATGAAACTGGCGGTCGGGAAGTTCTGAACTCGCCAGCAGGATATTGGCGGGTTTGACATCCCGGTGCACGATTCCCCGAGCGTGCATGTAGTGGAGCGCTTCGGCAATGTCAGCGCCGAGGTGCGCGACCAGTTGCGCCGGCAACGGCGCTGTCATCACTTCACGCAGGTTAGGACCATCCACGAACTCCATGACAAGAAACACGCGATCTGCGACTTCAGTCGGCTCCGTTACCGCGTCGAACAGGGTCACCAAGGCGTGATGATTGAGTGCCGCAAGAGTCTCGACCTCGTTGCGCTGTCTGCGGAACTCATCCGGATCGGCCATTCCTGGCAGCATCAGCTTGAGCGCAACTTCTCGGGGAAGAGATTCATCGAGGGCACGATAAACCGAAGCCATTCCGCCGCGACCGATCAGCTCCGTAATGCGATAACGGCCGCCAATCACAGTGTCGATGAGTGCGTCATCCGACGGGGAGGACGAGTGAGAGTGTTTGACTGTTGGCACGCGAACCCCCTTAGTTGTGCTCGGGAGAGTTTAGACGAGTTCTCTGGGACGCTAGCTATGGCGAACGCCCGCTCCCGCCAGCACGGCCGTATAACCTTCGCGGTAGCTCGGGTAAGTGAACGAGAAGCCCGTGGCTCTCAGAAGGTCATTGCGGCAGCGCTTGCCGTGCCCCCGGGCATCACTCGTTACGTCAGCGCTCAGCGGCGGCACCGGGCGGCTGATGCTGCGAGCCAAAAATTCGATAATCTCGCGTTGATCGCTTGGCTCATTGTCCACTCCGACGTAGAGGCTGTCGGGTGATGTCCTCATGGTGGCAAGGTGCACGATAGCTTCTGCGGCATCGTCGCGATGAATCAGATTCGTGAACCGCGGCGTTGGCGACATCGCTTCCCTGCCCTCGCGAATGCGGTCAATCTGCCGCGTGCGACCGGGGCCGTAGATTCCCGCCAGTCGCAGAATGGTGGAGTTCTCGACGCTCTCGGCCAGCAGCAATTCGGCTTCGCGCAAGACGGATGCTGTGCCCGAGACCGGGTCCGCCGGCGTCGACTCATCGACCCAAGAACCATCCTCGATGCCATAGACCGCGGTGGAGGAGATATAGATCACTCTCGGCGCGACCGCACAGTCGGCTCGAATCGCGTCAGCAATGTTGCGCACGCTCTCGACATAGGTGGCACGATAGCCATCTGGCGTTCGCTCATCCGGGCTCACCGCAATCATGACGACGCTGGTGTCCGAGGGCAGCGTCGGCACCTGCACGGACAGGTCAACTGATTGCCCAGTGATCTCCGGGGGCAGTTTTTCAACCGAACGTCGCAATCCCATGACCGGATGCCCCAACGCCGCAAATCGAAGCCCGGCCTCGGTCCCCAGGTCGCCGCATCCTGCTAGAACAATGGTCATTGCTGTCTCCTTACGCCGCACCGAGTGGTGCTCTCCAGCCCTGAGCGAGCGGGCGGAGAAGTCGCGGCTGAGGTCAAGCGTAACCAGAGAGACCTGTGTTTTTTCCTTTCCTTAGAGTTAAACGAAAGAGCCCGGAAGCTCAAGCTTCCGGGCTCTTCATGAACACGCTGATCTCAGTGAGGTGCAGCAACTCACGCGAGTCGCGCTAGCGCGACGGGCAGGTTACGCCAAGCGCGTTGCGAGGTTCTTGTCGAGAGTGTCAAGGAACTCTTCGGTGGTTTCCCACTTCTGGTCCGGTCCGACGAGCAACGCGAGGTCCTTGGTCATGTGACCGGCCTCGACCGACTTGATGACGACATCTTCCAGAGTCGAAGCGAAGTCCACGAGTTCCTGGTTGTTGTCGAGCACACCACGGTGAGCGAGTCCACGGGTCCACGCGTAGATCGATGCGATCGGGTTCGTGGAGGTGGGCTTGCCCTGCTGGTGCTGGCGGTAGTGACGAGTCACGGTGCCGTGAGCTGCCTCTGCCTCCACAACCTTTCCGTCTGGCGTTGCCAGAACGGAAGTCATGAGACCGAGCGAGCCGAAGCCCTGAGCAACAGTGTCGGACTGTACGTCGCCGTCGTAGTTCTTGCAGGCCCAGACGTAGCCGCCCTCCCACTTCATGGCCGAAGCGACCATGTCGTCGATGAGGCGGTGCTCGTAGGTGAGGCCTGCGGCGTCGAACTTCTCTTTGAACTCGGTCTGGAAGATCTCTTCGAAGATGTCCTTGAAGCGACCGTCGTAGGCCTTGAGGATCGTGTTCTTCGTCGAGAGGTACACGGGGTAGTTGCGCGAAAGACCGTAGTTAAGGCTTGCGCGAGCGAAGTCAACGATGGAGGAATCGAGGTTGTACTGGACCTGAGCGATTCCGTCGCTGGGGGCGTCGTAGACCTCAAACTTCATGGGCTCAGAGCCGTCTTCGGGAGCGAACTCTACGGTCAGCTTTCCCTTGCCCTTGAAGAGGAAGTCGGTAGCGCGGTACTGGTCACCGAAAGCGTGACGGCCGATGATGATCGGCTTGTTCCAGCCGGGAACCAGTCGCGGGATGTTCGAGATGATGATCGGCTCGCGGAAGATAACGCCACCAAGGATGTTGCGGATGGTGCCGTTAGGACTGCGCCACATCTTCTTGAGGCCGAATTCTTCAACGCGGGCTTCGTCGGGGGTGATGGTTGCGCACTTGACGCCGACACCATGCTTTTGGATGGCGTGAGCCGCATCAATGGTGATCTGGTCGTCGGTTGCGTCACGGCTTTCGATGCCGAGGTCGTAGTACTCGAGGTTGACGTCGATGTAGGGGTGGATCAGGGTGTCCTTGATCCGCTGCCAAATAATGCGCGTCATTTCGTCGCCGTCGAGTTCGACGACGGTGCCTTCTACCTTGATCTTGGACAAGCTTTGCTCCTTAGTTTGTGGCCTCTACCAGCTTACTCTTTTTCCTAAGTATCTCGACATCGAGATACCTTGGCGCATCTGTCTACCGCGGGTTAGCCTGTATCCATGGGTGAGCTAAGACTTGAAGAATTATCGGCAAGCACGATCGTGGCTGCCAACAACCTCTCGCTGCGACGCGGGCAGGAACAATTCGTCACTCCACCCTCCTACGCAATCGCGGACGCTTTCATCGACCCGTTGACCTCGTGGCCCCGCGTTGTCGTCGACGGCGACAAGGTCGTTGGCTTTGTTCGCGGCAACTTTGACCCCAACGCTTCTCAAGAAGAATTCCGCAGCTGCATCTGGCGCGTCAGCGTTGCCGGCGATGAGCAGGGTCAAGGAATTGGCCGCTTCGCGGTAAAGGCTCTCGCCGAAGAAGCTCGCAGTCGCGGCTTTGATCGCATCACCGCAATCTGGGAAGAGGGCGACGACGGCCCCGAGCAGTTCTTTCTCAAAGTTGGCTTTAAAATTGTGGGCGAAACCCAGTACGGCGAGAAGCTCGGCGAGTACACGCTCTAAAGCGTGACTGGGCACTCATTTCCTCCCCACAACAATTCCCCACAGATTCAGCGCTTGCCATGCCCGCCCCCAGCGACGATTTCGTGAGCCGCGTGCTCGAAGTCGTCGACTCGATTCCGCCCGGACACGTGATGACCTACGGCGAGGTGGCTGCCACAATCGGATCGCGAGCAGCGCGCGCTGTCGGCACCGTGATGGCCCGCTACGGTTCCGATGTGCCGTGGTGGCGCGTCATCCGTTCGGGCGGGCATCCACCCCTCGCTCACGAGGATCGAGCGCTCGTGCACTACGAGGCTGAATCCACGCCACTGAGATGGATGCCCGACGGCAGTTATCGCGTCCAACTGCGGCTAGCGCGGCACCGCCCGCTTTAGTGCCTACAGGCCTTTCGCTGATAGCGCCGCGCCCCCTGACCCGTTGTGATTGTTCACTGCACGTTCGTGCACGCGGCGCGAAACGAGCGGGTTTGCCTGCTGCCCCCGAGACCCCTTGAGCGCGGGATTTCATGCGTTTCACACGCCAAAAACATGAACAACCCGGGAATAGTGCACCAACGTGCAGCCTAAAACCCTGTCAATAGCAAGCGAATGAGACTACCTTTTCAATCGTTGGGAAACTGCCGTAAAACAGAGTCGCGCAGACAACATCACTGGAGATAAGGACGGTCAATGTGGACAATCTAGGCGCAATATTTCTGTCGGAGCTGGTGGGTATACTGCCCTCCTGGTCCTCTTGGGTACGGGTGTCGTAGCCAACGTAGCCCTCGCTAAAAACAAGGGCTTCAACGGCGGCTTCCTCATGGTCAACTTCGGTTGGGGTCTCGCCGTCTTTGCCGGTGTGATCGTCGCGTACAACTCTGGAGCGCACATCAACCCGGCCGTCACGCTCGGGCTTGTGGCCAGCGGAGCGACCGAATTCAGTCTCGGTGTCGCTGTGACCGTCGGTTCGGTGCTCACGTACATCGCCGCCCAGTTGCTCGGTGCAATCATCGGTGCCGTCTTCACGTGGCTTGCCTACAAGCAGCACTTTGACGATGAGCCGGATGCTGGCGCGAAGCTCGCTGTCTTCTCCACCGGTCCCGCGATTCGCAGCTACGGCTGGAACCTTGTAACTGAGATCATCGGCACTTTCGTTCTGGTATTCGTCGTTATCGGATTCGGTCGCCAAGACCCGGGCGGCGGACTTGCTGCCCTCGGCGCTCTCCCGGTAGCTCTTCTCGTTATCGGTATCGGTGCTTCGCTCGGTGGTCCCACCGGCTACGCCATCAACCCAGCTCGAGACCTGGGCCCGAGAATCGTTCACGCCCTTCTTCCTATCAAGGGCAAGGGCTCGAGCGACTGGAGCTACTCCTGGGTTCCCGTCGTCGGCCCCATCATCGGTGGTGTTCTTGCCGGACTGCTTTCGGTCCCGCTGCTCCCCATCGTCAGCTAGCTGAAGCAGACCGCAGGCTCCCTCGATTGGGTCTGCTCCCCCGTTAATGAACTGAAGAAGGAGACAGTCATATGAGTAACTACATCTTGGCAATCGACCAAGGAACCACGAGTTCCCGCGCCATTATTTTCGACAAGGCCGGTTCGGTCATCTCGATGGGTCAGCTCGAGCATGAGCAGATCTTCCCGAAGGCCGGCTGGGTAGAACACGATCCTCAAGAGATCTGGACGAACACTCGTGAGGTCATCGGTAAGGCGCTCTCCACCGCGAACCTTACGCGTCACGACATCGCCGCAGTCGGAATCACCAACCAGCGCGAAACTGCCGTTGTGTGGGATCGCACTACCGGCAAGCCGATCTACAACGCCATCGTGTGGCAAGACACTCGCACGCAATCGATCGTTGATCGAATCGCCAAGGACGGTGGAGTTGAGCGCTTCAAGAGCATCGTCGGTCTGCCCCTCGCCACCTACTTCTCAGGGACCAAGATTGCTTGGATCCTCGAGAATGTCGAGGGCGCTCGTGAGAAGGCCGATGCTGGAGAGTTGATGTTCGGCACCACAGACACTTGGGTCTTGTGGAACCTCACCGGAGGAATCAACGGTGGAGTGCACGCTACTGACGTCACCAATGCCAGCCGCACGCTCTTCATGGACCTCGAAACTCTGGAATGGCGTCAGGACATCCTCGACGTCTTCGGGGTTCCTGCTTCCATGCTTCCCGCCATCAAGAGTTCTTCTGAAGTGTATGGAACGGCTGAATCGAACAGCTTGCTTCGTGAGGTTCCCATCGCGGGAATCCTCGGAGACCAGCAGGCTGCAACATTCGGCCAGGCTGCGTTCGATGCCGGAGAAGCTAAGAACACTTACGGCACCGGTAACTTCTTGATCTTCAACACCGACACCGAGATCATTCACTCCAAGAACGGGTTACTCACGACGCTCGGCTACAAGCTGGGCGACGCTCCCGCGCACTACGCACTGGAAGGGTCAATCGCTGTAACGGGTTCGCTGATCCAGTGGTTGCGCGACAACTTGGGAATCATCAAGGATGCAGCCGAGGTCGAAACTCTCGCGAAGACCGTCGACGACAACGGCGGGGCATACTTCGTGCCGGCGTTCTCGGGACTGTTCGCTCCCTACTGGCGCTCGGATGCTCGTGGAGCCCTCGTGGGACTAACTCGCTTTGTCAACAAGGGACACATTGCTCGCGCCGCGCTCGAAGCTACCGCGTTCCAGACGCGCGAAGTTCTCGATGCCGTGAACGCGGACTCCGGCGTCCCCCTCACTGAGCTCAAGGTCGATGGTGGAATGATCGCCAACAACCTGCTCATGCAGTTCCAAGCTGACATTCTGGGCGTACCCGTTGTGCGCCCGGTTGTTGCCGAAACGACAGCACTCGGCGCGGCCTACGCTGCAGGCCTCGCAGTCGGCTTCTGGGATGGCCTCGATGACCTGCGCAAGAACTGGCAGGAAGACAGCCGTTGGGAGCCCAGCATGGGCGAAGACGAGCGCGAACGACTGCTCCGTAGCTGGAAGAAGGCTGTAACGAAGACCTTCGATTGGGTAGACGAAGACGTCGACTAGTCTTCCCACCCTCCACAAGAGGCCGGTGCCGTGCGCGAAAGCGCATGACACCGGCCTCTTGTGGTTTTACCCCACGGGTGGTCGATCGATTTCGACGCCGTGAACAAAACTGCCGGACTACACGAGGGAGTTGCGCCACGCCGCGTGCAGTTGGGCGAACTTTCCGGAGCCTGAAATGAGATCCTGCGGCGTGCCATCTTCGATCACGCGACCATGCTCCATGACGAGCACACGGTCGGCGATCGCGACCGTCGAGAGTCGGTGCGCAATGATGACGGCGGTGCGATCGGCGAGCAGCGTTTGAAGGCCAGCCTGCACGAGTCGCTCGCTCGGGATATCGAGCGACGCTGTCGCCTCATCCAGAATGAGCACAACAGGATCAGCAATAAACGCTCGCGCGAACGACAGCAATTGTCGTTGCCCGGCACTCACCCGGCCACCTCGCTTGTTGACATCGGTGTCGTAGCCGTTGGGTAGGGCTTCGATGAATTCGTGCGCCCCCACTGCCTTTGCCGCGGCGATAATCTCATCTCGCGTGGCGTCGGGTTTGCCGAGCGCGATGTTGTCTGCCACGTTGCCCGAGAACAAGTACGCCTCTTGAGTGACCATCACAATGGCGCGGCGAAGATCTTTCGGATGCAGCTTGCGCAGGTCAACGCCGTCGAGCGAAACAGCGCCCTGGCTGGGGTCGTAGAAGCGCGAAATGAGCTTCGCTAGCGTCGACTTTCCCGCGCCCGTTGTGCCCACCATCGCGATGGTCTGCCCAGCAGACAACTCGAGATCAAACTTCGGCAGAATCACCTTGTCAGAGTTGTAGGCAAACTCGACTCCATCGAACAACACCGTTCCCTTGGCCTTACGCAGGTCAATCGGGGTCGTGGGGTCAGCGACTGTCGGGCGCTCTTCGAGCACTCCCGAGATCTTCTCGAGCGCTGCGGCTGCAGACTGGTAGGAGTTGTAGAACATCGCCATCTCTTGCGCCGGAGCGAAGAACTGACGCGCGTACAGCAGCGCACCCAACAACGCACCGATCGCGAGATCACCCTGCGAGACCCGCAGTCCGCCGACTAGCAGAATCATGGCGAGAGCAACGTTGCCGATGAGAACGAGACCCGGGTCAAAGATTCCGAACAATTGGATGACACGGGCGTTGGCATCCCGGTAATTCTCAACGAGCCCACCGAACTGTTCCTTGTTGCGCTCCTCTTTGCGGAATGCTTTCACCGCTCGAATGCCGGTCATGGTTTCTACAAAGTGCACGATCAGCTTGGCTGAAGTCGTGCGCGTCTCGCGGAAGTGGAGTTGCGAGCGCAATTGGAACCAGCGCGTCAAGAACGCCAGCGGCACAAGAGCGCAGAACAGAATGACGCCGCTCACCCAGTCGAGGGAGAACATCGCGATGGCGATGAACCCCATGTAGAGCGCGCCCTGAACGAGTTGGTTGATGCCCGAGTCGAGCAGTTCGCGAATTGCATCGAGGTCACTCGTTTGGCGTGCGATGATGCGGCCCGAGGTGTAGCTCTCGTGGAATTCGAGGCTCAGCCGTTGGGTGTGCAAGAAGACGCGCTTGCGTAGGTCAAAGAGAATCGCTTGGCTCACGCGCGCGCTCAGCACGGTGTACCAGGCAATCATCGTGGCACCCGCAATACCAGTGAGAAGGTAGGCGCCTACCGTGAGCCCGAGCGGCAAGGCATTGCCGTCAATCAGTGCAGGCAAGGCTCGGTCAATACCGAACGCGATCAGCGCAGGGCCAGCAACTTGCGCGGCCGTGCTCACGACAACGACGACCATCGTAAGAATTACGCGGCCACGTAAGGGAGCGATTAACGAGCCAAGCAGTCGCAGCGAACGCTGGCGAATCTGGCGGCTTTCCTCTTTGGTGTAGTCGTTACGCTCTTCGCCAGAGGTTCCCATCACGCTCATGAGCTGACCTCCTGTTCTTCCTCTTCAAGACTGGATATGACATAGCGATAGTGGCTGCTGCTGGCCAGCAGATCGGAGTGCTTTCCGACCGCGGTGACCTTGCCATCTTCGAGAAGAGCGACACGGTCGGCGAGCATCACAGTGGATGGCCGGTGGGCGACGATGAGCGCCGTTGTGGAACTCAGCACCTTGCGCAATGCCGCCTCGACAAGGGCTTCTGTGTCAACGTCGAGCGCGGAGAGCGGATCGTCGAGCACGAGAACGGCAGGTTTCGCCGCGACCGCGCGAGCGAGCGCCAAGCGCTGCCGTTGGCCGCCAGAAAGGCTCAAACCCTCTTCGCCCACGAGGGTGTCGAGCCCCGCGGGCAGGTCATAAACGAAGTCGGCCTGCGCGATGCTGAGCGCCTCACGCAATTCTTCTTCGTTTGAGTCGGGCCGCCCCATGAGTACGTTTTCGCGCACGCTCGATGAAAAGAGCGTGGCGTCCTCAAAGGCCATGGCCAGATGACGACGTAACTCAACGAGAGTGAGGTTGCGGATGTCGACTCCGTCGATGCTGATCGACCCTTCCGTCACATCGTAGAGACGCGTCGTGAGAGCCGTGATCGTCGATTTTCCTGAACCCGTGAGCCCCACAAGGGCCATCGTTTCGCCCGGTTCGATGCTGAGGTTGATGCCATTGACGAGATCAGGAACGTTCGCGGGCGAATCCGGGTAGCGGTAGTGCACGTTAGTGAACTCAAGCTGGCCCTTGCTCTCCGTAATCGTTTCGGGGTTCTCGGGGTCAGTAATGGGGTTCTCGGAATCCATCACTTCAAAGAAGCGGTCGGCTGCCGTGCGCGCGTCGAACGTCATCGAGAGCAAGAAGCCGATCGATTCCACGGGGAAGCGCAGTACTGTCGCGGTCGCGAAGAAGGCGACAAGGTCACCGGCGGAGATGTTGCCTTCCACGACAAGCCATACCCCTCCCAGGAGGCCAAGCGCGAACATGACGTCGGGAACGAGCAGCAGCCACAACCAGATACCGGCGATAGCCCGAGCTTTTTCAATCTCGGTGCCTCTCAAACTTTCGGCCTGAGCCGAGAATCCGATGAGGGCGTGCTTTCCGCGCCCGAAAGCCTTCAACACGCGGATGCCGTGAACCGACTCCTCGACGGCGGTTGCGAGGTCACCGGTCTGGTCTTGGCTGCGGCGGGCGACGATCGAGTACTTCTTTTCGAATACGTAGCCGTAGATCCACAGCGGAATCGACGTCACGATGAAGATGACCCCGAGCACCCACGAGATGTTGACGAGGAAGATGAGCCCGACAATGATCGTGAGCACGTTCACGACGAGCAGCACCAAACCGAAGGACAACCAGCGGCGGATGAGGTTCAAATCGCTGACGGCTCGCGACAGCAATTGGCCACTGGGCCACCGATCGTGGAAACTCACGGGCAAATGCTGCAGCGTCATGTAGAGCGTATTGCGCATGCGCGCTTCGACATGTGTTCCTGGCGTGAGCACGAAGTAGCGACGCAACGCAATCATGATCGCTTCGACAATGCCGAGACCCAGAACGATACCGAAGGCCGGCCAAATCTTGCTCGAGTCCCCTGACTGGAGCGGGCCGTCTACCAGCGAACGCAGCACTTGCGGGATGAGCAGCGCCACGACTCCCGCCACTAGCGCGGCGGCCATTCCCAAATAGATATGCGGCATCGCCGGCTTAGCGTAGGGATAAAGACGGCGGATGGCCGCAAAAGTGCCGACCGCTTTGACACGCGTGGGCTGGGCAGACTCGTGAGACAACGTGGTTCCTTGACGAAAAGGGATCACCGTAAGCGATGATCGAGATTATTGCTGGTCGCTACCGTGCGACAGTGAACCGCTGCATTTCGTCGAACCGACGCGGAGCAGACAGCCTTTTAGAATATGCCTGCCCCGGCCTAACCGCAATCATTGTCGCTAAATTTTTTGACAGAGTCTCAATTCAGCGAATGCGGACGGAGAGGCACGTAACGCAGCCCTCCATCTTCTCAAACTCTGACACGTCAACCGTGACAACGCGATACCCGAGGTTCTCGATGAGTGCGGCAGTCTGGGGGGCTGAGGACGACATGAGCACAGCATCATCCGAAAGCACGACAACAGCTGCGCCCTCGGCCTCTGGAACGGCCAAGAATCGGTCGTAGAGATCAACATTGTCAACGAGGTCGGGGTAACCGATGATCGTGCCGTCGGGAAGTGCCGTTACACCGCTCTTGAGGTGCAGCACCTTCTCGATCGGCACAGCGATCAGTGTGTAGCCGAGCGGCGTCACGATAGCCCGGAGTTGGCGGATACCTTCAGCGTTCGTGCGACCACCGCGGCCGACATAGACCGTTGAACCCACCTTGAGAACGTCGCCACCATCGAGCGTGCCTGGCTGTGTGATCTCGTGCAGTTCGATGCCCAGCTCAGTGACGCTCGAGCGAACAGCATCAATCTCAGGCTGGCGGCTCTCGGCGCCCGGGCTCGTGAGCACAGCGACGTCGCCAAACATCACAACGGTGTCTTCGATGAAGACCGAGTCGGCAAGCTCGTCGGCGGCGGGTACCTCGATGGTTTCGAAGCCGTTGGCCTTGAGCGCTGCGACATACCCTTCCCACTGGGCATCCGCGAGTTCGGCGTCGACAGGCACTCGGTCGAGGTGCGTCAGTTCGCCATCGGCCATGCGTGAGGATGGCGCGCGCACGAGAGCGGTGAGCTGGGTGGGCTGAGTCGTCGGCACTGCCAGAGCAGCCCAGACACGACGACCAACGGTGACCGCCGCGACGATGGTCGCGACCACAAAGATGAGGTTCGTTCCCAAGAGACTGGCCAGAATGAATGCCATGGCCTCCGGGTTCCATTCGGCTCCCGACGCGATGATGCCGAGCGCCGTACCGAAGAAGGCAGACGCAATACCGACGACAAGGCCGGTAACCGCAGCGGTGTACCAGAAACGGTTAATTTCCAGGGCGGCAGCCAAGGAGTACAGCACGAACAGCACGAGGGCCATCGGCAAGAAGTACTCGGCGATCGTCGGCAGATTCTCTGCCGCGGCACCGTTCGCCGTGAAGAACGCCAAACCTGTTGCGAGGTAGACGGTGCCTGCGACGGCAAGTCCTGAAATAAAAGCTGCGCCGAAGCGCCGTTTCACACTGATCATGTGCCCAAACCTATCTGTCGGATTCTATGCATTCGCCTTGAAGACATTCGAGCGGTTCGCCGCGGACGACGACAGCAGAGGGCGAAGCATCCGCTATTAGTGGAAGAAGTGACGCTCTCCGGTGAAGTACATCGTGACACCAGCTTCAATCGCCGCCGCAATTACTTCTTCATCGCGAATGGAACCGCCGGGCTGAACGACCGCGCGAACACCCGCGTCGAGCAACAACTGGAGCCCGTCAGCAAAGGGGAAGAACGCGTCGCTCGCCGCAACAGAACCCTTGGCCCTGTCACCCGCCCGCGAAATCGCGAGCTGGCATGAGTCAACGCGGTTGACCTGCCCCATACCAACGCCAACGGACGCCCCGCCGTTAGCCAGCAAGATCGCATTCGACTTCACAGCGCGCACTGCTCGCCACGCAAACTCGAGGTCAGCGAGCGTCTCAGCATCCACGGCGTCCCCGGCAGCGAGCGTCCATGCGGAGGCGGGAGAGAAATGCGCATCGAGCTCTTGCACGAGCATTCCGCCTGAGATTTGGCGCAGCTCACGGCTGTCGCGGGCGTAGCCTTCGGGCAGCTGCAACAGGCGAAGGTTCTTCTTAGCCTTCAAAATCTCCAGCGCTTCCGGCTCAAAGCCGGGAGCAACAACAACCTCGGTGAAGATCGGCGCGATCGACTCTGCGGCGGCCTTCGTGATGATTCCGTTGGCTGCGATGACTCCGCCGTAGGCCGAGATTGGGTCGCACGCGTGCGCCAAGACGTGAGCTTCGGCGATGCTCGCCGCAGTGGCGATTCCGCACGGGTTAGCGTGTTTGATAACCGCAACGGCGGGAGTGTTGTGGTCGAACGCGGCGCGCAATGCGGCGTCGGCATCCACATAGTTGTTGTAGGACATCTCTTTGCCACCGAGCTGCGTAGCCTGCGCGATTCCGGGCTGGGCAGCAACACCGTAGAGGGCTGCCTCCTGGTGCGCGTTCTCGCCATAGCGAAGCACCGCGAGCTGATCGGCAGCCACGTCAATGTGAGCGGGAGTCGTCGGGGCGGATGCCGCGGCATCCGTCTCGCCGAGAAATGCGCCGGTCATGAACCAGTGCGACACTGCGGTGTCGTAGGCGGCGGTATGAGCGAAAGCCTGAGAGGCGAGAGCGTAGCGCTGCGCGAACGTCGTTCCCTCGCCTGCTGCCGCATCCATGATCTCGTCATAGCTGTCGGGGCTCGTGACGATTGCGACGTTGGCGTGGTTCTTGGCAGAGGCGCGCACCATGGCGGGGCCACCGATATCGATCTGTTCCACGATGTCGGCGGGAGCTGCGCCTGAGGCGACGGTCTCAACGAACGGGTACAGGTTCACGACAACGAGGTCGAAAGCTTTGATGCCGAGATCCGCAAGCTGAGCCTCGTGCGACTCGAGGCGCAAGTCAGCGAGGATGCCCGCGTGAACTGCGGGATGCAGGGTCTTGACCCGGCCATCAAGCGACTCCGGGAACCCCGTAACGCTTGACACCTCGGTGACGTCGTAGCCCGCTTCAGCAATCGTCTTCGCTGTGGAACCGGTCGAAACGAGCTCAACACCCGCATCAGCGAGCGAGCCAGCAAGATCGAGCAGGCGTGACTTGTCGCTCACCGAAATAAGCGCACGGCGGATTGGAACGACGTTACGCTCGCGGAAATCGGCAGGGTTGTGGCTAGGGCCGCTCATGGATTCAGAGTTCCTTTAGGTTGATGCGATTGGTGGCAATGTCTTCGATCGTCTGCACGAGCAAGCGCCGCTCGACCGGCTTGATGCGGGCGTGCAGGTGGTCTTCGGTATCCCCTGGCTCGATCGCAACGCGCTCTTGCACGATGATCGGGCCGCTATCGACACCGTTGTCGACCTTGATAACACTGGCACCGGTCTGAGTCGCCCCGGCGGCAAGAGCATCACGAACCGCATGCGCTCCCGGAAACTCGGGAAGGTACGCGGGATGCGTGTTGATGATGTTGGGCGAAAGAGCCTCAACAACACGAGGCGGCAAGAGCTTCATGAACCCGCTCAGCACCACGAGATCGGCGTTCCAGAACTGAATCTGCTCCAGCAGTTCGTCGCCCCACTCGTCACGATTCTCGAAGTTTGACATCGCAACGGAGAAGGTGGGGATGCCGTAATTCTCGGCATGATCAAAACCATCGGCAAGGCGGTCAGCGCCTACAGCAATGACGCGAGCCGGAAAGTCAGGACTCTCGGCCGCTTCGAGCAGGGCGGCGAGGTTAGACCCGCCCCCAGAAATCAAGACAACGAGTGTGAGCACTCAGCCAGCCTAGCGGTCAGTGAACCCAGCTTCCGCGCGCTCCGGACGCGCCGAGGCGAGTAGCCCGAGCCCCGCCGCGAGAGAAAACTCCACACAGGCCCACGCTGCGACTATCCACGGCTGCGGGCCGACATCCATGAGGCGTCCCGGGCCGGCAGAGCCCGCGGATGTCCAGGCGAGAAGCCCAATAATTGTTGCGGCTGTGGCACCGATGCCGACCGCCACAATAGCGAGCTCCCGTCGGCGGAGTTCGCCCGCAATTCGTGGTCCGAGCACTGCCGCGACCAAGAACCCAACGACGATCGGGGCGAGCAGGCCAACGAACCCAAACACAAACTCCCCTCCGGGGAGCGCGCCCAGAATCGGGATCGCCGGAATCGGCCCCAGCGTCGTCGCGAGCGGAGAGACCGCAGAGCCTGTGCCAATCGCAAAGCCAGGGCCAATCAACCACGACGCGACCCACACCACAATGTTGGGAAGAAGCGCGAGTTGGCCGATAGTGACGGCAACTCCCCCGAGCACCTCGGTGTGCAGGCCCTCATACAGAGTGATGATGTCGGCGAACGAGGTCACGATTGCGGCGGTCGTCACGAGTGACGCAACGGTGATCAATCCCGCAGCGGCGATAGCACCGCCACGCAGCGAAGTCGACACGATTGTGCGAACGTGAGCCGGCCATCCCGCAATCCAGCGTCGAATACCGCCAGACACCGGTTTGCTCGCTGACACAATTTGAGTGCCAATCAGGAGACCGAGCGCAAAAACTAGAGTGGGCAGAAGGCTGCCCTGCCAGAGCGAGGGGCGCGCAACCGGGTGCAGTGTTGACAGCGTCAGCACGAGCGACGCCAGGCCGAAAGTCACGAGAGAAGCGAAGGTGCCGACGATCACGTGCGGTGTCTCAGCGACGCGGCGACCAGCACGAATGCCCAACAAGAGGGTGAGCATGGCGAAGCCCAACAGCGCCATCGTGATTGTGACGGGAGTTTTAGCTTCGGGCAATCCAACCGAACTGGCAACAGCGGGGTCAAGAACCACCGTGATGTCGGTGCCGTGACCAACCAACCAGATGTCAACGGCAGCGCGCCAGAACACTGTCCAATCGATTGCGAGACCGTAGTGGATGCCCCACAACAGCGTCAGCGGAACCAGCGGAATTGCGATCCCAATAGCGACAACGAGGAGCGCCTCGAAGGCGGCGAAGAGGAGGGTGAGCTGGCGATTCATGTCGTTGCTGAGAGTACCTCGCCGCCCCCTGAAGAGTGCTGCGGCCTACCGCAAAGCGGAGATCTCCCAGTGGAGAATCCATCAGGCAGCACTCTGGGGTTGCTAGCTGGCGAGTTCGCCGAACCCGTCGCGCGTCATCTCCAGCAGGGTGTCAATCGCCTGTTGCGCAGCAGCGCCGGTCGCCGAATATGCGACAACCTCGTTCTGCTTTGCCCCGAGCGACATGATGCCGATCAGGCTGTTCGCCCCCACGGGGCCCTTACCCGTCGTAATGTCTCGAATCGTCACTTTCGCATCGAGACTCGCGAGCCTTTGAACGATCGCGGCGGCCGGTCGAGAGTGCAGACCATCGGGATTCACAAGAGTCGCCTCAGCGGTGACAGCGTCGGAAGCCGCAACGGCAGACTCGGCAGGAGCGACCGTGGATTCCGCAGTCGACGCTGCTCCTTCGTCAGCGAGTTGGCTTCGCTTCGGGCCAAGAGCGGCCCGCGCTTCGCGATCAACTTCATCGAGCGACGCGCCTGCATTAGCGAGCACAATCGCCGCGATAAGTCCTTCGACGAACGGAGCATCTGTGAGCCGCACTTCATCGCTCGTCGTCATGAATTCCGTGGCCATCGTGCCGCTCAGCACGGCTGACCCGAGATCCATGAAGACGAGAACGCCTTCACCGCTGGCCACCTCGTCGATTGCCTCGGCAACCTTCACGGCATCCGTACCGATGATGCCGTCGCCAGCACCTGCGGCAATCGCAATCGGGGGCGGAGTCTCCCCCACCATTTCGAGAGCAAGATCCACCGCCGCTCGCGCGAGCGCAGGACTGTGACTTACCACCACGATGCCAATCATGCTCAGCTCGCTACGGTCTCGGCGAGCGCTTGAAACAGCAGCGCGCTCGAGGTAGCGCCGGGGTCGAGGTGTCCGGCGCTGCGCTCGCCTAAGTAGCTTGCGCGTCCCTTACGGGCAACGAGGGGTTCGGTGGCGTCCCGCCCTTGTTCAGCCGCTTCGAGAGCCGCGGATGCCGCAGCCGCGAGGTCAGCGCCGTCAGCGATGGCCGCGTCCCACGCCTCCAACGCCGGGGAGATCGCGTCAAACATTGTCTTGTCACCCGCTTCGGCCTTGCCTCGCGCCACAACGCCCTCAAGCCCAGCGCGCAGTGCTGCTCCAAGAGCCGCTCCGTCAAGTTCGGTTACCGGGCCGGCATTGACTCCCATCCGCAAGAAAAGGGTGCCGTATAGCGGTCCACTTGCACCGCCGACGGACGTCACGAGAGTCATTCCGACTGACTTGAGCAGTTCGTCGGCGGCAGTCGCTGGCGCGGCACCGATTTTCTCGATGACGGCGCTCATGCCACGGGTCATGTTCGATCCGTGGTCAGCATCGCCGATGGCCGAATCGAGCTCGGTCAGGTAGCTCTGCTTCTCGGTCACGAGATCGCGGAACCGCGAGAGCCACGCGATCAGTTGGTCGAGAGTGATGGTGCTTGTGGCCATTGTTCTTAGACTCCCCAACGGAGCCCTGCGGTGTTCACCGGGGCATCCCATAGTTTCAACATTTCTTCATCAGCCTTGAGGATGGTGACCGAGCAGCCGGCCATGTCGAGGCTCGTGATGTAGTTACCGACGAGGTTGCGCGCAACCTCAACGCCGGCAGCCTTCAGCAGCTTCGCGACCTCGTTGTACATGATGTACAGCTCGATCTGCGGTGTTCCGCCCATTCCGTTCATCATGACGATCGCCGGCGCGCCCGCAAAGTCCAGGTCGGCAAGGATCGGGTCGACCAATTGCTTCGCGATCGAAGCGGCATCCGCCAGCTTCTCGCGGTGGCGACCGGGTTCGCCGTGGATGCCCACACCGATTTCCATCATGTCGTCTGGCAGGTCAAAGGTCGGCTTTCCTGCCGCGGGAACGGTGCAACTCGTGAGGGCCATGCCCATGGAGCGCCCAGAGTCATTGACGCGGTGCGCCAGTGCGGTAACGGCGGCGAGGTCTTGACCTTCTTCAGCCGCGGCTCCCACGATCTTTTCAAGCAATACGGTGAGGCCAACTCCGCGGCGACCTGCCGTGTAGAGCGAATCTTGAACCGCAACGTCGTCGTTGACGACGATCGAGGCCACTTTTACTCCGGTTTCAGCTTCCGCCATTTCAGCGGCCATCTCGAAGTTCATGACGTCGCCGGTGTAGTTCTTAACAATGTGCAGCACCCCGGCCCCGGAATCGGCAACCTTAGTGGCCTCTTGCATCTGGTCGGGGGTGGGCGACGTGAAGATCTCGCCAGCGCACGCAGCGTCGAGCATCCCGAGGCCGACGAATCCACCGTGGAGTGGTTCGTGGCCGGAGCCTCCGCCGGAGATCAGCGCGACCTTGCCAGCGCGAGTGGGCTCACCGCGGTAAATCACACGATTAACATGGTCGACCGTGAGCTCAGGATGGGCTGCGTCGATTCCGGCGAGCGCATCGGCGAGTACTGACTCGGGGGTGTTGATCAGTTTCTTCATGTCGTGGCCTTCTCTTCCTTGAGTGCCTCAGTGAGGTGTTGGTGAGTGTTGCGGGGCAAACTTTCCGAACACTATTCGGTAATGTCGAATATGCTACCTTCATCACATCTTGTCAAGCGCGCACGGTGCGCAGGTAAACACTCAGTACCGACATGATGAAAACCACCCCAATGACGAGGAACGGCGTTGATCCAATCCATAGATCGAGCAGCACAAGTGCTGTCATCACTGCAGGGCGCGCGCCACCTCGGCATCACTGAACTTGCCGGCCTCCTTGAACTGCCACCCTCGACCGTTCATGGCATCGTCAAGTCGCTCCAGGCCCACGGCCTGGTTGCGAAAGAGCCCAACGGCAAGCGTTACATGCTCGGCCCTGCGCTGCTGAAGCTGTCCAACGTCTACCTCGACACCCTCGACGTGCGCGCACGGGCCATGCGCTGGACTCAAGAACTCGCGCGGCGAACCGGGCTCGCCACCCGCCTCGGTGCCGAACTGTTCGATGAAGTCATCGTCATCCATCACAACAATCGGCCGGACGGCAGCGAACAAATGCCCGAAACCGGCCTCGCGATTCCCGTGCACGCCTCCGCCCTCGGCAAGATTTTGCTGACCTACAACGCGGATGCCGCAGACCAGCTTTTTGAGAGCCCCCTCCGCAGCCTCACCGGCGACACCATCACCGATCCTTCGAAGCTCATTCTGCAGTTTGCGCAGATAGCCGAGCGCGGCATCGCCACGGAGGAAGACGAGGCCGTTCTCGGCGAATCGTCGCTCGCTGCTCCCATTGCTGATCGCTATGGAAGTGTCATCGCTGCCGTCTCCGTCGTGATGCCATCGAGTGAGTGGCCACCAGAAGACAACGTGCTGAATGTGCTCAGGGAGACTGCTCGTAATATTTCGCGCGAGCTCGGCTGCATTTCTTGGCCGCCGCCCGTAGTGCGCCGACCTGCCGACGACTAACAAGCATGAACGGCTGGCCGCCCGTGGGGAGGCGACCAGCCGTTCATGTCGTGGGTTAGATTCTCAGCGAGTGTCGCCTAGAAGATGATCCAGATCCAGTCATTGCTGCTCGTCGAACCGGTCACAGTGTCACTCGAAGGAGTGAACTGCGCGCGCACTTGGTGCAGACCGCGATCGAGTTTCGGCAGCTTTACCGTCACCTTCCCGTTGTCTGATTCGTCGAGCGTGATGGTGTCGATCTTCTTGCCGTCAACCGTTATCTTCACCGTGCCCGATGCTGCGGCATCCTCGCCGGTAGCGACACGAATGGTGGCGTTGACGGTGTTCCACGAGAAGGCGACGTGCTTACTAAGCGACAGCTTCACGCTTGAGCTGTAATTGATGACAACAGCCTCTGACGTGGCGCTTGCGCTCGGCAGGTCTTTCTTGCTGGCGGTGACGACGACGGTAATCGCCTTGCCCTCGTCAGCGGGAGTGACCGTGTACTTGCGCTTGTCTGCACCAGCGATGTCGGTGCCGTCGGCCTGCCACTGGTAGCTGAACTTCAGCCCGTCGACATCCCACTCGCCGGGGTTGGCGGTGAGCTTTTTGCCGACTAGTGGTTTGCCCGAGATGCTCGGCAGTACGGTGTTCACGGGGGTTCCCGGCTGAACATCTTCTTGCGTCACAACCTCAATCGCGGTGGTTGCACCGGTGTCGCCGTAGCTGACGAGACCGAGGTAGCTCGTGAAGGGAGCGAGCCCCTCCCACGAAGCGGTGTAGCTGACTGCTTCACCTTGCACACCGTTCAGCACCGCGGGATCCAGCCCCAGCGGCTCCCCGGTACCGGGAACGACGGCGAAGGTTCGCACGTCGAAAGCGGTGGCAGGGTTGGCTGCGTAGACCGAAGCGATCACGAGGTAGTTACCCGGTGTTGGATCAACAAGGTTCACTCGTTCATCGGCAGCACCCGTGGCGGATTGCCAGCCAGCAACCGGAGCGCCATCTGCATTGAGCAGATACACGATGAGGTCGAGGTCAGCAGTGTCATCAATCGAATCGAGGTCGAAGCGCGCATACGTCGTGCCCTCCGGCACGGTTGCTGCGTACTGGAACTCATCTCCGGCAACGCCAGATCCCGAGTGCTCGGTTTCGGTTCCCGTGGGGTCTTCATAGAAGATGCCAGCGGTGAGGCCGGTCGAGCTCAGCGGGATCTCCCCGGTTCCACCGGGGGTGACCGTAACGTCAACGGCACCGTACGTTCCGGTTCCACTCGCTGTGGCCGGTGCCTCAATAGTGACGGGGCGCACTGCCACAGGGCTATGCACAACGGTGTCACCACTGGTCCACGTAAGGGCTCCAGTGGTGAACTCGTCGAGCGGAGCATCCGTTCGGCTAATCGTCACTTCGTAGCTCTGAGTTTCGCCTGCTGCGCCGAAGGTCAGCGTGGAAGGCGATACCGTGGCGTCGATGCCGGGAACCGAGATGGATGCCTCGAACGTGCCCGCCTGCGTGGAGGTCACGGTGCGAGTGATCGTCTCGGGTGCCGTCAATGAACCGATACCGATGGATGCCAGGTTGAGATTGCTGGGATCGATCGCTTCGACCGAGGGGTCGAGCACGTCGTAGCCAGCGCCCTCAATGTAGGACAGCCAGTCGCCGATGCCGTTCAGGTAGAGCAGTCCAGGTTCGAAGAACTTGCTCGGATCTACGTGACCGGAACCCTGCGTGAAGGGATCAGTGACGGGGTTTCCGTCGGCGTCTACGGTGTCGTACGCGGTTGTCATGAATGCCGACTTGATCTCGGCGGGGGTCGCGTTGGGTCGCTCGCCGAGGTAAAGCGCGGCAAGACCAGCAACGTGCGGCGACGACATCGAAGTGCCCGAGAGAAGCGCGAACGTCGGAGCAGCGCCTTCAGCATTAGCACTGGCGGCGAGGATACCTACACCGGGGGCCGATACGTCTGGCTTAATGATGTCGCTACCGTCAGCTTCAACAGGTCCGCGCGAAGAGAAGCCGGCGACTTGGGGCGTCGGTGGCTGGTACGCGGTGTCGTTGCCCGGCGTGAAGGTTGCCGTGGCACCATCGGTCGCTGCATAGGCAACGACCGCGTCGCGGTACTGAGCATCCAAGTGGATGGTCGGAATCACGTGAGTGTCGAGGTCGGTCGAACTCGGCGTGACGTTCACGAGAACGGAACCAATTCCACCGGCACGTGCAACTTCGGCCGACTTGTCGACGCGAGCGATCACTCCACGCTCACACACCACGATCTTTCCCTCAACAAGAGCAGGATCGAGAGTGTCGGCGAGGCACAGGTTGGGATCAACAGCACCCTCGAGTGCGACATCCGCAGCGTTGACGAGTGCGCCGGTCAGCGGTTCGGCAGCAGGGTCGAGGTCAACGGTGATCGATGCACCAGCGAATTCTTGGCCGTCACCGAGGGTGACTGTGGCTTCGTAGTTCGGGATGGTGCTGGCTGCAACAGTGGTGATCCACGGTGCAGCGTTGTCGAGCGTCGTGGCTCCCGGGCCGTCGTTTCCGGCGGAGGCTGCGACGAAAACGCCGGCAGCAGCAGCACCGAGGAAGGCCTGGTCGGTGGGCGAAACGGTGCTCGTTGCAGCGCCTCCACCGATCGAGTAGTTGATCACGTCGACACCGTCAGCGACAGCCTGGTCGATTGCAGCCAGAAGGTCAGTGGATGCACAGCCGTCGTCGGTGGTGACGGCGGGGTCTGGCCCACTCCAGCACACCTTGTAGGCAGCGATCTTAGCGGCGGGGGCAACTCCGGAGAAGTAGCCGAGGGCGTTGCCTCCGACAGTGGCGTCGACTTCGAGGTTTCCGGCTGCGGTGCTCGCGGTGTGCGACCCGTGGCCGTCACCGTCACGAGGCGAGACAAATTCTCCGACGCTAGCGTCACCGAGGTTGCCTGCACCGAATCCGTCGACAAAGTAACGGGCACCGATCACCTTGGTGGTGCAGTCGTCGGCAGCGAACTGCTCCCCTTCGGTGCACACGCCGGTAAAGGTTTGACCGTCTGACTTTTCGAAAACAATAGAGTCGCCATCGCGGTAGGGCGCTGCGCCAGGCGTTGCGCCGAGCGCGTCACCAGCGAAGGCGGGGTTCTCGGGAGCGAATCCGGTGTCGAGTACACCGACAACGATTCCTTCACCCGCAGTTTCAGCACCGCCAATGGATGCCCACAGTCCGTCTGCCCCTTCGAGGCCGAGGAACTCTGTTGACCGCTGCGCTGCTGTGATCTTCTTCAGCTCATCCGGAACAATCGAGGCAACCAGCTTGTTCGCCGAGAGCTCTGCTGCTTGGGCTGCCGTCAGGTCGGCCGCGAAGCCATTAGTCGCGAGCGTATAGGAGTACTCAATTTCAGCGCCGACGGATGCCGCAGCATCGTCTTGCTTCTCTTCCAAATACTCGGTGTAGTCCTGCACTACTTGGCGGCGAGGGTTCAATTGTTCGCCGTCTGGTGGGGTTGTCGCGTCGAAACCGCGCACTCCGCCGTCGTAGGTTGCTGCAGCCTGATCCACCATCGTGACGATGTAGCGCCCCGGAGTGAATTCAGTTTGGCCGCCGCCACCAATGGATGCTGGTGCAGCTGTGGCGCCGAGTGCGGCGCCCGTAACCAGGGAAGTGGCGACGAGTGTTGACGTTGCCACCACCGATATGACTCTTCGAATGCTCACGAATGTTCCTATTCTTCCGTGAATGGGACTTGCCTAATTGACGTGCACACGCTGATCTCGGCGTGTTCTCCAAGCTGGTGGTCGGGCACTCACCAAGAGCCACTATATGCGCGGTCTACCCCTTTACAGGGGGTACCCCAATGCCCATCGTTACCTTAACGTGACGTTTTGTCCGCTCTTTGGGGGACGCTCGAGTGGGCCCAGATTTCCTGCCGACTATCGACTGCGGCGAGCGCGCGCAACGCTCAAATCACTCTCCCCACAAGGGCCGCGCTCACCCCATACTGGAAAGCATGACTCGTTCGCCGATCTACGTCGAAATCGATATCACTGCCGACCTCGACACCGTGTGGCGTCTCACCCAAGAGACCGAGTCACACACTCGGTGGGATCTCCGTTTCAGCCGCATCATCCCGGCCGGAGCTCTCGAGGGCGGCGGTTACCGCTTTCGATACGAACGCCGGATGCCGTTCCACACGATCGTGGGAACGGGCACCACTCGAGGCGAGATCACGAGACCCGATGGCACTCGCACGTCCGCGCTCAGGTTCACCACGAGCGACCGGCTTTCCCCGCTCGGCAACGGCCGTGGATACTGGCGCTACGTGCCCATCCCCGGCGGCACGCGCTTCATCACCGGCTACGACTACGAACCGGCGTGGGGACACCTTCTCGACCGTCTCGTCATCCGCCCAGTGGTGGGCTGGCTGACTGCGTGGAGCTTCGACAGCCTGCGCTTGTGGGCCGAAAACGACATCGAACCCCACTCGCCACTGGCTTTCTGGAAACCAGGCCAACCTCGAGCTCGCCGGTGCCGCCGCACCCCGCGCCACGGCCGAGCGATGGATGAGGCCCCGGCCACCCTGTCTACGTTGGAGGCTCCGTGACCTCGATCTTTGCGAGCGTTCTCGGCGACGATTTCGATCGCCTGCACCCGATGCTTCAGAAGCGCTTTGGCGTCGGGATCGAGGCGGGCTACGGGGTCGTGGGCACGGGCACAATGTCGAGCATCCAACGCGGCCCATGGTGGACGGTGCCGTTTCTGTGGATCGGGTGGTTTCGCAACATCCTCACTCCAGACATCGGCGAAAACGTTCCCTTTCGCATCGAGAACTTTCCCTACCGCGACCCCTTCGGTCGCGAGACGGTCACGTTTGTGCGCGAATACTCTGTGCGCCGCAAACCCACCCGCTTCGACGCGACAATGTTGCTCAACACCGCTGGCGATCGCATTGTCGACTACTTGGGCACGCATCAGCACTTGGCCGTCGATCTCGATCTTGCGGTGACCGAGGATGGTTCACTGCAGTTAAGGTCGGATGCCCAACGCTTCTATGAGGGCCCACTCGCGTTCCGCTTCCCGATGCTCTTCAGTGGCCGCGCTGACCTCACCGAATCCTTCGATGATGAGACCAAAGAGTTCGTGATTGCCCTCGAAGTTCGCAACCGCTTCTGGGGGTTTCTCTTCGGTTATTCGGGCCGCTTCACGTGCGAGTTTCCCGACGCCGTCGATGCGCCCCAGCGGCTCAAGCCCGTTAGGCACGAGCTTCGCGAGTAGGGCAAAAGCGACATGCGCCGCTTCTTGCAATTTTGTGGCACCAAAGTGCACTGAAAGTGCACTATACTGCACCAATGGATGAGCCTATCGAAAGTCTTGCGCGTACGATTGGCGCACGAGTGAAGAACGAGCGCCAATCACGCAAGTGGACGCTCGATCAACTTGCCTCACACGCAGGGGTTAGCCGCCGCATGGTCGTCAATGTCGAGCAAGGCACGGCAAATCCCAGTGTGGGCACCCTGCTCCGCCTGAGCGAAACCCTCGGCGTGAGCCTGCCCGCCTTGGTGGAACCTCCCACAGCCAAGAAGGCGAAGCTTACGCGCGCAGGTGCTGGCGCTGCCCTCTGGACGGGCGAGAACGGCGGTCGAGGCATCCTGATGGCCTCCAGCAACACCCCCGAAGCCCTCGAGTTGTGGGAGTGGACTTTAATGCCGGGCGACTCACATTCGAGCGAAGCACACAGCGCTGGCACGCAAGAACTGCTACACGTGCTCGAAGGCGAAATCATGATGACTGTCGCGACCGAGACCTTCGTGCTCGGCGCCAAAGACTCGCTAGCATTCCCCGGCGACGAAGACCACACCTACAACAACAAAAGCCACGAGCCCACACGATTCGTCTTGACCGTACTGGAACCAGGCGTCGGCACATCGACCCGAACGGAGACCTCCCATGTCTAACGCTGAAGCTCACGAGACTTTCTTGAACTCCGCCACCGTTGACCCTGCCGTTTTCGAGCTGCGCCCCGACTACCGTGCGCTACTTCTCGTGATCGAGGGACTCGATGCTGCGCCCAGCAACACGGCCAGCGATGATCTCATCCACGCAGCTGAAGCTTACGCCCGTAGTCTGCTCGCCGATCGGCCTGTGGAGGAACTGCCTCACGTTGCAGTCTGGCGCGAGGCCTACCGGGCATTCGGAGCTAAGCCGCAGCGCACCCGCAACAGCCTCGAAGCACTCACCCGCCGAGCCGCCGAAGGCCTCCCCCGCGTGAACCCGCTCACCGACATCTACAACGCCATCTCCGTGCTGCACCAAGTGCCAGTGGGCGGCGAAGACCTCGCTCTCTACGCGGGACCGGCACGACTCGCTCGTGCTCTCGGCGACGAACCCTTCGAAGCTTTCGCCAACGGGGAAGCAATCGTGGACCACCCCAGCGCTGGCGAGGTCGTGTGGCGCGACGATGCCGGAGTGACGTGCCGCCGGTGGAACTGGCGTCAAGGCCCCCGCACGGCCCTCAGCGATGGCACCACCACGGGTTTCTTCATTTTCGATGCCCTCGAACCGATGACGGATGACGCCCTGCGCGCTGCTGGTGACGCCCTTGTTACCGCGCTCTCCGCCATCAATCCCGCCGTCTCTGTCTCGCAGCGCTTAGTGACCGCACAATGACCACGAGCACGCGCGAACCGCTTCCCGCGTGGTCGATGGCGGTTGCCGCCATGATGCTGATCCAACTGAGCTCAGCCTTTTCCGTTGGCCTCATCGAGCAAGTCGGCGCGGCGGGAACCGCGTGGCTGCGACTGGTATTCGGCGGCATCATCTTCTTGATGATCGCGCGCCCGCAGTTGCGTCGCATCCGTCGTAAAGACGTGGCGCCGATTCTCGGGCTGGGTGTCGCCACGGCAGTCATGTCGGTCGCCTTCCTTTCGGCATTGGAGCACATCCCGCTCGGCACCGCCGTGGCTATCGAGTTTTTGGGACCACTCGCGGTCGCCGCCATTCGAAGCGGTAGCGCTCGGATGCTTGCCTGGCCGGCCTTGGCGCTGGTCGGCGTTGTCCTGCTCACCGAACCGTGGGAGGGTGAAACGAACCTCATTGGCGTGGGTTTCGCGCTGCTCGCCGGAGTGGGCTGGGGCACCTACATATTGCTCACGCAACACGTCGGCGATCGCTTCACGGGCATCAGCTCGCTGTCGATGACCATCCCGATCGCCGCCCTCATGGCGACGTTCGTGGGAGCACCTCAGGTCATCCCCGACTTCGACTGGCGCGTACTGCCCATCGCGCTCGGCTTGGCTCTGCTCTCCCCCGTATTACCGTTCGGACTCGAGATGCTGGCGCTGCGCCGGATGACCCACACGGCGTTCGGAACGCTCATGGCGCTCGAGCCAGCCTTCGGAGTGCTCGTCGGCCTCATCGTGCTGCACCAGATTCCGTCATTCGTGCAGTGGATTGGTATCGGGCTCGTCGTGCTCGCGGGAGCCGGTGCTCAACGCAGCGGCACTCGCACGCCCGCGCCCGAACTCGACCCTGCGCCGCATGCCTAATCACCCCCGCGCATCATTATTCGTGAACCCAAATGAGACGGGCGAAGAATACTAAGTATGAACAACGACAGCGGCGTGATCGAGCGCTCTTTGCGCGACCCTGCCGCCTTCGGTGAACTATTTCACCGGTACGCGGCTTCGCTCCATCGCTATGTTGCCCGGCGTGCTGGGGAGTCCTTGGCGGATGATGTCACGAGCGAAACGTTCCTGATCGCGTTCGAACGCCGAACGGCTTTCGACCTCGGTCGTCAGGATGCGCGCCCCTGGCTTTTTGGGATCGCGACGAATCTCATCCACCGCCACCGAATCGCCGAAGCTCGCACGCTCAAGAGCCTTGAGCGAGCTGCCGCGGAACCGGAATACGACAACAGCCCCAGCGTCGATGAGTTCGTCGATGCTCAGCGGGAAGTGAAGAAAATGGCACGGTGACTGCGACGGATGTCGAGTGCCGACCGCGATTGTCTTCTGCTTTTCGCGTGGGGCGATTTCACCTATAAACAAATCGCACAGAGCCTCGACATCCCGATCGGCACTGTGCGCTCACGAATGAATCGAGCTCGCCGCATTTTGCGCACCGAGCCGCTATCGGAGGAGGTACATCATGGACAAACTCACTTTGCTTCGGACTCTGCGCAATGACGTCGCAGAACCCGGCGCTGAACAACTCGCGCCGTCTCTCGACAAACTAGAGCGCGCTTTTCACTCCACACACGCGCAATCACCTGCGCAAGAAGCAGCCGTGATATCGACCTCGGCTGCTCACACAAATAGCTCCGCTGCACGGCGGCGCTTTGGATTCGCCGGCATCAGCGTCGCGGCAGCATTCGCGCTGGTCGGCGTGCTTGTGGCATCGAACGTGCTCGGGCTAGGAGGCTGGCGCGGTGGAGCAGACCCCGCTGCTGCTGCGATTCTGGAGCGCGCCGCAACCGCAGCTCTCACGTTCTCGGATGCCCCGCTCAGTGAGGGGCAATACCTCCGTGTTTCCAGCCAAAACGTGCACATCACCGACGGGCAAGAAAACAACGGGCCCATCATCACGTACCGGATAAACGAGTCAAGTCAGCTCTATGTTCCTGCCGACCGCACTGACGATTGGGTGTGGGTGCGCAATCCGATCCAGCTCGTCGACGTACTAACCCCCGGTGGCGAGGTCTTCGCGGAGCGGCGTCACCCCACAACCACCGCGGACACGCTCTCGCAACTGTTGCGTGCTCCTGACGGTGCATTTTATGGAAGCTCGAAGGACAGCACTTGGGGAAGCTTCGATGACATGCCCCGAGACCCCTACCTGCTTCTCAACTACATCTACCGAGTGACGCTGGGGGCTGGACCGTCGCCCGACGGCGAAGCTCTAGTCTTCATCGCCGACACCCTTCGTCAAGGGACGGCGCCGGCTGATCTCCGCGCTGCTCTGCTGCGCGCCGCCACGATGATCCCTGGTGTCACCATCACCGATAACGAAGCCACGCTCGACGGGTCGACGGGAACAGCGATTGGCCGGGTCGAGACCAACAATGCGAAGCGTGTGGAAATCATTATCGATCCCACCTCGGGCAGGCTGATTGGCGAACGGGAAGTCGCGGTAGTCGACATTCCAGAATCGGATGTTGTAGCGGGCGACATCTTAAGTTGGTCAAGCGTAGAAACGGCAGTCGTTGACGCTGCCCCTGCCGGTGGCACTCCAGATGGTGTGACCTGCGTGTTTGATCCGCGACCGGAAAGTTTCGGTTGCGCGACGGCAGGCAGCAACTAATGGCTCAGCGTATCGATCCGGGTGAGGCCCAGCGCTCATGACGGTCGATCCCGCCGCAATTCAGCTGCCACCGTGCCAGAGCATCATGATCGCCGAACCGCAGCAGACAATACCCTCGGGTACTCAACAACGCGAATGCTCGTCTAATGATGCCTAGTTGCTGGCAGCGCCATCTCGCCCACGTCCGCTAACGAAAGAAGCGCCGCCGTCCAGTGGACGGCGGCGCTTCTGCGTAACAAGAATTACTTGCTACAGCGTCTGAAAACTACAGAGTTTCGAGAATTTCGCGCATGAGCTTCGCGGCTTCAGACGGCGTCTTGCCGACCTTCACCCCAGCTGCTTCGAGAGCTTCTTGCTTGGCCTGAGCAGTTCCGGCTGAGCCGGAAACGATCGCGCCAGCGTGACCCATGGTCTTACCCTCTGGTGCAGTGAAACCTGCGACGTAGCCGACAACGGGCTTCGTGACGTGAGCCTTGATGTAGTCAGCGGCACGCTCTTCGGCGTCTCCACCTCCATCACGAAGCGTTCCATCACACCATCGGTGTAGCCGGCTGCCGCTTCGGCTCCTGCAGAGGCAGTCATGTGCGAGTCGCAGGTGCCGCCAAATGCGTAGTCAAGAGCTTGCCGGACGCCCTGAGAAGCGACCCCTCGCTTCCATCTGGCTATCCCTCCGCGCATGCGTCAGGAATACCTCACACTCAATAGTGCCTGCGTGCATTACATTATCTTTCTCTCCTAATCGTTACCCGTATCGGTTACTCCTCCTCTCGTAGAGAGCATGTTTCATCGTGCATCCTGCACGTCCTTCTCTCTCCTGCTCCGACATCGCCATCGTCGGGGCAGGAGATGCTGTCGCCAGCACAGCGTCTCCAAGCGTGCTGAAAACCGCAAACGTGACAGGGGCACACAGTCAGACCGGAACAAAACGGGGATTGGTCTGTGAGCGACGTGAGACTTTAGAGATGTCACGCGCACCGGCCGTGGGTAACTTCGACTACGACCACACGAAAGCCATCCGCCGACGCGGATCAGTGGCGTGGCAAAAAATGAGTTGGGCCACCGACACGGATGACGAAGAGCGGCTGAACATGTGAACGCGTCAGCAGCGCCGACGTGGCATCTTGAGCCCCGACACCCTAAGCGTGCGGTAAGACGCGCACGCTTCCGATAACAGTCGTTCCGGAGCGACAATCAAAAACGTCGAAGACACAAGGTTTCGGCAGCGATCGCGTAAACCGCAGTTTTACCCCCCATACGACCATGTTTTGGCCACTCGTGTGCTGGTGGTCAAAAATGATCGTTTCTGGTTGGTGTCAGAGAGTTCCGCGATGATGAGGAGCCCACGAACGGAAGGACGAGGCAGTTCATCACGCTCCCTGAGGTGGCTGCGGTGCTATCGATCCTCATCAGCGTCGCTAATGCTGTGATTCTCATCACGCTTGCGGCTTAAATCGGCCGGAACGATCGTTTATGGGTCGGTCAGGTTACAGCCTGATCGTGCCGTCACCCCGCTGAGGTACTGCGGCTTTACGCCGTTGGCCTTTGCTTCTTATTGCGCCTATTAGAGCTACATCGAGAATGACATCCTCTTGCTGATTCGTGCGGACTAGCGGCTCGGCACACGCGATGGCAGGTTCAACATTGTTGCAGTTTCCCTGAGCAAATATCTGATGATGAAACAGGCAACGGGGTGCTGGCAAAGAAGGTCGGCGTTTACAATGACCGCAGCAGAACTCTCAACGATGACCAGACAACGGAGGTCGCGAGGCGTGCGGCTGCAGGGGAAACAAAAGCACCACTTGCTCGGGAGTTCAGCACAAGTCTTCAAACGATCTACGAGTACCTTCCGCCAAGCTCGCGATAGAACGCATCGTTGGACTAGTCCGGGTCGTTTATCGGTCGCGGTTTCGCAACCCGGATAAGAGCGGCAACCTGGGCGCTGCACGCCTCCTAGAAGGAGCAGTAGGAATCCGACCGAAAATTCTCTCACCTTCCATGAGAATGTGGCTTTCTACCCGGACCATAATGACGGACAGCATGAGATCATTTGAGACCCTTTGATGGCCTGCCGTGATGCTCAGATGCCTTCGTAGCCTTCCTCAGAAAGGAAGGCTACGAAGATGTATGATTAGGAGCGACTAGGGGGGGCGATGAAGACCGTAACTGTTATAGCCGTGCTATTCACAGTAGCGCTCGTTATCTCACTCGCGGCTTTGCTCTTTTTCAGCTTTCGAACACCTGCCGGAGAGATCAATTGCTACACCCCCGACAACTCGGACTTCGATACTCCGATTTGTCCTTGAGCTTTAATAGTCCGTGATTGTCATCAGTCTTACTCCTCGATCTATAGCGGACATCGCTGGGTAAATAGGCGAAATTAATGCCGTGCCCGAGCACAGCCTGTTTTCATATTGAAGACCAGAACACGCATAGCTTCCATTCCGGATTCCGGATATGATCCCAGTTGCATACACGCCGTTGGTATTAGGACTCTGAAAATTGAAGGCTGGCCCGCCGCTGTCTCCTTGGCCGACAGGAATAAGGTTCGCTGAGTTCACTGTCTCAACCAGAGGTCCGATACCAGACGGTGCACCTCCCCCGTAGTTCACGTAAACATTAATGTCTGTAATCGTGTTGTAACAGAAGGTCCCACTGTAAGATCCGGAAAAGCACCAGGCTCCTCCAACAACCGGGACCTGACCGTCGACGACAATCCAGCGAGTCCCGGAATTGTAAGCCCCCAAGAACATTTGCGGGTAGTAGAAACGGAGGCTATCTGAGACGCCCGACTGAGCGGGGTCGTTCACCATAAGCGCAACGTCCTTGTACCGCGCAACATATTGGGAAGACTTATTACCGAAAAAATTGTTACTGACGGTGGTCCAGGCTCCGGGTCCATATGCACCGCAATGGTTGGCGAACATCATTCCCTGAGATTTGACTACGTCAGGGGCAGGTTCGCCGATCTGAACGCTAAAGCCGCTTGTACAACCGCCGCCCCCTCTTTTGATCCGCCCGCCGCTTGCGTACGGTGCCACCTGACTGACTCGATTATTAGTAGTTTGGACTTCACCCGTCGATACAAAATTGACGGGAAAAGACGCACTAGCCCCTAACGGTCGCTAGTGGATTCGCGTGGAGTAACGTTGCGAGCTTCGCCATTAGCGCTTGCAAGAGCGACTTCAATGCCGGTCCCATCATGCAACGCTGTCACGGACGTAACCTCGGGCCAGGTTTTAGCGAGGCTTTCAGCCATCTCTTGTGCTGCTGCGTTGAGGTCCATTCCGGAGTAGACCATCGGCCGAACTTGGACTGGCAATGAAACTTTCCGGGAAGTCTCTGCCAAGAGCCGGATGGCCTCTTCTGGCAACGAGCCATTCCACCAGACAAGCACCTCTCTTGTTTCCTTTACCCACTCAACAGGACCGTAGCCTCTAGTGTTTCCGTACTCGTTCCAGAGGGCGTTGGCTAGCTCAAATACTTCCGGTGGAGTATCCTCATTGAAGTTTTTCCACTCCGACGGCGACCCTGATCCCTCTACAATCCCGGTCTTCTCGAATTCTTGGAGGATTGACTCCATCTTTTCTCGATTAACCTCTGCTTTTAGCGGATCGCTCTCCACCACCTTTGAATCTCCGTCGTCGACTTCAGATGATGCCATCGCGACACTTGGCGTCATCACAGCCAGAAGTACCAGAGTGGCACTCCCCCGCTGTTGCCACTTGCTCCCCACCTCATGTGCCGGTCACCATTCGGAATACTTCGATTGCTGCGGCGTGAACGTTACCTCCGTGTGCGTGGATCTCTTTCTCGAACGTGTTGATCGCGAGCTCAAGGTTTTCTTCCTCAGCACTGATCGGCTCGGGGCCGAAGTCGTCTTGCATGTCCCTTGGTGCTCTCTCTACTGCCGGATCCGAAACTTGTTCTGGCTTTACTGGCAGCTGTCGCACTGGGTTTCGTCTGCTGGATCGACCGGCACGATGTATTCATCTGCTGCCGCGATGGTGTGACCTGGTGTGGCTGTTCCGTCTAGCTCAACGTGGCAAGTCTGGGCAATGATTGTGATGTTTTCCATGTTCTTCTTCTCTTCCATATATTTTTTGCCAAAACGGCACTTAGTGCCGATGGGAGGAGAAGCGCAACACAACCCGTAGGGCTGCGGGGCGAAGAATTTTGGCGCGAAATAAGGGAGCTTGCGACCGCGCGCCAAAAATCTTCGGAGGAGCTGACGGCAGAATGCCGTTTGTGTTTCGTGAAGCCGACCGTACAATCGCTCGCAGAGCGCTTTGGCAAAAATGTGAGCGCCAGCTCACCGGCGGAACTGCGGCGCTACGCCGTCGATTGATACTTGCTGTGGCGTCTATTTGAGGTACACCCTAAACAGGCGTCAAGGTGAGCCGCCGCTCGCCCAGCAAGTACATGTCAATCTTAGGCCCTCAATCCCTTTTCTCGACACACGATCAGCAGGGCCTTAGAGTTGCCTTGACATTATTGGCGCGAGGATCCGTGACTCAGACGTTTGGCTACATCCAAGTCAGTACTTTGGGCCAGCACGCGACCCGTTAGCTCGATGGCCGCCGTCCTGCTCTCCGCAAAGGGTGCGTTCACGGAATTGGAAAGAGCACTCATTCGTAAACGACAGCACGAGGGCATCTCCTTTCCCAAGAAAGACGGCGTTTACAAAGGTCGAAGCCGCGCGCTCAATGATGATCAAGCAGCCGAGGTGGCGAGGCGTGCTGCAACAGGAGAGGCGAAAGCAGCAGTAAATAGATACGTGAGTGCTCTACCGGCCCAGTCGATGACCATTCCCATCGCCTCGATCATGGCAACCTTCGTTGGAGCACCTCAGGTCTTGGCAGACTTCGACTTGTGAATTCTGCCGCTTGCGCTCGGCTTGGCGCTGCTCTCCCCCGTGCTGCCCTTCGGGCTCGAGATGATGGCGCTGCGCCGGATGACCCACACTGCATTCGGAACACTCATGGCACTCGAGCCGGCCTTCGGAGTGTTCGTCGGCCTGATCGTGCTACACCAGATTCCTTCATTCGTGCAGTGGATCGGCATCGGCCTCGTGGTGCTCGCGGGCGCCGGAGCCCAGCGCAGCGGCACTCGCACGCCCGCGCCCGAACTCGATCCCGCGCCGCACGCCTAGCGCGAGCGGTTCGCGGTAGCCCGATCGCATCAGTTCTGGATCACTTAACCGACAAGCGCCGCTCGTCACGAGGACGAGCGGCGCTTGGAGTAGCGAGAAGTACTGACTACAGAGTTGCGAGAATTTCGCGCATGAGCTTGGCAGCTTCAGACGGCGTCTTGCCGACCTTCACACCAGCAGCTTCAAGAGCTTCCTTCTTGGCCTGAGCGGTTCCGGCAGAGCCAGAAACGATCGCACCAGCGTGACCCATGGTCTTACCCTCGGGAGCCGTGAAGCCAGCAACGTAACCCACAACGGGCTTCGTGACGTGAGCCTTGATGTAGTCAGCGGCGCGCTCTTCAGCATCTCCACCGATTTCACCAATCATGACGATCGCCTTAGTCTCGGGGTCCGCCTCGAACGCTTCAAGAGCGTCGATGTGTGTCGTGCCGATGATGGGGTCGCCACCGATACCGATTGCGGTCGAGAATCCGAGGTCGCGCAGTTCGTACATCATTTGGTACGTGAGCGTTCCCGACTTGGAGACGAGACCGATCGGGCCCTTGCCGGTAATGTTCGCGGGCGTGATGCCAACGAGTGCTTCACCCGGTGTGATGATGCCTGGACAGTTCGGCCCGATGATGCGGGTCTTGTTGCCCTTATTCTGCGCGTACGCCCAGAACTCGGCCGAGTCACCGACGGGAACACCCTCGGTGATGATGACGAGCAACGGCATTTCGGCGTCGATTGCTTCGATGACAGCATCCTTGGTGAAAGCCGGAGGAACAAACGCGATCGAAACATCCGCTCCCGTCTTTTCCATTGCTTCAGCAACGGTGCCGAACACGGGCAGCTCGACATCGCCGTGAAGAACCGTGGTGCCGGCCTTACGGGCGTTGACGCCGCCAACAACCTGGGTGCCCGCCGCGAGCATGAGAGCGGTGTGCTTGGTGCCCTCACCGCCGGTGATGCCCTGAACGATGACCTTCGAATCCTTGTTGAGGAAAATTGACATGCTCGGTTCCTTACTTCGCGGCGTTGGCGAGTTCGGCAGCCTTATCGGCGCCCTCGTCCATAGTGGCGGCTAGCGTCACGAGGGGGTGGTTCGCTTCAGCGAGAATCGCGCGACCCTCCTCGACCTTGTTGCCGTCGAGACGAACAACCAGTGGCTTGTTGGCGGCGCTGCCGAGTTCGGCGAGCGCACCCACAATTCCCTTGGCAACAGCGTCGCAGGCGGTGATTCCACCGAAGACATTCACGAACACACTCTTGACCTGAGGGTCGTTGAGAATAACGTCGAGTCCGGCGGCCATGACCTCTGCGGATGCTCCACCCCCAATGTCGAGGAAGTTGGCGGGTTTCACGTTGCCGTGGTTTTCGCCAGCGTAGGCAACAACATCCAGCGTCGACATGACGAGGCCAGCACCGTTACCGATGACACCAACTTCACCATCGAGCTTGACGTAGTTGAGGTCGTTGGCCTTAGCCTTTGCCTCGAGCGGGTCAGCGGCAGCAGCGTCTTCGAGCTCTGCGTGCTTGGGGTGACGGAACTCGGCGTTCTCGTCGAGCGATACCTTGCCATCGAGAGCCAGAATCTGGCCATGTTCGGTGAGCACGAGTGGGTTGACCTCAACGAGCGTTGCGTCTTCGCCCTTGTAGACGTCATAGAGCTTCACGAAGACGGGAGCAACCTTGTCGACGAGCTCTGCCGGGAAGTTGGCAGCCTTCGCGATCTCGGTGGCCTTAGCGAGGTCGATACCCTGCATGGGGTTGATCTCGATCTTGGCGAGAGCCTCGGGGCGCTCAACAGCAAGAACCTCGATCTCCACGCCGCCCTCGACGCTGCACAGCGAAAGGTAGGAGCGGTTTGCTCGGTCGAGCAACACGGAGAAGTAGAACTCCTGCGCGATGCGAGCACCGGCAGCAATCATTACTCGCTTGACCGTGTGGCCGTTGATGTCGAGACCAAGGATCTGCTCGGCTGCGGCGAATGCGTCATCGGCGTTGTGAACGACCTTGACACCACCCGCTTTGCCGCGACCGCCGGTCTTGACCTGGGCCTTGACGACAACGGTTCCACCGATTTTCTCGGCTGCTGCTTTGGCTTCTTCTGGGGTGTCGGCAATTAGGCCGGCAAGTACTGGTACGCCATAAGACTCAAATACGTCTCTGGCCTGGTACTCATATAGATCCACGCTGCTCATTCCAATCCGCGCGTAATGGTGAGTGGGGAAGGCGGCGAATCGGTGCCAAATTGGTCGGCTCCATGAGTCGCACGCCAATAGAAAACCTTACCGTGCCTAGCGTTGAGTGTTTTCCGATAGCGGGCTGTAGAGAGCGAAAGATCGGGAAATCTTGTGGCTCAGCGCTCCTAAACTGGGTGCGTGCCCGCATCCGACCCCCTCAGAATTGCGGATGTCTCTGCCGACGTTGCGCTGTTAGCGGGCGGCGGCGCGGCCATTCTGTTGCAAATCGCGCACCCTGCAGTGGGTCAGGCGGTCGCTGAGCACAGTGACTTTGCGCGGCGCCCCTTGGATCGTTTGAACGGCACCCTCACCTACCTCTACGTCACCGTTTATGGCACACCGGCTGAGGCTGCCGAGGTTGCTCGGCGGGTGGGCGCGGCTCATCGTCCGGTGCGCGCGGAAGGTTATGACGCCCGGGATCCGCAACTGCAGTTGTGGGTGGCTGCGACGCTTTACGACACAGCGATGCGGGTGCGCGAACTTGTCTTTGGCCCGCTGCGCGAGGTCGATGCCGAAGCTCTGCTCAGCGACTATGCGGTGATCGCGACGGCGCTGGGCGTTCCGCGTGCGCTGTGGCCGTCCGACCGTGCGGCGTTCGCGGCCTACTGGAACGAGAGCGTGGCTTCGTTGAGCGTCACGGACGCGAGCCGAGGAGTTGCCCAGCAGTTGCTTCATCCGACCGGCGGGCCCTCGTGGTTGCGCGCAGTAATGCCGCTCGTTCGAGTTCTCACGGCCGGTCTTCTGCGCCCGGAACTCCGCGAGGCGTATGCCCTCCCCCACCACCAGAAACGCTTCGATCGGATCATGCGGATCACTCGCGCGATCTACCCCCGCTTGCCTCGGTGGCTGCGTTTCGCGACTCAGCGCCGATATCTGGCGGCGTTCCGGCGCTCGCTGGCGGACGGCAGCTAGAGCCGCAAGCCGCGAGCAGCCGCCACCGCTAGACGAGCTCGAATTCGATCGATCCTGTCGCGATGTTTGCGGAAATCAGCCGAACGCGCACGGTGTCTCCCGCCGACACAGTTCCCGAAACGTGGGCCGTAATGACAGGTTCGGCAATCTGGATGACGCCACCGTCGCCGCGCTGCGACACCACGGCGGCCTCGAACTCGTCACCCAGTCGCGGCCTCAACAGTGCCGCTTCAATGGCATCGACCGAGGCGCGCTCGAATTGCGACGCTAGTTGACTCGTGCGGCCCATGATTTTCGGCAATTCCGGCAGAGCGTCACGCACCCACTTGGGCACGTCTCTACCGGCAACAAGTGCTTCGCACGCTACGAGCACGAAGCGGTCGACGAGTCGACGCAGCGGAGCTGTTGCATGAGCGTAGGGCGCTGCAACAGCCGCTTGAATAGTGTCTTCGGGCAGCTCACCGTCAAAGGGTGTGTAGCCAGCACCTCGGAACAACGACGTTGCTGCGTGAGTTGCCGCGAGCGCGCGCGGGTCGGTGTGGTCGAGAGTGCGCAAGTACTCGCCATAGTTCTGGTTCTCGGGCCACGGGCATCCAAGGCTCGCCACTTGACGGCGGAACTGCTCGAGCGTCTCCTCGTCGGGCGCCGGCATCGTGCGCAGAATGCCGACTTTGCCGTCGAGCATGATGCGAGCGGCTTCCATGCCCGTCATGAGCGAGACGTGCGCGTTGTATTCCTCGATGGGCAAGTTCGCGCGACGCTCAATTACATAGTGGCCGTCGACAACGGAAACTTCTTCGTCGGGGCGATTGAGGCTAGCCCCGCCGCGCTGGCGTTCGAGCTCGGTGCGCAAGCGCCCGAACTCAGGCAGCAGCGAGAGGGATTCGTCCGCGTAGCCCTTGTCGAGCAGCTCTTGAACTTCGAGGTAGTTGTACTGGCGACGGTTACGCACTTGAGCGCGAACGAGAGTTGTCGCGATCACCGCGCCCGCGGCATCCAGATCGAAGGTCCACACAAAAGCGGGTCGAGTCGCGCCCGCGAGAAGCGACGCGGCATCTTCACTGATGACCGTCGGATGCAGCGGCACGCGGCCATCGGGACCGTAGAGAGTTTGACCACGCTTGCGAGCCTCAGCATCAACCGCGGACCCCGGGAGTACAAAAGCCGGAACTTCGGCGATGGCGTACATCACTCGAAGGGTTTCTCCCGTGCGTTCGAGATAGAGCGCCTGGTCGAGGTCTGTCGCGTCCTCGGGATCAATTGTGACGAAAGGGATGCCCGTGAGATCGAGTTCAGGAGGCTCGAACGCGGCCACCGCAGCATCGGCCGCTTCCTCCACCTCTGCGCTGAACTCCGTCGGCAGGTCGAGATCGACCCGCACTGCCGCGAGTGCTTTCGCTAGCTCGTCGTCAGTATCGAGCGGGCGAAGGCGAGGCACCACGAGCCGGGGTTCGCCGTGATGCGGCGCTCCCGAGTGCGGTGACCCTTCGGAATCACAATTTCTCAATAGGAGCAATCTTGATGAGGAGGCGCTTGCGGCCCGCGGTATCGAACTGAACGTCAGCGATACTCTTCGGACCGGCGCCCGTCACTTGGTTCACGGTGCCATCACCAAAATCGGTGTGCCGGATGCGGTCGCCCGCCGCGAGCGTGAGGTCGCCGTTGTCGCGCACCGTTGCGGTGACCGCGTTGGCCCACTCGGTCTTCGCGCGCGGTGGTGCCGGAGGCAGACCGCCGGAGGCCGCTTGCCGCAGTGAGCCTGCCCACGAGCCACCACTCCCGCTGCCGTCGCGGCGCGCGTTGAGCGCTCGAGATTGGGTTCCGCCGCGCGAGTTGGCCATGCCAGGCGATTGCTTCCACTCGATGAGTTCGGTCGGAATTTCTTGCAAGTAACGGCTCGGCATCGCCACGTTCACTTCACCAAACTGGGCGCGAGTCATGGCGAGCGAGAGGAAGAGTCGTTTGCGGGCACGCGTGATGCCCACGTAGAACAGTCGACGCTCCTCGGCTGGACCACCCGGTTCGTTGGCCGACATGCGGTGCGGCAGAAGATCTTCTTCGACACCGGTGAGGAACACCGAGTCATATTCGAGGCCCTTCGCGGTGTGCAGCGTCATGAGCGACACTGTTCCGCTGGAGTCGTCGAGATCGTCGGCCGCTGCGACCAACGAAACTTCGGTGAGAAAGTCAAGAAGAGTGCCCTCGGGGTTGTTCTTGCCAAACTCCTTGGTGACCGCAACGAGCTCATCGACGTTCTCGGCGCGCGCCTCATCTTGAGGGTCTTGAGAGGCACGCAGCGCAGCAAGGTAACCGGAGCGTTCAAGAAGCTCGGTCAAAATGTCGGCGGGCTTGCTCGTCGCCACCTTCGCCATCACCTCATCGAGCACCTCGGCCAAGCCCACAATCGCTTTCCTCACCTTGGGGCCAAGGCCGAGCTCGGAGGCGTTGCGCATCGCATCGCGCAGGGTCATGCCACGGTCATCCGCCCACGCCTGCAACGCTGCTTCCGTGGCCGGACCAATTCCGCGCTTCGGGGTGTTCATGATGCGACGCAAAGCCAGCGGATCGGCCGGGTTAGCGACCGCAATCAAGTAACCGAAAGCATCCTTGATTTCGGCGCGCTCATAGAACTTTGTGCCGCCGAGCACTCGGTACGGCAGGGCCGCGCGAATGAAGATCTCTTCAAGCGCGCGAGTCTGCGAGTTCGTGCGATAGAAGACGGCGATGTCTTTGTAGGCAACGCCTTCGTCGTGCAGCTTCTGAATCTCATCGGCCACGAACTGCGCTTCGTCATGACCTGAATAGCCCGTGAAGCCGACGATCTTGTCGCCAGCGCCCACGGTCGTGAATAGCTTCTTATCTTTGCGATCGAAGTTGTGAGAGATCACCGCGTTGGCGGCATCCAGAATCGTCTGAGTCGAGCGGTAGTTCTGCTCAAGCAAGATCACGGTCGACCGCGGAAAGTCGCGCTCAAACTCGACAATATTGCGGATGTCGGCCCCACGGAACGCATAAATCGACTGGTCGCTGTCGCCAACCACGGTCAGCGAGGCGGCATCGAGCTCGTTGGTGTTGCCCTGCACGAGCACGCCGGGCGAGGTCTCGAACTGCTCAGGAGCCGGCGGCTTCGTCAGCTCGCGAATGAGTGAATACTGTGCGTGGTTGGTGTCCTGATACTCGTCAACCAGGATGTGCTTGAAACGACGCTGATACGTCGCGGCGATGTGGGGGAACGCCCGGAACAAGTAGACCGTCTGACCAATAAGGTCATCAAAATCGAAAGCGTTCGCGTCGCTGAGTCCGCGCGTGTAGCGGCGGAAAACCTCAAGGAACTTCTTCTCCGTCGGGTCGTTCATGTTGGCATCCCGCGCGAAACCGTCGACGTCGGTTAGCTCGTTCTTGAGCTGCGAAATGCGGTTCGCCGCTTTGCTGACAGTGAGACCGAACATGTCGGCATCGAGTTCTTTGAGAATGCGCTTGAGCAGCGCCTTGCTGTCGGCCGAGTCGTAAATGGTGAAGTTCTTGGAGAAGCCGAAGGCTTCTGCTTCACGCCGCAGAATACGAACACACGCGGAGTGGAAAGTAGAGATCCACATCCCTTCGGCGGAGTCACCGACAATCGCCCCCACTCGCTCGCGCATTTCTGCGGCGGCTTTGTTGGTGAAGGTGATCGCAAGAATCTGGCTCGGCCACGCTTCGCGCGAGCGCAACAGGCCAGCGATGCGGCGGGTGAGCACACTGGTTTTGCCAGACCCTGCACCGGCCACAATAAGCAGCGAGGGTCCGCGGTATTCGACGGCCTCACGCTGACGAGGATTGAGCCCATCGAGCAGGGGATCGCCAACGGGATTGCCGTCATCAGAGCGGCCAGGGTCAGTGGAGTCAAGAGCTGTCGTCATTGCCCCTCGACTCTACCCGCGCGCGGTGACCGCGAGGTCGGGTTGGTCGGCAAAGACGCCGTCGAGACCGGAATCCATAATGGTGCGAAACTCCGACATCCAGTTGCCGTAGTGCTCAGGTTGTTTGCTTGAACGGAGGTTCTTCGGCAAGAACCTGTTCTCGGCACGCAAAGTCCAACAGAAGACGAGCAACCCCGCGGCATGCGCCCGAGCAACGAGATCGTTCGTGCCCGTGAGGCTTCCCGCGAGATCTTTGACCATGAGCATTTTCTTATCGACGCTGATGCCATCGACTTCAGCCGCGAGCGTGGCAAGGCCAGCGTCGGTGAGGTGGTCGGCATAGCTGCGCGCTTTCGATCCGAAGCGCGCAATCAAATCAGACGGTGCCCCGCTCGACTCGAGCAAGAACACCAGTTGCCCCGGAATTCCACGATCCCGGATGCTGTGCAGCACACTCTGCTCAAACGATTCGATAATCAGGTTGTCGGCTGTCGCCCACCCGCTCACGTCTCGCGCGAAGAGCTCGTCGAGCGGCAGCCCGATCGAGGCGAAGTAGCTCGCGTGTTTGATCTCGGCAACAATTTTCAAGGGACGACGCGTCGCTTCTGGATGCTGATCAACGATCTCGAGCAGGTCGACCAATCGAAGAATCGGTGATCCATCATTGTGGGTCGTGCTCGCTTGCCGCACTGCGGGCAGCCGCTCCCGCGCCCGCAAGGTCGACAGTTCTTGCCACGTGAAGTCTTCAGTGAACCAGCCTGTGATCGCGTCGCCGTCAATCGTCTTCGAGGTGCGCCGAGCCGCAAATTCCGGATGCTCGGCAACATTGGTTGTGCCCGAAATCTCGTTCTCGTGCCGCAACACCAGCACGCCATCCCGCGTTGCGACAATGTCGGGTTCAACAGCATCCGCCCCCAACGTGAACGCAAGGTCGTAGGCAGCTCTAGTGTGCTCTGGACGATACCCGCTTGCCCCGCGGTGCCCGATCACAAGCGGGCGAGTGATGATGCTCATTGAGTCAAGAATATGCGCTTGACCTGCCCGCACTAATATTGGGGCATGCCCGAATGCTCGTCGTGTGCTGCCTCAGTGCAGCCGGAGTGGAAGTTCTGCATTTATTGCGGAGAGCCCACCTCGGCCGATGACGTGCGCCCGGCACCATTGGCTACTCCCCGAACAAATCCGATCGCGATTCTCGCGCTCATCCTCGCCGCCATCGGTGGAGCTCCCGCTCTCATTTTTGGGCATATCGCGATAAGCCAGATCAAGGAGACGGGCGAGCGCGGCCTGGTACTAGCCCGTATCGCAACAATTCTCGGCTACATCTGGGTGGTTGTGTGGGGCATCCTGTTGTATTCACTTCTCACCAATGGCAACTAGACGCTTCTCGCTCGCCCGCGACTGGGAGCCGACTCGACGCCTGCCGCTCAAGTGGGGGCGCTACGCCGACCGCTATATCTCCGGGCTTGTGCTCATCATTGCTGGCGCGATGCATCTGCAGGGCGCCAACAACTACACCCTCATCATCTTGCTCATCGGCACAACGTCGACTGTCGTGGGCTGGTCGATCATGCCCGCCCGAGGGTGGCGCCGGATGATCGTGGCCCTGCCTGCCGTCAGCCAAATCTGGATCATGCTCACGGGTCCCATGTCGATGTGGACCCTCGTGATTCCGCTGCTCTGTTGGCTCATCGTGCGACATCGACCACTCGTCTCGTATCTGGCTCTGGCCCTTCCTCTCGCCAACGGGATCATTCTGCCGCGGTTCTTTCAGGAGTATTCCTCTATGCCACAGGCACTCACCATTTCAGCGGTAGTGCTGATCGCTGCCGCCTGGGTCGCTCAAATGATCGCTCAGAGCGCAGCCAAGCGGCGCTGAAAAACCGGCATTTCTCAGCAAATTCCGGTAGTTTTGTGGTGCGTCACTAACGTGTGGCGCCACACCAAACAGAGGAATCATGGCACTCAATAACCCCGCTTTCTCCCGCGATGCTGCGTTTAGCTCGCGCGGCGGAATCGCCGTAGCGAACCAGGTATCCAACCAGCAGCTCAACGACATGTACAACCGCGAGTCGGCTCCCGACTCCGGCGACGTCATGACCGTCGAAGACACCATTGCCAAAACCGTCGGAGCATTCGCCCTCCTTCTTGTTGGTGCAGCAATTGGCTGGATCGCCGACATGCCCCTGCTCTGGATCGGCGCCGGGCTCGTCGGCTTCGTGCTGGCTCTCGTCAACATCTTCAAGAAGCAGCCCTCCGGCGCTCTCGTCCTCGCCTACTCCGCCTTCGAAGGAGTCTTCGTCGGCGGTATCTCGCGCTACTACGAAACTGCCTTTGGCGGTGTAGTCACTCAGGCCGTTGTCGCCACGATCATCGTGGTTGGTGTCACGCTGGCACTCTTCGCCAGCGGCAAGATTCGCGCCTCCAAGAAAGCCACCAAGGTCTTCCTCATCGCGATGGTCGGCTACGTCATCTTCTCGCTTGTCAACATGGTTCTCATGTTCACCGGTGCGACCGACGATGCGTTCGGTCTTCGCAGCGCTGAAATCCCGTTCCTCGGAATTCCTTTCGGTGTCGTGCTCGGTGTGCTTGTCGTCATCATGGCGGCATACTCGCTCGTGCTCGACTTCGACTTCATCCAGAAGGGCGCCGCCAACGGCGCACCTCGTGCCTACGGCTGGAAGGGTGCTTTCGGCATCATGGTCACCGTGATCTGGCTGTACCTCGAGTTGCTGCGCTTCTTCGCGATTCTTCGCGACTAACTTCACCGCGCATCGACAAAGCCCCCGTCACCTCGGCAGCAGCCGGGTGGCGGGGGCTTTGTTGTTAGCGCTTAGCGGCCTCGGCCGAGACGGCCTCGGCTCAAGACGCGTGAAGGCCAGAAATGGCCTTCACCTTCAGCGTCTTACTCCCACTCAATCGTTCCTGGCGGCTTCGACGTGACGTCGAGAACCACGCGGTTCACCCCATCCACCTCGTTGGTGATGCGGTTGGAAATCTTGGCGAGCACGTCGTACGGCAGGCGTGTCCAGTCAGCGGTCATTGCGTCTTCGGATGAGACCGGACGCAGCACGATCGGGTGACCGTAGGTGCGGCCATCGCCTTGCACGCCCACCGAGCGGACGTCAGCGAGGAGCACAACAGGGCACTGCCAAATTGTGTCATCGAGGCCAGCAGCGGTGAGCTCGGCGCGAGCGATCGCATCGGCCTTTCGCAGCAACTCAAGACGTTCATGCGTCACTTCACCGATAATGCGGATGCCGAGGCCGGGTCCAGGGAATGGCTGGCGGCCAACAATGACCTCCGGCAGTCCCAACTCGCGACCGATCGCGCGCACTTCATCCTTGAACAGGGTGCGCAGCGGCTCCACGAGCTCAAACTGCAGGTCTTCGGGGAGCCCACCGACGTTGTGGTGGCTCTTGATGTTGGCGGTGCCTGTTCCTCCGCCACTCTCCACGACATCCGGGTACAGGGTGCCCTGAACGAGGAACTTGACCTTCTCGCCGTCGCCCTGTGCTTCAAGCACGAGCGCTTCAGCTGCGTTCTCAAAGCTTCGGATGAATTCGCGCCCGATGATTTTGCGCTTCGTTTCGGGGTCAGTGACCCCGGCGAGAGCATCCATGAACTGGTCAACAGCGTCGACGGTGACGAGGCGAACACCGGTGGAGGCGACATAGTCCTCTTCGACCTGGCGACGCTCATCCTGACGCAAGAGCCCGTGGTCGACAAAAATGCAGACAAGCTGGTCGCCAACGGCTTCGTGCACGATCGCGGCGGCGACGGCGGAATCGACTCCACCGGAGAGACCGCAAATCACCTTCGCCGAACCGACCTGCTCACGGATGCGTGCAACCTGCTCAGCGATCACATTGCCGCTGTTCCAATCGGCGGGGATGCCCGCAGCATCATGCAAGAAATTCTCGAGCAGGCCTTGACCGTGCGTCGAGTGCTTGACCTCGGGGTGCCACTGCACTCCGTACAGCCCACGTTCTACGCTCGAGAAGGCGGCAACCGGAGTCGCTTCGCTGCTCGCCAACACCGCAAAACCTTCAGGAGCTTCCGTCACAGCATCGCCGTGACTCATCCACACCGTTTGCTCCGATGGCTGATCGCCCAAGAGGTTTCCGCCGCCACCCTGAACGGTCATATCAGTGGCGCCATATTCGCGCAGGCCCGTCTTCGCGACAGTGCCGCCGAGCTGGCGCGCCATCACTTGGAAGCCGTAGCAAATACCAAAAACAGGAACCCCCAACTGAAGAATTCCCGGGTCGAGGTCGGGTGAGCCGGGCTCGTAGACACTCGAAGGCCCACCACTCAGCACAATGCCAGCCGGGTTCTTTGCCGCGATCTCTGCGGCGGTGATGGTGTGAGGAACAATCTCGCTGTACACGTTCGCTTCACGAACGCGGCGTGCGATCAATTGCGCATACTGCGCGCCAAAATCGACGACGAGAACGGGACGAGCGTTCGTGTCTGCGGACGGTGCCGTGGTGTCGGTCATGCAGTTGCCTTTGCGGAGTCAGCGCCGGCCGCGTGAGCAGCTGCAGCGGATTCGAGTTTCGCGATCTTTGCCTCAACGAGGCGAGGTACCTGACGTTCGAGGAAGAACGACAGAAGAGGGATAACGCCGCCGAGAGCGATGTAGAGGAAACGCAGGAACGAATACCGCGTCAAGCGCCAGAGGATGAAATCGGCAGCAACGTAAAACACGTAGAGCCAACCGTGAACGATCAGGATGATCGTCGAGACGTTGATGCCCTGCACGAGTTCCTTGGGCGTCAGCGTCAAAAAAGCGGAGGGGCCATTGAGCTCGATGTCGCCGCCGAATCCATAGCGAAACACCATCATGAGGCACAGCACGAGCAGGAAGGTACCTGTGATGATCGACGACACCTTGTAGAACGACAGGGTGCGACGAATGTTGGGAATATCTGAGAGCCGGGGACCGAGAGCCATGGTTCTAGTCTACGGCGGGGTGAGGGGTGGGAGCTTCCCGTTCCTCTTCCCACACATCCCGCACGAGGCGGTACCAGAGGAAGACAGCGAAACCAGCAAACACGACCCATTCGACCGCATAGAACACGTTGAGCAGATTGATCGAGACTTCGGTCGACGGCGGCGGAGAATCGATCGCCTCAAGATCAGCAGGCGCCTCGAAACTGACCACGTAGCCGCCATAGGTGCCAGCCGGAACCTCGGCCCAGAGATTAACGAGTTCCGAGACCGCGAGAGCAGTGCGCTCCCCCTCCTCAAAATCAGACTGTTGAGGTGACTCAGTCGGCAACAGTCGCCCGGTGAAGGACGACGCGGGAGGGGATGCTTCTAAGCGGTCGATAGCGGATGCCGCGGCATCCGAAGTCGCAGCCCAACCAAGTGCGATGGCCACACTTGCACCGCTCGGCTCAACCCCGTGTGCCACGACCCAGTACCCCATACCCTGAGCGTCGTTGTTGCGCCCGGAGAGGATCACGTAGTCGCCGGCAACAAGTTGCGCCGTGACGGATACTGCTCGCCCTGTAGTGAGGTAGGAAAGCGGTTCTTGCGCTGTGGCCAGTGAGTCGAGCGGAACAAGAGCCTCGCTCTGTTGTTCAGTAATCTCGCCACCCTCAAGGCTTCGACTGAGCTGCCACTGCCCCAAAGCCGCAAAACTGGCGGCGATAGCGAGTGACAGTATGAGCGCACCAATCCAGCGGGGGCGACGCGCAATCTGCCACATCGTGGCCGGCTCGGTTGCGTGCGCCGGCTCGGTTGCGTGCGCCGGCTCGGTCAAGGGGGAATGGCTCGTACTCACTGGCTAACGATATCTGGTGCTTCGAGGCGAACCCTGTCAGCTGACTCATCGTCTGGTTCCAACTGGCTTGCCAACTCGGCATCAACGCGCTGAACGTAGCGTTCAACTTCAGTGCTGGTTCGCGCTGCGTCCCAGCCCAAAACACCCGCCATAAGTTCAGCAGCGACGGGTGCAGCGGAGACGCCGCGGTCCCATGCCTCAATCGATATACGAGTACGGCGAGCCAACACATCATCAAGGTGGAGAGCACCCTCGGCACTCGCCGCATACACAACCTCGGCCGCAATGTAATCGTCTGCACCGGGCAGAGCTTCGGCGAGAGACGGGGTCGCGAGCACGAGATCGAGCACCTCGGTCGCCAGCACGCCGTAGCGGTTGAGCAAGTGTTCGACGCGCGTCTTGTGCACTCCGTAGGTGCGCGCAAGGACAGACCGTTTATTCCAGGCCGCTTTGTACCCTTCAGCACCGAGCAGCGCGACATCTTCTGTGATGCTCGCAGAAATCTTGCCATCGAGGGCATCGACGGCGGCATCCACGGCATCCTTGGCCATGATGCGGTAGGTCGTCCACTTGCCTCCGGCGACGACGACGAGCCCAGGCACGCTGTGCGCCACGATGTGTTCCCGGCTGAGTTTGGAAGTCTGGTCTGATTCGCCGGCGAGCAGCGGCCGTAGCCCTGCGTAAACGCCTTCGACGTCGGCCCGCGTCAGCGGAACGGCAAGCACCTTATTGACGTGTTCGAGCAAGTAGTCAATGTCTGCGGCGGTTGCTGCTGGATGTGCCTTGTCGAGATCCCAGTCGGTATCAGTCGTGCCGATGAGCCAGTGTCGACCCCACGGAATCACAAAGAGAACGCTCTTCTCCGTGCGGAGAAGTAGCCCGATCTTTGACTGGAAACGGTCGCGCGGCACAACGAGATGCACGCCCTTCGACGCGCGCACCTTGAACTGGCCGCGCTCTCCGACCATCGCTTGAGTGTCGTCCGTCCACACGCCAGTCGCGTTCACAACCTGCTTGGCACGAATCTCGAAACGCTCGCCCGTCTCCACATCGTGGGCCAATACACCGACGACGCGCTCCCCCACCTTGATGAAGTCTTCGACTCGAACGCGGTTTGCCACGTGAGCCCCATAGTGACTCGCCGTGCGTGCGAGGGTCGACACATAGCGCGCGTCGTCGACTTGGGCGTCGTAGTAGGTGAGTCCGCCACGGAATGCATCGCTGCGCAAACTTGGTGCTGCGCGAAGCATCTGGCCGCGAGTGAGATGACGGTGATGAGGAACACCGGGAGGCCGACCGCCCGTGTAGCTCAGAAGGTCGTAGAGCAACATTCCCGCACCGATATATAAGCGCTCGAAGACCGGTTTCGTTACCGGATAGAGGAATCGAACCGGCTTTACGAGATGCGGCGCAAGGCGCTGCAAGAGCAAACCGCGCTCCTTGAGCGCTTCCCGCACCAAGCGAAAGTCGAGCTGTTCAAGATAGCGGATGCCGCCGTGCACGAGTTTCGATGAACGACTCGAGGTGCCCGAAGCCCAGTCACGCGCTTCCACCATGCCGACGTTCAGGCCGCGGGTTGCGGCATCCAGAGCACTACCGGTGCCGACAATGCCGCCACCGATCACAAGAACGTCGAGCTCAGTGTCTCGCATGGCAGCAATAGCTGCTGCGCGCTGCTCGGCACTCAGCGGTGCTTTTGGGGCAATCGATCGGGGCTTGACCATTGTTTTCTCCTCCAGCGTATGGCGTTGTGCCTGAGCGCAGCGCTCGGTTGTACCTACAGGGTGTTATAGGGCGCGACGACCACGTCGACCCGTTGGAATTCTTTGAGATCGGAGTAGCCGGTCGTCGCCATCGAGCGGCGAAGCGCACCGATGAGGTTCGACTGGCCATTGGGATGAGTCGAAGGACCATTCAGAATTTCGGCGAGAGGTGCAAGCTGCCCCACCTCAACACGATTGCCGCGCGGCAGTTCAGAGTGGTGAGCTTCTTGACCCCAGTGGTAGCCGCCACCAGGAGCATCCGTCGCGCGAGCAAGCGTGCTGCCGAGCATGACAGCATCCGCACCCACAGCAATCGCCTTGACGATGTCTCCACTCGTGCCGAGCCCGCCATCAGCGATGACGTGAACGTAACGACCGCCCGACTCATCCATGTAGTCACGACGAGCGCCAGCAACATCAGCAACGGCTGTAGCCATCGGAGCATGAATGCCGAGACTCGTGCGCGTGGTGCTTGCAGCGCCGCCCCCGAAGCCGACGAGCACTCCAGCTGCTCCCGTGCGCATGAGGTGGAGTGCTGCCGTGTAGGTTGCAGCGCCTCCGACGATCACGGGGACATCGAGCTCATAGATGAACTCTTTCAAGTTGAGGGGTTCGCTCGTCTTAGAAACGTGCTCTGCGCTGACGGTCGTGCCACGGATGACGAACAAGTCGACTCCGGCATCCACGACGGTCTGGTGAAGTTCTTTGGTGCGCTGCGGGCTGAGAGCACCGGCAACGGGCACTCCAGCTTCGCGAATTTCAGAGAGGCGTTGCGCGACGAGCTCTGGCTTGATCGGCTCCGCATACAGCTGTTGCATACGAACAGTGGCCTGATCGGCGGGAAGACTACGAATCTCTTCGAGAACAGGCTCGGGGTTTTCGTAGCGGGTCCAGAGGCCCTCGAGGTCGAGCACTCCGAGACCGCCGAGCTTGCCCATCGCAATTGCTGTTGCTGGCGACACCACGGAGTCCATGGGAGCGGCAATCACAGGAATGTCGAAGGTGTAGGCGTCAATTGTCCAGCTCACCGAGACATCGCGAGGGTCACGCGTACGGCGCGACGGCACAATAGCGATGTCATCAAAGGAGTACACGCGGCGAGCGCGTTTGGCACGGCCAATCTCGAAATCATTCACTACTCCAGCCTACCGCGCCGACGGTAGGGTGCGACCTGTCCACCGTTGACAATCATTGAACGTACGTTTAGTTTATTAAACATGCGTTCAAGAGCAGACGACTCAACCACGAAAGCGCGTATCCGTGACGCCGCAATACTCCTCATCGGGCGCACCGGCTTTGCATCAACTAGCGCTCGGGCCGTCGCAGCGCACGCGGGCGTCAGCGCCGGCCTCGTTATCCACCATTTCGGGAGCATGCGCGAGCTCAAGACCGCGTGCGATGACTTCATCATCACCGAAATCTCGCACCGCAAGGCCGGAGTCGGCGACGGCGACGTGAGCGCAGCCCTCAACGAGTGGTACGCCGACCTCGAGACGTACGAACCTTGGCTCACCTACCTAGGACGCCTCTTCACTGATGATTCGGAGGCGGGAGCTCATCTCTTCGACCGCTTCGTCGACCTTTCCCTCGACATGCTCGCGCACGGAGTAGCCAGCGGAAGCGTGCATCCGAGCGACGACGAACACGCTCGAGCAGTCCTGCTCGTCACTCACAGCCTGTCGATGCTCACGCTTCACAACCACATCGCGCGCAGCCTCAACAGCGCGCACCTCAGCCTCGACAGCCTCAGCCGAATGGGCAAAGCCGCTGTCGAGGTCTATACCCACGGTGTCTACACGGACACTTCCGCGCTCGACGCGACGCGCCAAGCCGCTGCTACCGCCACCGCTACCGCTACCGCCACCGGATCTTAATCACTGCACCATGACTCACTTCACGAAAGGACGAGGCTGCGGCCTCCCACATGACTCTCGCTATCGAAACCCGCGCGCTCACTAAGCGCTACGGGCGCCACACCGCCCTCGAAAGCATGGACCTTGCCGTCGAAACCGGCAGCGTTTTCGGCATGATTGGCCCCAACGGTGCAGGCAAGACGACCACCATGCGACTCCTCCTCGACATCATCCGTCCCACCTCGGGCGAGGCCACCGTGCTCGGTCGCTCACCGATCAGCGGCGGTGCAGCACTGCGTCGCGAGATCGGCTTTCTCCCCGGAGAACTGCTCCTCGAGGGCCGAGTCACGGGGCGAGCATTGCTCAAGCACTACGCCGAGATCAGCGGTCCCGTTGCCACCGGCCGCATCCATGAACTCGCTGAACGCCTCGGGCTCGACCTCAGCCGCCACGTCCGCACACTCTCCAAAGGCAACAAGCAGAAACTTGGACTCGTGCAAGCGTTCATGCACGAACCGAAACTTCTTGTGCTTGACGAGCCAACGAGCGGACTCGACCCCCTCGTGCAGCAAGAGTTCCTCAGCATGGTTCGCGAGGCCCAACACAACGGCCAAACAGTCTTCCTCAGTTCGCACGTGCTCAGCGAGATCCAGAGTGCCGCCGACCAGGTCGCAGTGCTCCGTAACGGTGCGATTGTGAAAGTAGGCGATGTCGCGAGTTTGCGGGCGAGTGCCGTGCGCCGCGTTGTCGTTGACTTTACGGATGCCTCGGCCGCGAGCATCCACTCAGCCTTGGCTGCACTGCCGCAGCTTGACAACCTCACCATCACTGAGGGGGATGTGATTCAGGTCACGGGCACCGTCGAGGGACACATCGATGCCCTCGTCAAGGCGATTGCGCCCTTCCACGTCGTGGACCTTCGCGTCGAAGAGCAAGACCTCGAATCCTCGGTCATCGATCTCTACTCGAAAGAGGCACGCAAATGAGCAAACGCACGGGTAGAAACGTCCTCCCACTCACGCGGCGAAATCTCGCGGACTCGTGGCGGGGACTGCTCGGATGGTCGATCGGAATTGTTGGCGCAATCGTGCTCTACGTGCCGCTGTATTCATCGTTCTCCGGCGATAACGCGGGCTTCGACGAGGTAATCAAGTCACTCCCGGATGGCCTAGCCAGCACCCTGGGGTTCGAAGACCTGTCGAGTGGTGCGGGTTACGTGCAAGCCACGTTCTTAGGCCTCATCGGTTTCGTCCTCTTCACAATCACCGCCACGCTCTGGAGTTCAGCGGCGATAGCGGGCGATGAAGAATCGGGTTCACTCGAACTGACCCTCGCGCACGGCGTCTCGCGCGTGCAGGTCATGATCGAACGAAGCCTTGGCGTGATCCTGCGGCTCGTCTGGCTGGCCGCGCTGTCCGCCACGCTGATCCTTGCGCTCAATGACTCGTCGGGAATCGATCTTGAGACGGTCAATGTAATCGGTGGATGCTTGGCGCTGCTCAGTTTGGCAGTGCTCTCGGCCAGCTTCGGCCTCGCCGTCGGAGCGATCACCGGTCGCCGATCGTACGCGTCAGCCGCGGCAGCCGGAATCTCGCTGCTGGGCTACGTTCTGAACTCGGTCGGCAACCAGAGCGCCGATGTTGAGTGGCTTCACACTGTGTCGACCTACCACTGGGCGTTCGGCAATTCGCCCTTGCGCGAGGGCGCTGATGGGGGCGCCCTCACGGTCATCTTTGGCGCATCCGTGGTCGTGCTCGTGCTCGGCGGCCTCGTTTTCAACCGCCGAGACGTCTCGGCCTAGCGGCGGTAGTTGGGCGCCTCGACGACCATCTGGATGTCGTGCGGGTGCGACTCTTTCAAGCCCGCAGCAGTGATGCGCACAAACTTGCCCTTCTGCTGAAGCTCTTGAATCGTGCGAGCTCCCGTGTAGAACATCGACTGACGGAGGCCACCAAGGAGTTGGTACATGACGGTGGATACAGGGCCACGGTAGGGCACTTGCCCTTCAATACCCTCGGGGATGAGCTGGTCATCTGAGGGAACATCGGCCTGAAAGTAACGGTCGCGGGAATACGAGGTCTTCTTGCCGCGGGTCTGCATTGCACCAAGAGAACCCATTCCGCGGTAGCTCTTGAACTGCTTTCCGTTGAGGAAGATGAGATCACCCGGGCTCTCGTCTGTTCCCGCAAGCAGCGAACCCAGCATCACGGTTTCAGCACCGGCAACGAGGGCCTTAGCGATATCGCCGGAGTACTGCAGCCCACCATCAGCGATGACAGGGATGCCGGCCTCCCGTGCCGCGAGTGACGCTTCATAGACAGCAGTAACTTGGGGCACTCCGACACCCGCTACAACACGAGTCGTGCAAATCGAGCCAGGACCGACACCGACCTTGACGGCATCCACTCCGGCATCGATGAGGGCTTGGGCTCCTGCGCGAGTGGCAACGTTGCCGCCAATGATGTCAATCGCATCGAATGACGAGTCAGCCTTCAGACGGCGGACGATATCGATAACACCAGCGGACTCGCCGTTGGCTGTGTCGACGACGATGAGGTCAACACCGGCATCGCGCAAACGCTCCGCACGCTCCCACGCATCACCGAAGAACCCAATTGCCGCTCCCACGCGCAGTCGACCTTCTTCATCTTTAGTGGCGTTGGGGTACTGATCAGTCTTTTCAAAGTCTTTGACCGTGATGAGTCCGCTGAGCTTGCCAGCCTCGTCAACGAGAGGCAGCTTCTCGATCTTGTGCTTGTTCAAGATGGCGATAGCACCATCGCGGTCGATTCCCACCGGGGCGGTCACAAGAGGCGTCGGCGTCATGACGTCACGCACGAGCACGGATTCCATCTCGTCTGGCTCGATGAATCGCATATCGCGGTTGGTGATGATTCCGACGAGTATTCCGTCTTCTTCGATAACGGGAAGACCCGAGACGCGGAACTGGCCACACAGGGCATCAACCTCGGCAACAGTCGCCTGTTGCGTAGTTGTTACCGGATTGGTAATCATGCCGGATTCACTGCGCTTGACCTTGTCGACATAGGCAGCTTGATCGTCAATAGAGAGGTTGCGGTGAAGCACCCCAAGACCTCCGTTGCGGGCCATCGCGATGGCCATTCGCGCCTCAGTAACAGTGTCCATCGCCGACGAGATGAGGGGCGAAAATACCCGGATTCTGCGGGTAAGACGTGAACTGGTGTCAGCATCGCTCGGAATTACGTCGGTGTGGCCGGGCAACAGCATGACGTCGTCATAAGTGAGGCCGACGAAGCCGAAGGGGTCGGGCTGTTCCATGTTAAATCTTCCTTACGGCGGGAGCGTGAAACCGGCGATCTTGTGTTAAATCTCCGGCCAATCAATATTAACGGGTTTCCCACTAGAACATTCCCCCGCATAATGGCTTCACCGCTTTGTACCCGACAAGCATTTGTATGTCGGACCGCAATCGGCCGGTGTCGTCAATGCCGTCGACACATCAGAACCCGCGGGATTCTTGAGTCCGGCTGGGTCCCTTCCTGGAGGTCCTGTGAACACAGCGGATTATCGCCGCACGCGACGGAAAAATAGACGAGGAGTGCTTGTTGCACTCATAGTTGCTCTTTCTGCCGCCTTCTCTCTGATGGCCATGCCTGCCATGGCCGACGAGGTTAACGTCGACGAATACGACAACAGCATCATTGGCAACGTCAAGCTCAATAGCGAGCCTCTCGAGGGTGTACTTCTCACCGTCTCTGGTGGCGGCTATGAGGTTGAAGTAGCCACGGATGCTGAGGGCCGCTGGAAAGTCGGCGTGCCCGAAGGAGACGAATTCAGCGTCACCCTCGACGAATCAACACTGCCCGACGGCATCGCAGTGATTGATGAAACCGGCGAGGATGACACCCCGAACGTTAAAGAGGCGATGATCGGCCCGAGTGGCTCGACCGTCATGAACTTCTTTATCGGTCGTGGTGAACGCAACGTCACGAGCTTCTTCGACCAGTTCGTCGAGCGCATTGTCAACGGCGTGAACTTCGGGCTGATGCTCGGCCTTGCTGCCATCGGCATCTCCCTCGTCTACGGAACCACAGGTCTCTCCAACTTTGCTCACGCAGAAATGGTGACCTTCGGTGCGGTGATGGCACTCATAGTGTCGGTCGACCTCGGTTGGCCCATTTGGATTGCGATACCCCTTGCCGTACTCCTCAGCGCCGGCTTCGGGTGGTCTCTCGATGCCGGGCTTTGGAAACCGCTGCGAAAGAAAGGCGTCGGCGTCGTTCAGCTCATGATCGTATCGATCGGTCTTTCGCTCGCGCTGCGCTACACGTTCCAGTACTTCCGTGGTGGTGGAACCGAGCAATTGCCCGGCTCTGACTCCCCCGACATTCCGCTTTTCGGATCGGTATCTCTCAGCCAGACCAACATGATCAGCATGATCATCAGCATCGTCGTGATCTGCATCTTCGCGTGGTGGTTGGTCAAGACAAAGGTCGGTAAAGCAACACGAGCAGTTTCAGACAACCCGTCTCTTGCTGCTGCATCCGGTATTGACGTTGACCAAGTCGTACGCGTCGTCTGGATCCTTGCCGCCGCGATGGCTGGCCTCGCGGGCGTGCTGTGGGCTTACTTCCGTCCGGGCATCCGCTGGGATATGGGCGCACAGATTCTGCTCCTCGTCTTCGCCGCGGTCACCCTCGGTGGACTGGGAACAGCATTCGGTGCGCTAGTCGGCTCGATCATCGTCGGAATCCTCGTCGAGACCTCAAGCCTCTTCATCCCATCGGATCTCAAATATGTGGGTGCGCTCGTCGTGCTTATCGTGATCCTGCTGTTTAGACCTCAGGGCATCCTGGGTCGCAAAGAGAGAATAGGTTAGGGGCCGCTCATGGATATTCTGCAAATTCTCTCCAACACCGGGTCATCACTGATTGCACCGGCAACGATCGGATACGCCCTCGCAGCGCTCGGTCTTGCCATGCACTTCGGCTTCACCGGTTTGCTCAACATGGGTATGGCCGCCTTCATGGCGATCGGTGCCTACGGTTACGCGATTTCCATCCTCACCTTCGGTTTCCCGTGGTGGGGTGGCATGCTCGTCGGCATCGGCGGCTCGCTCGTGTTCGCGCTGATCCTCGGTATTCCCACGCTGCGCTTGCGCGGCGACTATCTGGCGATCGTCACAATTGCGGCCGCTGAAGTTGTGCGTCTGTTGTTCCTCACGACAACCTTCGACGAATACACCGGTTCTGCCGACGGACTCAGCGGATACCACACGAGCTTCCGCGCATTCAATCCCATTCCGGATGGCACTTATGGCTTCGGTCCGTGGGAGTACAACGCCAACGGATGGTGGGTTCGAATCTTCGGAATCACCATTCTCGCGCTTGCCGCCTTCATCCTCTGGGCTGTCATGCGCAGCCCGTGGGGTCGTGTGATCAAGGGAATCCGTGAAGACGAAGACGCAGTGCGCGCTCTCGGCAAGAACGTGTTCTCGTACAAGCTGCAGTCGCTCATGCTCGGTGGCGTCTTCGGTGCGATGGGCGGAATCATTTACGCCCTTCCCGCCTCCGTCAACCCCGGTGTCTACGTAACGTCACTGACGTTCTTCGTCTACACCGCACTACTGCTCGGTGGAGCCGCGACGATCTTCGGACCAATCATCGGTTCCGTGATCTTCTGGGGCGTTCAAACTCTCTTGAGCAACCTGCTTCCTGCTCTGGTCAACATCGGCGTCCTACCGTTCATGACCACGACGCAGTCGCAGACGGTGCGTTTCATCCTTGTGGGTGTGGCGCTGATGCTGCTCGTGATCTACCGACCACAGGGCATCCTCGGCAACAAGAAGGAGCTGACCTTTGTCAAGTAACGACATGCCGGCCGCGCCGGTGGAACGCGCAAAAACAACCGGGCTCCACAAGGGGGACATCGTTCCTGGCGTCGCCAAGGTTGATCCGATCATCATCGCTGATGGCATCCGCCGCACTTTCGGCGGCCTGACGGCTGTCAACGTTGATCACGTCGAGATCCCCCGCAATGCGATTACTGCGTTGATCGGTCCCAACGGTGCTGGTAAGACGACCCTGTTCAACCTCTTGACCGGCTTCGATAAGCCTGACGAAGGAAAGTGGACGTTTGACGGCCACTCTCTCGCCGGCATGGGCGCGCACAAGGTTGCTCGACTTGGCCAAGTTCGTACGTTCCAGCTCACGAAGGCTCTCGGGCTTTTGACGGTGCTTGAGAACATGAAACTCGGCGCGAAGGATCAGATCGGGGAGAACATCTTCCGCGGCATGATCCCGAGCCTCTGGCGCAAGCAAGAAGCCGAGATCGAAGAGCGAGCAATTGTTCTGCTCAAGAAGTTCAAGCTCGACGCCAAGTCATCCGACTTTGCAGCCAGCCTCTCCGGTGGTCAGCGCAAGTTGCTCGAAATGGCTCGCGCCCTCATGAGCCAGCCGACGCTGGTGATGCTGGATGAGCCGATGGCTGGAGTCAACCCTGCGTTGACCCAGTCGCTGCTCGACCACATCCTCGATCTCAAAGAAGAGGGCATGACTGTGCTCTTTGTCGAGCACGACATGCACATGGTGCGTCACATCGCCGACTGGGTAATCGTGATGGCCGAAGGTCGAGTCGTCGCTGAGGGTCCACCGGATCAGGTTATGAAAGACCAGGCGGTCATCGATGCATACCTCGGTTCGCATCAGGATGTCGACCTTGGTGTGGTCACTGGCCGCATTGAAGGCGACCTCAACACTGCCGCGATCGATCTCGCCAACGAGGTTAAAGAACTCGACGAGAACATCGCTAAGCGCAAGGAGACTGGCAAGTGAACGCTATCCCCACCGAGAACGCGGTAGTCCACGTCAAGGACCTCACTGCGGGCTACCTCCCGGGCGTAAACATCCTCAACGACTGCAACCTGGTCGCCAACCCCGGCGAGCTGATCGGAATTATCGGCCCAAACGGTGCCGGCAAGTCGACTCTGCTGAAGGCAATCTTCGGACAGGTGCAGGTGCGCGGCGGTTCGATCACCCTCAACGGTGATGACATCACAGGGCTCAAAGCAAACAAGCTCGTTTCGCGCGGTGTTGGTTTTGTGCCGCAGAACAACAACGTGTTTCCGAGCTTGACCATTGAAGAGAACCTTCAGATGGGCCTGTACCAGAACCCGAAGATCTATGACGAGCGCCTCGAGTTCGTCACTGGCATCTTCTCCGAGTTGAAATCGCGCCTCAAGCAGCGCGCGGGTTCGCTTTCGGGTGGTGAGCGTCAAATGGTCGCGATGTCTCGTGCGCTCATGATGGATCCGCACGTTCTGTTGCTCGACGAGCCGTCTGCTGGGCTCTCGCCGGTCAAGCAAGACGAGGCATTCATCCGCGTATCGGAGATCAACAAGGCGGGCGTGACCACAATCATGGTGGAACAGAACGCTCGTCGTTGCCTGCAGATCTGTGACCGCGGTTACGTTCTCGACCAGGGCCACGATGCTTACGAAGGCACCGGCCGTGAGCTGCTGAACGACCCCAAGGTGATCGGTCTTTACCTCGGAACCCTCGGAACCTAGCTTCTCCGCATCGATCAAGGCCCCATCCGGATTCGTCTGGATGGGGCCTTTTCGCGTCCCCGCACGTGCGTCACTCCGGGCCCAGATACGTGTGTCGGCGTCATCGCTCCCGCGCACGGACACGGTGCCACGAGGTGCGGTGCCACTCAGCGGTCCTCAGCGCCCCTCTAAGCGGTCGTAATGCGCAGGTACAGCTATGGATGACATCAGGCGCAACTCAATAGCCCACAGGGCTACCTGATGCCGTTTCACGTTCAGTCGTGTGATGGAGATAACCCTGAGATTGTTTCAGCACCGCTCTGGGCGCACGAAAAAGGCCCCAACCCTAGAAGAGGGTTGGGGCCTTTCTCATAGCGCTACTGGGCTAATTATTAGCCGTTGTACGCGCTGTAGGTGTTGTCTTCGCCGTACTGGTAGATTCCGATCTGCGCTTCGGTGGGGTCACCGAGCTCATTGAACGTAATCGGACCAGAGATGCCGTCGTAGTCAGCGGTGCCTCCACCGTTGATGATCTCAGCACAGTCAGCGAAGGAGGTGCACTTCTCGCCGTTGCCCGAACCACCCGATACTTCCTGAAGCTTCTCAGCGATCGCTGCAGGATCGGTCGATCCGGCTGCGAGAGATGCGAGAGCAAGGAGGATTACCGAGTCGTAGGACTCTGCTGCGTAGCTGAACTCGCCGAGTTCAGGCTGTCCGGTGCCAACGTAGAAGTCATTGAGTGCCGTCGTGAAGTCAGCAATCGTGTCTACGCTCAGACCGGGGAGGGTTCCCTTGGCACCGGTGAGGGTGCCAGCAGCGAATTCGTCACCGAAGTTCGCGAGGTTACCGTCTACGAAGTAGAGGTTTTCGGCGGGGAAGCTGCTGACGATGCTCGGAAGCATGGTCGACACTTCTTCGAAGGTGATCAGCGCGATGGCGTCAGGGTCCGAAGCAAGAACTTCGGAGATCTGAGCATCGAACGTGGTGTCACCGGTGTTGTAGGTGGGCTGAGAAACAACCTCACCACCGGCTGCTTCGAATGCTTCCTGCGTGAACTTGGCAAGGCCTGTTCCGTAGGAGTCATTGAGAACAATCATTCCGAGGGTCTCGTGACCATCGGCAGCGATCAAGTTACCAAGAACCTCACCCTGGAGAACGTCGGAAGGAGCGGTACGGAAGTACAGTCCCTTGTCGTCGTAGTCCGTGAACGCGGCCGAGGTGTTTGCCGGCGAGAACTGAATTACTCCAGCGCCAACAACCTGGTCAATGAACTGAAGCGAAACACCAGAGGATGCTGCACCAAGAATTGCGGAAACGTCTTCACCGAGGAGGCGAGGAATTTCAGTCTCGTATGCCTTGTTGTCGGTGTCGCCGGAGTCGCCCTGAATGAGGTCGACAGTGATACCGGCATCTGCTTCGTTGATCAGCGATGCTGCGTACTCGGTACCAGCGATCTCGGGCGGGCCGAGGAATGCGAGGTTACCGGTTACGGGCAGAGCCGTTCCGAGTTTCAGCGTCAGGTCGCCACCATCGTTACCGGAAGGTGTTTCCCCTCCGTCAGTTGCACAGCCAGCCAGTACGAGTGCGCTTGCACCGACGATTGCGAGACCGCTCAACAGGGTCCGCTTGGACCGCGATGGGGAGGCCGTAGCCTTCGCGAATACGCTCATGTTGCTCCTTGCGTTTCGAATGTGTTCAGGAATCAAATGTGGCACTACCGTGTCGCCACACTGTCAAGCTATGCCCACCCGGCACATCCGCACAATACGTCTGTACTACAGCCTTGTAACGCTCTTGGTAATCGTTACCATTCGTAGACTATTGAGAAACGCGTAACGTTCTCACTTAATCCGGGTGTACACGTTGTCGCTACCGTACTGGTAAATACCGATGATGGCGCCCTGTGGGTCACCATTGTCACTGAGGGTTATTGGGCCCGAAACACCGTCGTAATCTACGGTGCCGCCGTCGAGAACGATCTTCGCGGCATCCGCAAAATTGACGGCAACTTCGCCATCTCCACTACCACCAGAAACCTCTTGCAACTTGCTCGCGATGCCTTCTCCAGAGATCTTCTGTGAAGCCAAAGCGGCGAGGCTGGCCAAGATGACTGCGTCATAGCTCTCAGCGGCGTAGCTGAAATCTTTCAGGCTCGGATTGATCTCAAGCAGTCGATCGGTGAAATCTGAAATCGTCGCGATGTCCAGTCCCGGATGCGTCACGATCGACCCCGTCAAACTTCCTGCAGCGAATCCGGAACCTCGCTCGCCCAAGGAAAGTCCGCTGAAGAACAACTGGTCGCCGGAGTATCCTGCGGCGATGAAAGCCTTGGCGATCTTTTCCGCCTGCTTCGAACCAACGATGGCTACCGCATCCGGCTTCGCTTCAATGGCTGCCGCGATCTTGTCGTCGAGACCTGTCGCGTCTTCGTCGATGCTCTCTTGGTAAAGAACCTCGCCACCACCGCGCAAGAAGGTCTCGCTCACCGAGCGGGGAAGTACCGCGCCACACAAAACGTCTTCGGAAAGGATCGCAATTGAGCCATCAACTCGGTCCGCCATCTCAGCGCCAAGGGCTGAGCCCTCAAGTGCGCACGAAGGCGAAGTGCGCCAATACAGCTGGCTATCGTCGTAGTTGGAAAAATCAGGAGAATCGTTGGCGGGAGAAATCTCCACGACTCCCGCATCTGTGATCTTGTCAATCACTTTCTTCGAGATACCGTTCGAGAGTCCGCCAATAATCACCGTGGCGCGAGCGGCAAGCAGTTCTGTTGCAGCGTCTTCCGCAGTAGTTCCTGTGGAGTCTCCAGAATCACGGGTCTCCACGTTCACCGTGAGGTTGGCGTTTGCGTCGTTGACGTCTTGGGCCGCCAGAGCGATTGCGGCAGAAACGGCCGGGCCAAACTTTTCGAGCGCTCCGGATTCCGGAACGAGCGCACCAATCGTGAGGGTCAAATCTTTGGGCGCTGAACGTTCTTCTGCAGGCTCTTCAGCCGAGCATCCGCTCAAGACGAGCACTGCGGCGAGCACGCCAGCAACTGTCGCGAACCCACGACGGGCTCGGCGCGACACGGGTGATCCAACGGGAATGGAAGTCATCACAGTCGCTCCTATCTACCGCTCGACACAGAGAGCGGCATAGTTACGGTAATGGGCAATCCTGAAAAAACGAACTCGGGAGAGCCAATTTGACGCCGAAACAGCGTCACCAAGACAGGCGGCGCTCAAACTAACCGAAGATTGCGCCGCTCGTGTAGACAAACTTATTCTCGCCGTTGTACGCGTAGTAGCCCCAGAATGCGGGCTCGACATTACCTTCGGGGGTGAAGTTGACCGGACCAGAAACTCCGTCGTAGTCGATGTCGTTCGTGGTCTTGAGCACCTCAAGGCACTCCGCAAAGTTCAAGCACTTAACGCCTCCCTTAGAAACGTCATAGAGCGTCCCGGCGATTGCTTCGCCCGCGTCATCCTGAGCGACGATTGCGGCGAGAACGGCAAGCATTGTTGCGTCGTAGGCTTCCGCTGCGTAGCGATAGCTCGTGAGTTTGGGGTTCGTCTCCTTGAGCGTCGCGATGAATGATCGGGAGGGCTGAACCCCTTCGATCACTCCACGCACGCCCTTGAGAGTGCCGTTCTTGAATGCTTGTGAATAGTCACCGGTATTCAGCGAAGTGAGCCACAGCGCTGAGCTCTTAAAACCGGCAGAGGTAATTTTCTCAATGGCAGCCCTAGTTGCCTTCTGAGAGTCGTACGTCGATCCCACCACAACCACATCGGGTTCGACCTTTCTGAGGTTCGCGACAATCGCATCGAAATTTGTCGTACTACCGGTGAAGACCTCGTCAGCAACAAGCTCAGTGTCGCGCTCCGCGAGCGCCGAGACGAAAGTGTCGTGCAGTGCCGTTCCCTGCTCGTCCGCTATGTAAACAAAGGCAATTTTCTTCGCAGCGCTGCCGCCTGCCAGCGCCTCAGCGAGAGCGTAGCCCTGCTGGTCGTACGCAGGAATCGTGCGAAAGAAATAGCCATCATCGAAAACGTCATCGAGACTCGACAGCGTTGCCGCGGGCGAGATCACCGGAATCTTGGCATCCATCGCAAGCGCAATTGCACGCTGTGCAAGAACGGAAGACGACGGGCCAATAACAACGTCGACGTCCTTTGCTACAAGAGTCTTGAAGTTTGACTCCACCGTCGTTTTCTTCGCCTCTCCTGAATCGACTGCAACGACTTCGACCGGTTCACCGTTTACTCGCCCAGCGGCGTTGATCTCCTTCACTGCTGCAGCAACGCCAGCCTTCTGAGCCGCTGCCAGAAACGAGAACGTGCCCGTCGTTGGAAAAATGGTGCCGATGCGCATAATGCCGTCGCCCGCGGGAGTTATCGAGGGGGCAGGGGTCGCCGAGGAAAACGAACCCGCGTCAGACGGCATCGTTGTCGGAGTCGCGAGCGGAGCCGGAGAACTGCACGCCGCGAGAGCCGTCACGAGCGACACAGCAACGATCGCACGTCGAGTTACGTCAAAGCTCGTCATGGCACTACCTTTCCCACGGCGCAGACCTCGGGCGATCGCACACCTTCAGAGGAATACTACGGTGCGCCAGGGGCCTCGGCGGCGGAACCGACCCGAGTGCGAGACGAGTGCCGGAAAAGGTCAAAAGTAAGAATTGCCAAGGCCAGCCACACAATGGCAAAGCCCAACCAGCGCTCAGGCGGCATTGCCTCATGGAAAATGAAGACGCCGACGATGAGTTGCAAAATCGGTGCCAAGTATTGCGCGAGTCCCATATAGGTGAGCGGGAGTCGACGAGCGGCCGCCGCGAAAAGTATCAAGGGGATAGCTGTAATCGCACCTAGGAAGAGGGTCAAAGTGAGGTGTGCCGGGCCTGCGGTGCCTGCCGCGAGTTGACCATTGGCGAGAAGCACGATGAGGACGACCATCGCGACCGGCGCCAAGAAGGCAGTCTCGACAGCCAAACCGCCCACAGCATCCGCCTTCCGTCCGACGTTCTTCTTAACCAGGCCATAGAAACCAAAGCTGAAGGCAAGGCCGAGGGCGATCCACGGAAAGCTACCGTAGCCGATAGACAGCACAAGGACCGCAAACGCACTGATGCCAAGCGCGACCCACTGCAGGGGACGCAAGCGTTCGCGCAGGATCACGACCCCGAGCAACACCGTAACGATGGGGTTCGCGAAGTAGCCAAGCGAGGCCTCAACAACGTGGCCATTGAGGCTCGCGTACACGTAGATAAGCCAGTTGACGACAACAAAGGCGCCTCCGAGGCCAAGCGTCCAAAAGGTCTTGCGGTCTCGGATGATCGCCAGAACACGCGCATAGCCTCGAGTCACCACCAACAAAGCGGCACAGAAGACGAGCGACAACACAATTCGCCAGGCCACAATCTCGATCGCGCCGGACTCGCGCAGGGAGAAAAATACGATCGGCATTGCGCCCCACAGCACGTAAGCGGAGACAGCAAAACCAAGACCGCTGGATGACACTCGGTCGGTGGTGGGCGAAGGGGAAGTCACTTCTAAATCCTAGGGCTGGCGCTGGGCGATTGACGCCACTGGCCTCCCCCGAACTTTGCGTGCCACCCATCTCCAGAAACGACGAAAGCCCAAGGCCTAGGCCTTGGGCTTTCGAGCTGTCCTGCCGCGAACGGCGGACGAGAAATGAGTCTCGCGTTAGCGAACGACTACTGCGAGAACGTCGCGAGCCGAGAGCACGAGAAGGTCTTCTCCACCGTACTTCACCTCGGTTCCGCCGTACTTGGAGTAGATGACCTTGTCACCGACCGCGATGTCGAGCGGCACGCGGTTTCCGTTGTCATCGATGCGACCGGGACCTACGGCGACAACTTCGCCTTCCTGGGGCTTCTCTTTCGCAGTGTCAGGAATAACGAGCCCAGACGCGGTGGTCTGTTCTGCGTCAACCTGCTTGATTACAATGCGATCCTCGAGCGGCTTAATGGACACCGACACGTTTGACCTCTTTCTAAAGTGCTTGGGCTGGCACACTCCCTCTAGGAGTGCCAGATCAACTATACGGCTTGGTTGGCACTCGATCAACGTGAGTGCCAATCCGGATGCGGATACGGTTAGAGAATGAACCAGAGCGAACTGCGCGAGCTACTCTCCCCCGAAGGGCTCCGCCTCTTGGATTCACTGCCAGCCTGGACTTCCAGTGACGAGATTGTGCGCACTGTCTCGGAGCTGCGTAAAGCCGGGCACAGTCCCGATCTCGTAGCGGCAGTGCTCAGTCAGTCCAAATTGCGCACAAAAGCGATCGGCAAGTTTGGCCCATTCGCCGAACGGATGCTCTTCACCGAGGCCGGCCTCGAGCAAGCCACTCGACTCTCCGTTGCTGCCCAGCATGCCGGCCGCTTCTCTCACGCGGGAGTGAAATGGGTAGCGGACCTCGGCTGCGGTATCGGAGCCGATGCCCTTGCTCTGGCCGCCCTTGAGCTCAACGTAACAGCCGTTGATCGCGACGAAACAACAGCCGCGATTGCTAGCTTCAACCTCGCGCCATGGAACAATGCGCAGGTCATCCACGGCCATGCAGAAACGACTGATCTGGTGGGAATTGACGGTATCTACCTCGATCCCGCCCGCCGCGATGCCCGGGTACGCCTCAGTAATCCCGCCGACTGGACGCCCTCCCTCGACTTCGCCTTCGGTCTCGCCGAGCGCTACCCCACCGGCATAAAGCTGGGCCCGGGAATCGACCGCGACCTTATTCCCGACGCCGCCGAAGCGCAGTGGATTTCCGTCGGGCGCGACGTTGTCGAATTAGGGCTCTGGTTCGGTGCCGTCGCCCGCCCAGGCATCCGTCGCGCTGCTCTTGTGATCGGCGATCACGGCACCGCAGAACTGACAGCGAGCGCCGACAGCGAAGACGAAGCTGCGGGAGAACTCGGGAAATACCTCTACGAACCAGACGGAGCGGTCATCCGAGCGCGGCTTATCGGGGATCTGGTGCGCCAGCTCAACGGGCGCATGCTCGACAGTTCCATCGCCTACTTCAGCGCGGATGCCGCAGTCGCGACACCTTTCGCGAGTTGCTTCGAGATCGTGGCCGATTTCGCTCTCGACAAGCGCTCCCTCAAGAAGGAGCTCGCGAGCCGCAAGATAGGCACTCTTGAAATCAAAAAGCGC